>ODAI011703319.1_pt1 | contig 11718 bp, 7 predicted proteins | sample 1539321 | NCBI WGS metagenome assembly ODAI01 (sample SAMN02144231, study PRJEB22623) | gut metagenome | biome: sheep rumen | host: Ovis aries | place: New Zealand
AATCAAATAATTCTATACAAAATGTTTTAACATAATAAAAAAGAAATACTATAATCAGGAGATAACAATGACAACAATAAGAAACATGAAACTATTAGAAGAATTAAGTTTAACACCTGCAATATCAGGAAATGAAGAAATCATACGTGAAATAATTACCAGAGAACTTGAAGATTGTGTTGATGAAATAGAAACTGATACAATGGGAAACGTGGTATGTACCAAAAAAGGTGAAGAAAACGCTCCTACAGTAATGTTGGCTTCCCATATGGATGAAATAGGTTTAATGGTAAAACACATAGATGATGACGGTTTTATCAAGTTTATTAAAATTGGTGGAATCAATGATCAAATGCTCATCAATCAGGCAGTAATCATACACTCAGAAAAAGGTAAATGTCCTGGTGTTATAGGTTCAAAACCACCTCATGTCACTAAACCTGAAGAAAGAAACAAGGTAATTCCATACAATGAAATGTTCATAGATATTGGAGCAAACAATAAGGAAGAAGCAGAACAAATGGTTTCTGTTGGTGATATGATAACATTCAGAAGTTTCTTTGAAGAATATCCAAACGATAAGGTTATGGGAAAAGCATTGGATAACAGAATCGGATGTTATGTGATGATGGAAATCATGAAAAGGGTTGATAGTCGTGCAACCATTTATGGTGTCGGAACTGTACAGGAAGAAGTTGGACTTAAAGGAGCAAAAGTATCAAGTTATTCCTTAAATCCGGATTATGCATTTGCACTTGACACGACTTTATGTGGAGACCATCCTGGAATAACATTAGAGGAAGCACCATGTAAGATGGGTGAAGGACCTGCAGTAATACTTGCCGACAGATCAGGGGATGGAATCATCACACCTAAAGTCATGAAAAACATGATTGTGGATGCTGCAACCAAAAAGGATATTAAAATACAATTGGAAGTCAGTGATGGTGGAACTACTGATGGAACTGCCATACACTTAAACAGGGAAGGAATTGTTACTGGAGTAGTCAGTGTACCCACCAGATATATTCACACACCTGTCAGTGTAGCAAGTGCCCAAGACATAGAAAACACCATTGAATTGATGGTAACAATACTAAATAACATATAATCCCCCTTTTACTATTTTTTGTAAATTTTATTTAAAACAATTATACTTCTAAAGTGGGAAGTTTGATTAAAATTTCTAATTAATTAGTTTAATTTTTATAAAATATAAAAAGTATAATTTATATAAAATCAATATAGGTATAATTAGTCTATAATTGATTAATTATTAAATAACGTAATAGGTGAAAAAGATGGAATTCAATAAAGATTTACTAATTACCTTAATCGGATACTTTTTAGCAATATTCTTCAATGTATGGGGTTTAATATACGGTGCATTACTCTACATACTTAAAAGAAATAATGAAACGTATTATGAACATTCAAGAAACATCATGGCTATCTCTGTAGGATTGTTAATAATAAAATTATTCATTCAGTTGGGTCGTTTCATATTTTAAATTCGAATTATTACAACTTGTAAACCCCTTATTTTTTTATATATTTTATATCCTCTTTTTTGATAATAATTTCACTCAACGTTCCAAAAATTCAATTATTCCATAAATCAAAATATTTTTCCATAATCACTGTTCATGAATGGAAAAAATATGTAAAAAGGGTTATATTATCTTTTTCGGTAATTCATGCTATGAGAATTAGGTTATTTTTATATGTATTAATCATTTTACTATTATTAATGAATAATAAAAGAATATTATGGGTTGATTATCTAAAGGTTGTTGCTATAATCGGTGTATTAGGTATTCATTGTTCTTCGCTACTGCTTGATAATAAATACCTTTTTACAATGCCATGGTATGAATCGGTGATATGTTCATCAATCTTTCGTTTTGCAATCATACTTTTTGTCATGGCTTCGGGGTATTTGTTGCTTAGAAAACCCCAGCCCGTTACAATAATTCCGCATAGATTAAAACGAATCCTTATTCCGTTCATTTTCTGGTTTATGGTATACTCAATTATAAAAGTAATGTTAAAGGGAGCATTAGGACCTTCCTGGACAATTCTTGATTTTATACATTATCTTCTTGACGCTTTACTAAATCCATTAAATGTTAGCGTACAGTTTTGGTATGTGTACATGATACTTGGCTTATATTTATTTTCACCTATACTTTCAAAATGGATACAAAATGCAAACATCAGTGACATTGAATACTTCCTTTTAATATGGGTGTTGGTGAGTATATTACAGTTTACCAATGTAGATACGGTAATAACTGATTATCTAAGATATTTCACAGGCTCGATAGGATATTTCATAATGGGATATTATTTAACTATCAAAGATCATGAACTTTTAACAAATAAAAAGTTTGGTTTTTTACTGTTTATAATAGGATCTCTGATAACAATTTCAGGTACAATCATATTGTCACATGTGCAGATGAGTCAATCGTTATTCTTCATTAGACTGGGTGATATAACTCCTGGGGCATGTTTACAATCGATAGGACTGTTTATTATTGTAAAAAATATGGATTATAAACAATTAGGCGAAAGTTTTAACGGTATAATCACTACTATAAGTAAGGATAGCTATGGAATATATCTGGTTAACATATTAGTAATCAATCTATTAGAGAAAATTAATATAATAAACTTTATGAAACATACAACAATAACCATCATTTTCACAATGGGTATTGTACTTGTAATCAGTACGATAATCATAGAATTATTCTATAGAATTCCGTTGTTAAGACCTTTTTCAGCAAAAGGAAGAAATTAAATGTGAAAAAATCCCTTTTTTTTATTTTTCTTTATCATAGAATTTCTATTTTTAAAATCTTTAAACATGTTTAAATTCTTGTTAAAATTTTACTAAAATCTGCATTGCTAAATAATTTAAAAAAAAGTAAATTGAAAAAAATATGTATTTATAGTGGTGATTAATTATTTATAATAATTGGGATTTTAATGTTTCTTTATCCATTCATATACTCTTTTTGAATTGTTTTTATCTGTATACTTGAAGAAATTATTTACCCTTTCCACATACTTATCTTTCATTTTACAATTGTTATCAACATATTCTTCAATTTTTTTCAATAATGTATTCCTGTCGCGAACAATTTCACCAAATCCCATGCTTTCATAATCAAAATATCCTTTCTGATAGTGATTTTCTGTAGGTTGATAATATATGACAGGTTTCTTTTCGTATGCAAAGTCAAAGAAAACTGAAGAATAATCTGTTATTAGTAATGATGATGAATTAAACAGTTCCTGATATGATTCCTGCGTTGATAACTTGATGTAATCATTGATATCAAACAAATCAATGTATCTTTCATCAGTATCATTAATATTTTTTTCCAGTTCCGGATGAGCTTTAAATATTATATCATACTCATTTTCCTTTGCAAAATCTATTAATTCCTGATTATTTAACAAATCATTCAAGAGTTTATAGTACTCAGATTTAACAAAAATGTTCTTGTTGCCCCTTAATGATTTACGCCATGTAGGTATTATTAGTATTTGTTTATTGTTATTGTTTTTCAAATTGTCATATCTTGGAAATCCTAATGTCTGGATAATTTCCGGATCAAAACCATATCCCTCATTATAAAATGATTCTTTTTCCTGATCATTCACAGTAACAAGTAATGATAAATTTTTATCATATTTACTCATCCAATCGGAAATATCATCCTTAGTTACACCATGTTGTAAAAAATATATGTCTGATGTTACCAGTCCACAAATATTATCACGTTCATCCAAGTTTTTGTCATAAGAAAAGAAAGGGTTGGTGTTGCTTTCGTAAGGATGTGTGGAAATGATTTTATCAGCCAACAGATACATCCATTTATGTATTTTACTGTTGAAATCAAGTACTTTACCCATTCCGGATAATCTTTTATAATCATCTGAATTCTTGGAAACTGCAAAGTATTTTATAACGTTATCTCTTTGTTTATTCGCATACCTAAACAGGTGTTCCGAATTATCATCAGCATGATCGGTCCTGTCTGAAAATATGTATATTTTAAAGAATTTCTTGAATAATCTGATTAACGGATAATAATTAACATATTTTTTCCTGAGTTTTAATGTTTCAACATAATTATAACTTTTTTTATCAATAATCCTGTTTTGTACAATTTCCTCATAAACTCTTAACTTGCTATAAGAATATTTCTCTATAATAAAATGGTTATCGACAAAAGTGAGAAGATAATTGTCTTTAACAATATAATTACTGATTTCTGATATTTTAGCATACTTGGTGAATTTAATGTTTAAATAAAATGGCATTACATTTTCATCAGGTTTATTGTCTTCATATCCATCGTATAAATAATCTATTCTGATTCTTATCTTAGATTCTTCATTTGACAATGGTATTTTGATGTCAAATGAGTTTTTGAATTGCCAAACTTTTGACAAATAAGTTATATCTTTCCTTGAGGTATATTTAATTGATTTTGCATAATATTTTTCAATTTTGTTGTCAAACTCTTTTTCTGCATAAATGGATAACTTGTCATCATTAAAATGACTATTAATAAAACCAGAAATGTTAAGCATTCCATTCTTTATTTCAATAATGTCTATCCATATGTTATGATCCTTCAAACTGTCAATCTGATGATTTTTTGTTCTTAGAATGATGTTGTTTTCATTAATTATTTCTTTTAATTCTCCATCTTTCAAATACATGAAGAATGAGATGAATATATTATATGTAACATATTGATTGTTTTTAATGCATTTCTTGTCAATATAACTTAATATCTTATTTAACAAGCTTTTAAATTCCTGCTGTTCTTCATGGATTATATTCAGTTCAGGTTCTTTTAAAAACCATTGTAAATCATAAGCTAGAAGATATTGAATGTATGGAATAACTTCTCCATCCTGTTCAATGGAATAATTAATTAATTCCATGAAATAATTTTTGAATTGTGTTAGGATTATTGAATTGTTCTTTTGTGTTGAGTCAATGGTTGAAGAATTGTCAAATCTTTTTCTGTAGTTATAATGGGTTGTATTTAATAATCCGATAGTTTTCTTTCTAAAAAGAATTTTATTTAACAATATTGTATCTTCTGAAAGGAATACATTCGTTGGAAACTTGTGTTCTTCAAACATTTCTGATTTAATAAAGGAAGATGGAGCGGATAACTGGGGATTGTTTGGTTCTTTTAATAAATCAACTACACGGGATTTCTTGAATTTGTTGTGAAGGTTATGAAATCTGTTTTGTCTTTCAAAAAATTTTATAGGTATGGAAACAACATCAGTACTGGAATAGTTTTTTTCAAAAAAATTGTAAACTTCCTTTAAAGTGTTCTTTTCAAAATAATCATCACTATCAATGAAATTCACGTACTTTCCACGAATATACTTCAGTCCGTTGTTTCTGGCCGTGGCCTGTCCACTGTTTTTTTGTTCTAAGTATATGATGTTTTCAGGATACTTGTTTTGATACTCCATGCATATTTCTTTTGATTTGTCTGTACTGCCGTCATTAATCAGAATTAATTGAACATCATCCCTGAATGCCATATCCTGATTAACAATGGAATCTAATGACTGATGAAGATAGTTTTCGGAATTGTATAATGCCATAATCAGGGAAAATTTATATCCTCTTTCAATATTTAATGATTTTTCATCTATGGATATATAATATGGATAAACGATTTTAGAGTTATGATTATAATTGTCTATGGATATGGAAGGGATATATGTAAATTCATTGTTTAAAATTATTTCAAAGTATATTCTGCTTTTTTCCTTATTGTCAAGTGGCACAGCCACTTTAAATTCTTGATAATCATGTATTGTATCATTGAAGATATTGTTTTTCTTGGAAAATATATTTTCACAAGAAAATATCTGCTTTTTATTTTTGCATTCTTTTACTAACTGAATTGTTATGTTTTCATTGATGAATTTTGAAACAAAAAATCCGTGTAATAATAAGTTATTGGAATCTGATTTTAAATCCAATATTTTCAGGACACGATTATTTAAATTATCTATTTCGGTGTTTCCTATTTTTAATGTAATGTCATAGTTTTTTCGTGAAATCAAGGTCTTCTTGTCATTTTTTAAGTACAAGAGAAATGTTTTAACATTATCATTTAAAATATTGGATCTTGTTATGGTCTCTTGATTTATGTTGTCTGTTAATATCTTGGAGTAATGCCAAAAATCTACTTTTTCTTGTTGGGACAGTTTCTCATCATAAATGTTTAATATCTCATTTAAATTGTTTAACAATGATTCTTGTACTGTAACTGGTATATCTTGATTGTCCTGTTCGTATGAGTAAAAATCTAAAATGTTTACTTTATTTTTTAATAATTGAATCTTTTGAGAATTACTTATTTCTGTATTTAGTATTAACTTTTCGTTTTGTTGTAATAGGTAGATTATACTGTTTATAAATTCAATTTTGTTGTTTTCCATACTCATTTTACTCATTATGCCCCTTTAAAATCAGTTATTTAATATGATTTTTTAGTTTAATATTGATATAATATTTTTATTTTCACTAAAAAAAACTTGTTAATATTACATTTATAATTTGAATATATAAATTTGTTTTTTTTATAAATTAAAGTGATTAAAAGATACTTTTTTTTAATTGTTCTAATGCTGATAAAATAACAATTATTCACAATATTTTAAAAAAATAGTAATAAATGTGTGGTTAAAGTTTTTTTTTTGAAAATATGTTATTGGAATGTAATGCTGTTTGAAAAAGCTGAAATGCTGGATAACTTTTATTTATTTGATCTTATCTTAACAATCTATAGGTGTTAGCTAACACTTTAAATACAATGAACATTTTATTCAAAGATTCTGTATAAACTTGAATATTTTGAAAAAATAGGCATGGTAAATTAATATTCTAAACTACAATGGCAATCGATTTAATATAAAACATTTTATTATATTTTTTTGCATATTTTAATACTTACTTTAATAATTTTTATGATTTAAATAATGAAATAACTAAAATTCATTGAATTTTAATAAAACTGATTATTTACTAAAAAATAATAGAAAAGAAAAACATAATATAATTATAAAAACAATTATGGAATAAAATATGAGAAATAGAGATATAATTAAGAAATCATTATTATTTCCTATAAAAAAATATAAGCATTTTATTGTTGTTTCAGTATTATTCCTGTTTCTTGAGTTATCACAGGAATTTTTATTATATCAGACATATGATCAATATACAATATATATGGCATTTTTTGTACATTTTATTTTGCCTTTGTTTATTGTTGGATTCAATTTGCAAATAATATTTCATATTATCTATCAAAACAGGGGACTTCCAAAGTTATCCATCAAAACATCAGTAAAGGAAGCAATAAAAGACAAGATTATCGATTCATATTACTTCGGACTAACCCTTCTGATTACTGCAATATTATCGATACCAACAGGCATATATCATAATATATATGATGTTTACTTCCATTTAACAGAGTTGATGGTGGAAGTAGAAGATGTAACTGTAATTGAAATAATGGGAGCCTTACCTGAGGTGTTGTTAGAAAACTATCTTAGCAGCATCACTATCAGTACAATCATATTTCTGGTCACGTTCATTATATTGTTTTCATTATGTTCTATAAGTAAAATTGATTTTGAAGTTAATCAGGTTTACAAACAAACATTTAATACAAAACGTATGATTAAAATAATAAAAAAGATAGGAATAATAAAATATTTAGGATTTTTATTTTTAACAATTGTACTGAGTATAATTCTGGTAAATATAATATATCATTTGGAGTTTGCTCCAATAGTAGGAAGTATACTTTCTGCAGGTCTTGAAGCGTTTTCATTGTTTTTCTTCATATATTCATTTGCTCTCTTGTATCCTGAGGATTTTCTTCCTACATAATACTTTTTTTTTAAAATTTATTTAGAGAAATACTGTTTTTATAATATTTTGATAGTAATATAATTAAAATTAAAAATTATCATAAAAAAAGGGTGGGATGGTCAGTCTCTTCCTTTTTTAAGAGATTTAACCATATCAATATTCTTTATTTTACTAGAAAATAAAAGATTCACAATTACTGAAATTCCAATTACGAATAGGAATGTTATGAATATCATGCTAATAGAATAATTAATCGGATAATAAAAGGTATCCCCTGAAGTATCCATCATTATTCTCATCACATAATATCCTAAAGGCACACCGAATATAAATCCTATTATGGAAAGAACTATATTTTGTGTTAAAAACAACCTTCGGATATTCTTGGTTTTAAATCCTACAACTTTCAGTGTAGCTAAATCACGTTCAACTTCGGTAAAGGAAAGAATTCCTAAACTATACAACATTACCACTGATAATCCTATTGCAAATATCAGCAGTATAGCAATCAAAAGATTTGCTGATTCCATTAGTTCATCCCAACTGTTTTGTAATTGACTAAAGTCATTTATACTCTTTATTCCATCAATCTTATTTTCAACATGGTCTTTTGTTACTATCATGCTTGGGGTGAAATTATATCCGAGCTCTTCTAGTTTTTTAGGACTAAGGGTAATTCCTTGATTGGCTGGATCGGCATATATTTCGTCAACCGTTGTATTAACCCATTTTTCATCACCGTATATATGCCATTGGATAACATCTCCTTTTTCAACGTTTAAGAGTTCTGCAGATTTTTGAGTTAAGCTCACTCCATCCTCGGGTAACTTGAGCGGCTTCATTGTTTTATCAGTTGGCGTAATCAAATCTGTCGAGTTATAAGCCATTAAATTGCTGGTTTTTGTTATATTGTTTGCCTTGATTTCTATTTGTTCGTTCATTACTTGCGTTCCGTTGTATTTGGAAGTTATTTCGTTTATCTGTGAATCTGTTGCATTGTCATCTATTATTAATTGGGTTTCATAATGATTTATTTTACCGTATTGCCAGGTTTTAAGGTCGTTCATACCATCATTTAGTCCCATAGCTGAAATTAACAACAGTGTACATCCAATTATACTGATGATAGTTACCAATGAACGAATCTTGTTTCTTTTTATGTCTCTGTAATTCCATCTGCCATTAAAAGTTAACTTATTCCAGATGAAACTTTTTTCAATAATTCCTCTTGTTGAATTTTTAGGAGCTTTGGGTACTAATGTTGATGCTGGTGATTCCTTTGAAATGTTTTTTGCAGCCAAATAAGTGAATATTACTGACAGACAAATCATTATCAATGCTACATATATGAATGACATTGAATATCCGGATTTCCAGACAGGCAATGTATAAAACGCACTCATTGATGGGAAAAATAAATAAGGAACAGTATTAGGTCCAATTATTAATCCTAAAACACATCCAATAAGTGTTAAATAAAATCCATATGAAATATAATGTAATGTGATTTTTTTATCAGAGAAACCCAATGCCTTTAATGTTCCTATTTGTGAACGTTGATGACTGACTATTCTGGTCATGGTTGTAAGTAATGTTAATAGAGCAACCACCACAAATATTAATGGAAACATATTACCCATGGTATTATGCTGATCTATTTCTGATTGGAATTGTGCTACGCTTGGATGATCATCAAATGGTACTAAAAGATCATAATCGATTTTTTCATCTAACTTTGATTTGTAACCGTCATCATCCGTTTTTATTAATACAACATTATAAGGAACTTCCATATCCAATGCTTTATGGGATAAATAAGCAAATCCATGTAGTTTAAAATCAGGTATTAAGCTATCACCCTGTTGATAAACGTATTCTGGAGAATAACCTAATCCTTTGATTGTTTTTTCTATATTTGTTCCATTCATTTCCAGTTTTATCTTGTCATTAATCTTTAAATTATGAGCATCTGCAAAACGTTTATCAAGCCATATTCCATTTTCATCGTCAATGTTTATTTCTTTGCCTTCAATTGGATAGTATTTTGAAATGCTGTTGTTTTCGACAAAATGTAATGTCACAGTAGGATTGCCTGAAATGTCTGCCGTTGATTTTAATATTAATTGTCGTTCCATTTGATTTGTTGTTTCTATTTGATTTATTTTTTCGAGGGTAGTGTTGGTGATGTTATCTGAGTACACCCATATGTCTGCCATGTTCGTGTCTTCATAAAATTCATCTACTGTTTGCTGTATTCCTGCTACCTCTGAACCAACACCTGTGAATACCCATAATGTTAGAAATGACATTAGAAATATTGCTATGAATTGGGTTTTATGTTCATTCATGTCCCGTAACATCTTTTTAAATAACATAAAACTCACCATTCTATTGCATCAATAGTTTTTGGACATTTATTTTCAGTAATCTTTTCTATCTGTCCATTTTTTAGATGTATAACTTTATTTGCCAATTTGGATAATTCAATGTTATGTGTAACTATAATCACGGTGGTATCATTTTTTTCACATAGTTCCAGTAGTATTTTTATAATGTTATATCCTGTTTTTGAATCCAATGCACCTGTTGGTTCATCACACAGTAACATTGATGGCTGTTTGGCAAGAGCCCTTGCAATGGATACTCTCTGCTGTTCTCCACCCGATAATTCTGAAGGAAAGTTATTGGCATGTTCAAGTAATCCAACCTCTTTTAAATACTTCAGTCCGTCTATTTTATTTTTGGATATGTCATTTATTAATTCTATATTTTCCAAAGCGTTTAGGTTAGGTATTAAATTGTAAAATTGGAATATGAATCCTATTTCTTCTGCTCTGTATTTTGTTAATTCTTTGTCGTTGAAATCGGAAATTGTTTGATTATTTACTGTTATTTCTCCACTTGTCACAGAGTCTAAACCGCCGAGTAAATTTAGCAATGTGGATTTTCCTGAACCAGATGGTCCTAATATCACTACAAATTCACCTTTATTTATAGTGAAATTAAGATTATCTGCTGCTTTAAGTATGTTTTTTCCTGTAACGTATTCTTTTGTTACGTTGTTAAATTTGATTATTTGTGACAAGTTTTTACCTCCACTGTTTTTAATAAAAAATTTATATTTTATATTATGTTTTTTGAAATATATAATTTTTAGGTTAACCTAAATTTAAAGATAGAAATCTTTGCATAAAATATTATTTATAAGTATTACTTATTTTTTCATTAAATTATTTTCACAGTAAATTTTTTTTCATGAGAACATGTTCATATGTTCTTATTTTCTTTTTATTGGATTGTCCAAGTTTTATTGATACTGTAGGGGGTAAAGTATTGTAAATATTAATTAATATCCATAATGATTTATTGATATTTAAAAAAAATTAATAATTGCTATGGGTATACTCCTTAGGGTTATATTAACTATTTATATTAATTTTTCTAAATTATTAATTAGAAAAACATTTATGATTAGGATTAAATAAAATTTATAATTTAATCAAAAATTCTTGATTTAAAAATTAATGTAATACTTTTATTTAGGAGGGAAAAAAATGCACATACCCGATGGATTAATATCCGATCCAATACAGTTGGGAATATATGCAATCTTGTATATTATATTAATGATTGTAATATTTAACAGATATCGAAAAAATCATACGGAAAAAAATATTCCGATAATAGCATTATTTGCTGCTACAATATTAATAGTTCAATTAGTGGAAATTCCACTACCTGTACCAGCATGTGTACACATTTCACTTATTACC
>ODAI013923821.1_pt1 | contig 11717 bp, 8 predicted proteins | sample 1539321 | NCBI WGS metagenome assembly ODAI01 (sample SAMN02144231, study PRJEB22623) | gut metagenome | biome: sheep rumen | host: Ovis aries | place: New Zealand
AAGCGGATAACCGCTGGAAAGTTATGCTTCTTCGCTATTTTAACCCCATCGGCGCGCACGAGAGCGGCCTGATCGGCGAAGATCCCAAGGGAATCCCCAACAATCTGCTTCCCTATGTGGCGCAGGTCGCAACCGGCAAGCTTGAGAAAGGGCATGTATTCGGTGACGACTACGACACGCCCGACGGAACCGGCATCCGAGACTACATCCATGTTGTGGATCTGGCCAAGGGCCATGTAAAGGCTATCGAGGGAATGGAGAAGCTTGACGGCGTCAACATCTTCAACCTGGGCACGGGACACGGCTACAGCGTTCTTGACATCATCAAGGCGTTCTCCAAGGCTTGCGGAAGAGATCTTCCCTATGTGATCGATCCCAGAAGACCCGGCGATATCGCAGTTTGCTACAGCGATCCCGCCAAGGCCAGGGAAGTCCTGGGCTGGACGGCACAGAAGAATCTCGAGGACATGTGCAGGGCCGGCTGGAACTGGCAGAGCAATAACCCCGCCGGTTATGTGGAATAAGGACACATATCCGCGAAGACATTACAGATAATCCTTAACCGAAGAATGAAGGGCTCTCTGCTGCGATGCGGCAGGGAGCCTGTTTATTGCAATGGGATTTTGCTGTAGAATAGAATGCGTGAAAGAAAAAGCATCTGTTCTTGTCTGAAAAGGCCGGGCAGAATCATATAGGGTTTTGGAGGTAGAATATGAAAAAAAGCGGAATCATTGCACTGCTGCTGGCGGTCGCCGTCACGGCTGCAGCTATCGCAGGCTTTCTTTTGTCAAAGCCGACGCCGGCCAATATTACCAGAAAGACAATAAAGAGTCTTGGGAAAGTCACATCGTTTAAGTCCGACGTCAAGATGGACTATGACGGGACTGTGAGCGTTATGGGGATAGAGGCAGATTTCACGCTCCAGGGAGATTTTGACCAGGAAGCTGCAGTGGATACGGGCGTAAGCCACTTAAAGGGAAGCGTCGGGACCAAGCTGCCGCTCATCGGAGACGTGAGCCTGCCGGTCGAGAGCTACCAGCAGGTCGAGAGCAGCGGGATCACTGTCTACTCAAGCATGGACGGGACAAAATGGGCCAAAGCTTATCAGGAGAACGCGGAATCGGAGAATAACGATCAGTGGAAGGACCTCAAAATGGTTATGGGAATCCTTGACCTGATCTCTTCGGGCGAGATCAAGGCTGAGCTCGCTCAGGAGACGGAGATGATCGGCGAAAAAGAGGCGTACAGGATGGATATTACTATAAGCGGAGAGTTTATGCAGCAGCTCCTTAAGGAAGTAGCTCAGGCTCAGGGAGATGCGGCGGATATCCCGCAGGACCTCGATCTCACAGGGGCGGACGCGGAGGTCGTCCTTTACATCCTCAAAAAGGAGAAGCTCCCCGCCAGGATCACGATCGACTGCACGGCGCTCGGCAATATCCTGACGAATAAATATATCAACAATGATACGATCAGTGCCAAGGCGCAGAAGTTCCTGATCACTGTTGATGCTATTGAATACAATACGGTCAACGGACTTCAAATCCCGGAGGAGGTGACAGCTTCCGCGGTGGAAACGGATGACTCTCCGACAATGGGAGATTATGTAGGGCTCTGAACAGAATAAGCGAAAAATCAAGGAAAGCGGGGAATCGCGATGCGCGGCTCCCCGCTTTCAAGCTTTTATGGAGTAATCCCTTCTAATTTGCTATAATTTTTTTTAAACAGGAAGGAGAATCACATAAATGCCGATGACTTACGAGAAGATCCGATATTTCGGGGAAGACTGTCTGGAGATAACCGGCTATTCGGGCACAGTGAGAGTCCTTGCGGTCCCGGAGCGGATCGGGGAGCTAAGAGTGAGGAGCATCGCAAAGCACGCCTTTGCAGGGCGCAGGGACCTGCAGGAGGTGATCCTGCCGCCGACGCTCAGAAGGCTCAGCTTATTTGCCTTTCACAACTGCGCGGAGCTGAGAAAAATGAGCCTCTATGACAGCGTGGAGGATTACTACGACGGCGTGATCCGCCAGTGCGCTTCCCTCGAGGAGATCACGATAAGATGCAGCGGCAAGTCGTTCGCATTGATGAAGGAGATGCTCGAAGACAACGACAGGGCAATGCGCTTTCATCTTTTTCTTCCTGATGAAGAGATCCGCCTGTCTTTTCCGGGCTACGCGCTGATCGCTTCGGAGAACACGATGGCCCGTACGATCCAGTTTGCCTATGAGGGCGGCGGATACGCCTATAGAAACTGCGTCCATAAGAAGGAGATCAAGTTCAGAGAATATGACCGCCTTTTTCCCTTTATGGAGCACGATGATCCGGCCTTTGCCGCTTATATCGCTGCAGACAGGTTGATGTTCCCCCACGACCTGGACCCCTCTTCCGAGGAGAGATATATCTCATTTCTAAGGGAACACGCACGCGAAGCCTTAGAGAGCTTTATCCGCGGCAAGCAGATCGAAAGGGTGCGGCTGATCGCGGACCGGGGATATGCAGGCGCGGACGCGATCGCGGGAGCCCTGCGGACCGCCTCAGAACTTGGTGAAACGGCCATTTGCGCGATCCTGATGGAGAGCGGAAGGCAGAACGCGGGAAAAGAAGACGAGCTTTCGCTGGAACTGGAGGACTGGTGACCCCTTCGCGGGGAGCAGGCTCAGCCCCGGACGGAGGCTGTGTGATAAAGAGAGAGGAATCAGAATGTCTGAGACCAGAATAAAGCTGGAGCAGATGGGATTCAGGATCCTGGACGCGGTGCGGACCGAGCTGCTCCTGTCGATGCGCTTCATGTCCCCGGCGCTCAACAGCCTGGGGTTTAAGATGGACCTGGCGACTTCTTCCGCGGGGACGGACGCGGCGTATATACGGTTCAATCCGGGCTTTCTGCTGCAGCTGTATGTGGAGAGGCCCCGCAGGATGAACAGGATGTATGTGCATATGCTGATGCACTGTCTGTTCCGCCATATGTTCTCGGCCAGGGAGCGGGAGGATCCGGAGCTCTGGGACCTGTGCTGCGACATCGCGGCGGAGTCGGTCGTTGACTCTATGACCTACGACGTGATCGCGAGGCCGCACTCCGTTTTCCGGGAAGGCTGGTACGAGCGCCTCGAAGAAGAAGTCAAAATATTGACGGCGGAAAAGATCTACGCCTGGTTTATGGAGAGGGACCGCGACTACAGCGTCGAAGAGGCGCTGCGCAGGGAGTTCACTGTGGACGACCACTGCTTCTGGCAGCGCATGGAGGATGAGGAGGAGCCCTCCGGGGAGCCGCAGCAGCAGACACCGCCGGCGCCTCCGAACCGGGACGGGGAGGGGCGGCAGGAGACGCAGCATGAGTCCCGACATCTCAAGCCTGTAAATCCCAAAGAGGAGGAGTGGAAGAAGAACGCGGAGCAGATCGAAGCCGACCTGGATATCATGGGCAAGGAGAAGTCGGAGGAATACGGCTCTCTCTCGAGAATCCTTCGCTTTGAGAGCAGAAAGAGGACGGATTACAGGGAATTTTTGCAGCGTTTCTCTATTTTGCGCGAGGAGGCGGGCATCGACCTGGACAGCTTCGATTACGGTTTTTATTATTACGGGCTGGAGCTCTACGGAAACATGCCCCTGATCGAGGAAAATGAGTTCCGCGAGATCCGGAAAGTGGATTCCCTGGTCATTGCCATTGATACTTCGGAGTCCTGCCAGAAGGTATTGGTGCAGCAGTTCCTCAATGAGACGGCGGACCTGCTCTCGGGGATCGGAAGCTTCTTCAAGAAGACCGAGATCCATATGATCGAGTGCGACGACAAGGTGCAGAATGACCGGGTGATCCGGAAGCTGTCCGATCTCGAAAAGTACGCGGAGCAGTTTGAAGTCAAAGGGGGATTCGGAACGGATTTCAGACCTGTTTTCAACTATATTGAGGACCTCAGGGCCAAGGGAGAACTGGAGAACCTGAGGGGGCTGATGTATTTTACAGACGGCTTCGGGGTATATCCCGCGAAGCCCACAGACTACGAGACTGCATTTGTTTTCTGGAAGGACGAGGAACTCGACGACACGGGAGTGCCGGACTGGGCTATTAAACTGTTTCTGACTCCGGAAGGAATGGAGACAGTAGAGAGACGCGGGGGAGAGAATTGAATATCAAGCTGAATATAAAAGAAGCCAAGCAGGAAGTGATCAACACAGTGAGAGCCTATCTCAAAAAAGATGAGACCGGCGCTTATGAGATACCGCCGGAGCGGCAAAGGCCCATTCTTTTGATGGGACCGCCCGGCATCGGAAAGACCGCCATCATGGAGCAGGTCGCAAGGGAGTGCGGGATCAGCCTGATCTCTTATACGATCACGCACCATACCAGGCAGAGCGCTATCGGCCTCCCCTTCATCTCCAAGAAAGAGTACGGCGGAGAGGAGTATTCCGTAACAGAATACACGATGAGCGAGATCGTAGCTTCTGTCTACGACCGGATCGAGCTGTCGGGGATCCCCGAGGGAATTCTCTTTCTGGACGAGATCAACTGTGTCTCGGAGACGCTTGCGCCCACCATGCTGCAGTTTTTGCAGTACAAGATGTTCGGAAACCACAAGGTTCCCGACGGCTTTATCATTGTCACAGCCGGCAATCCGCCCCAGTACAACAAGTCCGTGCGGGATTTTGACATCGTAACTCTGGACAGGGTGAAGAGGATCGATATTGAAGAGGACTATCCGGTCTGGAAGGAATACGCCTACCAGGCGGGGATCCACGGCGCGATCCTTTCTTATCTCGAGATCCGCAAGAAAGACTTCTACAGTGTCAAAACACAGATCGACGGCAGGCAGTTCGTGACGGCAAGAGGCTGGGAGGACCTGTCCAGGATCATAAAAGTTTATGAAGAGATGGGCACCGAGGTCAACGAGAGGCTCTGCGCGCAGTATCTGCAGGATTCGGAGATCGCCGCGGCGTTTGCGGCCTACTATGCGCTGTACAGCAAATACCGCACACTCTACAGGATCCCGGAGATCCTGGAGGGAACTGTTCCCGAGGAGAGCACAGCGCTCAGGGAGGCGCCCTTCGACGAAAAGCTCAGTATTTTAGGGCTTCTCATCGACAGCCTTAATCAGGAGTTCCAGGCGTACGCGCTCGACCAAAGCGTGCAGAAGCGGGTCCTGAAGGAACTGACCGGAATCCGGGCTGCCCTTAAAAAAGGCTCGTCTCATTCCGCAGCTATCTATGACGAGGACCGCAACGCGCGTTATCTGCTCTCCGGATACAGGATGCTGTGCGAGCAGGAGATGCAGCGGCGCAAAAAGGCAGGGATGCTCGACAGAGAGAGCGAGAAGGTAGAGCGAAAAGTCTGCATGAGGCTTGCAGAGATGGAAAAGCTGGTCACCCTCGAAGGAAACGGGGAGGCGCGTCACGATTTTGCACTTCTTAAGAAGTCTTTCGACGCGGCAGAGGCCGCGCGCAGAGAGAGGGCGGCGCAGGCGGACAGACATCTGACAAACAGTTTCCGCTTTCTCTCCGCTACATTCGGCGAGGGGCAGGAGATCGTCCTGTTCCTGTCGGAGCTCACAGCCGGTTATTACAGCCTGAAATTTGTCAATGAGTGTGGAAACGAGGAGTATTACAGGTACAACCGCCTGCTGCTCTTAAAGGAGCGAAGGGAGGCGCTGCAGCAGGAAGCTCTGCAGCTGCTCGATATGTAAGGCGGAGCGAAGCGGAGAAGAGAAGATGGCATTATGGGGATACAGGCCGGTGCTGCCGGAATTCGCGATCGATAATCCCGGGAAGGACTTTAAGTCGGCGCAGGTCATTGAACAATATCACTTGAGCGCCAGAGCGCTCTACATCCCCGGAGGAGGATTCTCCTGGAAGTATCTGCCTTTGGACAGGATCAGAGGGGTGATCCCGGGCAGAGACAGCCGGGATGAAGACAGCGCGATGGGAGGATATCACATTGAGCAGCCGACGATCCGGGTGATCTACCTGGGCGGCTATGAGGTGCTCACGCTCGAGAGCAGGACACAGGCGGACAAGCTGTTCAGCTTGCTGAAAAAACAGTATTGAACCACGGAAAGCGGGTGCGGCATGAAGAATTACAAGATGGTCGTCAGTTACGACGGCACGCGCTATTTTGGCTGGGAACATCAGCCGGACACAGAAATGACCATACAGGGGAAACTGGAGAAAGTGCTGAGCCAGATGCTGGAACTGCCCGAGGAACAGACCGTGACCGTGATCGGGGCGGGAAGGACAGACGCCGGCGTGCACGCCCGCGCCATGACCTGCAACGTCCTTCTGGAAACGGAGAAGACGGAGGAGGAGATCCAGGACTATATGAACCGGTATCTTCCCGATGATATCAGCGTGAACAGTGTAAAGCTCGCGGCAGACCGCTTTCACAGCAGATTCAAGGCGATCGGAAAGACTTATCGCTATACCTGCTGGTACGGGAAGACCAAGCCGGTCTTCGACAGGCGCTATGTGGCTGTTCTGGACAAAGAGCCCGATATCGCCCGCATGCAGGAAGCGGCGCAGTACATCACAGGGATGCACGATTACAGGAGTTTTTGCGGAAACGCCAAGATGAAGAAATCCACGGTCAGAGTCGTGGATGTGATCCGGATCGAGCAGAGCGGGAATTATATCCGGTTCTACTTCCACGGAAACGGTTTTCTGCAGAATATGGTCAGGATCATGACAGGAACGCTTCTGGAAGTGGGATACGGGAAGAGAGATCCGGAAGAGATGGCGGAGATCATCGAAGCAAAGGACAGAAAGCGGGCAGGATTTACGGCGCCCGCGCAGGGCCTGTGCCTGATGAAAGTGGACTATTAGATCCGTAAGACTCGCGCGGAGGAGATGCTATGATCGATAAATACAAAGACGAGCTTTTACAGTCATTCCTGGACAACTATTGTCGAATTTATCTGATCGATCTGGAGGAGGATTCGATCGTCAAAATATCCGAGACAGATGACGTGCCGGATGAAGATCCGGTCCATTTCGGCCGCTATTCGGAGTTCAACAGGGTTTACAGCTACACCCGGCTGGATCCCCAGTATTCTTCATGGCGCGAGACGATGGGAAGTATTGAGAATCTCCGCAAGGTCCTGGCTGACAGAAGCAGCTTTACGCTCTCATACCAGATGAAAAGCGGAAAATGGATGAAAGTGGAGAACCGCATTCTGGAAAAGAAGGACGGCGTGCCTGTAAAGATATTCGCCTGCATCCCCAAGGCGGAAAAGGGCGGGTTTTCAGAGAGCGAGAAAATCCTGAAGAACGGGCACATAGATCAGGTCGCACCATCGGAAAAGAAACTCTCACAGGTCAGGGAGAAGCTGATCAGGGGAGTTATGGATTATGATGCTATCTCTACATTTGAAGTCAATCTGACACGAAACACGTTGGTCTCCGCGATCAACAGAAATGACGATCTTTACTATTTTGACAGGGAGATCGAACTCTCGGAGCCTTTCGACGTGCAGGCGGCCGAGTGGGCCAAAAGAGTGCTCTCCGACAATGCAGACCAGTTCCGGGAACTGATAAACAGGCAGAATCTGATCACCTTGTACGGCATGGGGGAGAGAGATCCCTGGATCGAGTATATGGTGCAGGACCGCTTTGGAAACCGCATCTGGCTCAGGGAGGTCATCGCGCTCTCAAAAAACGAGGAGAGCGGCGACATCATGGCGATCATCATCATGCGGGATGTCACGGAGAGAAAGAAGATCGAGATTGAGAACAACAGGCGGATGGACTTGATCATGGCCCTTACCGATGACTATGAGTCTGTCTATTTTGTGGATCTGGATACGGATTCTTACGATATTTACAGGCGCAATGACCAGATCATGACCAAATTCAGCAGCCTCTTCGTACCCAGCTACACCGATACGGTCGAGGCCTTTGCCTACAAAGGAGTTTCCAAACAGGACAGGGAAAACTTTATCGAACTGCTCAGCATCGATACGGTAAGAAGGGCTCTTGAGAAGAAAGAGCGGTTCACTTTTACCTTCCGGTCCGGAAACACGGGAGCTCCGCAGTATTATCAGGCCAAGTGTGTGCGGATCGGCAGCGGCCGCCATATGCAGATGCTCCTGGGATTTGCCAATATTGAGGAGGAGAGGCAGGAAGAACTCCGAAAGAGAAGACTTCTCGAGGACGCTCTCGAACAGGCCAGGCACGCGGCGGACGCCAAGAACACTTTCCTCTCCAATATGTCCCATGACATCCGCACGCCCATGAATGCGATCATCGGCTTTGCCAATATCGCCGGCGAACATCTCAATGAACCCGAAAAAGTAAGGGAGAGCCTTGACAAGATCATTACGTCCAGCAACCACTTGTTGAAGCTGATCAATAACGTGCTCGACATGAGCCGCATAGAAAGCGGCAGAATGGTGCTCGAGGAGTCTTGGGTGAACATCCGGGAGATCATAGAGGAAGTCACGAACCTGATGCAGCCTGAGATCCACTATAAGGAACAGGAATATGAGTACCGGGTGGCAGAGAATATTCCGGATTATGTATTCTGCGACCGGCTGCGGGTGACGCAGCTGCTGCTCAATCTCCTCAGCAACGCAGTAAAGTATACGCCCAAACAGGGAATGATCCGGCTGCACGTTTCGGAGGGATTCGGCGCTCCCATGGGATATTTTGCCCTGGAATTTGTGATCAGGGACACCGGGATTGGGATGAGCAAAGAGTTCCAGAAGCGCATATTTGTTCCTTTCGAGAGAGAGAACAACTCCACAGTGAGCAAAGTCATGGGAAGCGGACTGGGCATGTCGATCTGCAAAGGGATCGTGGACTCCATGGGAGGCTCCCTCACAGTGGACAGCCAGCAGGGCAGAGGTTCCGAGATCACGGTAAATCTCGCTATGAGGTACAGATCCGGAGACGAGGAGAAAGCTGCCGAGCAGATGAACACCGATAGTGCAGAGAACAGGCAGCAGGTGAACTCCCGGACCGCGGTTTTCTATGAGGCGCCGGATAATTCAAAGGGCAGGAAAAATAGCGAGATCCGGATCCTGGTCGTCGAGGACAATGATCTCAACAGGGAGATCGCCAAAGAGCTTCTCGAGGATGACGGATATATTGTGGAGACGGCGGAAGACGGCGAGACTGCCATTGTCAAGATCGGAAGATCGGACAGAGGGTATTATAACGCGGTGCTGATGGATATTCAGATGCCCGGGATCGACGGCTATGAGGCGGCCAGGAGCATTCGGCGGATGTATGACCGGGAACACGCGCAGCTTCCGATCATCGCCATGACAGCCAATGCTTTTGAAGAAGATATGGAGAGAGCGCGCAGCGCGGGGATGAATGCCTATCTGGCCAAGCCTGTGGAGCCTGCGGAGCTCAGGAGGATCCTGGAACAGGTACTGAAGAGCCGGAGCGGCGACGAGGAAACGTGAGGAGAACAGATTTGAAAACAGCACTTGCAAGTGATTTTGACAATACCTTGTATTTTATGGATACAGAAGAGCGGTTTCGGGCGCAGGACGTATTTGAGATCCTGTTCTTCCAAAAGAGGGGAGGACTGTTCGGAATCTGCACGGGGAGATCCCCCGACAGTATATTGGACATCGTAGGAAGCTTTATGCATCCGGATTTTATTATTTCCGTGAGCGGAGCGCTTATTGTTGACGGAAAGGGGGAAGTGCTGGACAGCCACTGCCTCTCTCCGGAGCTCACAAAGGCGATCCTGCAGGAGTATGACGAGGAAGCCGCAATGGTCGTTCACGCTGCCGGGCATGTATACAGCCTCGGGGAAGCGGAGTATCCCCTTCAGATTCGGGTCAGCGATTTCTCCCAGATCCCGCAGGATTTGATCTACGGCGTATCTATGCGCTTTGCGGATGAGGAGGCGGCCGCTCGCGCCGTCCTGGCGATCACAGAAAAATACGGCGCGGAAGCTGCGCCGTATCAGAACATAAGACATGTGGACCTGGTGGCAGCGGGCTGTTCCAAGGGAACCGGCGCCGCCAAAGTGAAGGAACTCTTCGCGATCGACAAACTCGGAGGGATCGGAGATTCATACAATGACCTGCCGCTTATTGCCGCTTCTGACGTCGGATTCACATTCCCACGGTCGCCCCGGGCCCTTCAGGAGGCAGCTGACGAGATCGTGCTGTCCGTCTCGCAGGCTATTGAAAAGCTGGGATGATCCCTGCAAACCTTGGCATGCGGCCTTAGAAAGATCACTTCGCCAAGGCGGCTTCCTCCAGCGCCTCTTCCCACGAAGTTCTTAAAGGCCAGGAATCGCTTCCGAGAGTATCTCTCAGAAAGCGGAAGTAGAAGGAGAGCTTTTCCTGCACGTGGATTCCCTCATAGCAGTACGCGTACGGCGTCTTTCCCATGAGGAGATTTTCCATAAGCCGGGCCCTGTCCTCCATGGGATAGGTCTTGCTGTAGGGATCGATGAACCAGACGTCGTCAGCAGGGGCATCGCTCATGGCTGTATGTTCTGCGCTTCCTGCGGTCTCATAGCTCTCCCCGCTCTCATCTATATAGGACATATAGTAGGAGAACCCTTCGGGGTTCAGGGCGTTCCATGCGTCTTCGTCGAGGAGCCCCTCGCCCAGAAAGCGATAGTCCGCCGCGTGGGTGAGTTCATGGATCACAGTGCCCGGGCTGAGGTCGTCATAGAGGTCAAAAGCGAGCTGCAGCGTTCCGCAGGACTCAGTGGCGAAGGCGCTCGCATTGGAAATGCTGCTGTCTGCGTTAAAGGGTCTCAGAGGCCCGGTTAGGTAAAAGACAATATTCCGGTAGTATCTTCCTTTTAAATCGGAGAAATAGGTGTCCGGGTAGAGTGAGAACACATTTTCAAGGACCGAGAGGGATCCCGAGATCGCGCCGGTCTCCTCAAAGGGCTCCGCTTCGTAGTCCTGAAACTCGGTGGGAATATCCGAGCCGATCAGGATGCGAACGCCGTACTTGTCCTCAAGTTCCCTCGCCCGCTCACTGACCACGCCGTAGTCAGCGCTTTGAGGCGCCGTGTATGGAGAGCGATTGGGTTCCTTCCAGCTGACCGGGCTGCAGGAAGCGGTGTCCCAGAGATAGAGATGCACAGGTCTTCCCGCGCTGTCGTTCAATGTGAAGAGGCACCAGTCCGCGCTGAGCGATTGAGGGAATGTGTCAAGGGCGAGAAAACCTTCGTCGCCGCTGCCATCAAGCCGCCGCTTGATCTCATCCGGCAGCTCCAGCTCTTTTTTGACATGCTCCTCAGGGCTGCAGACCGATAAAAGAGGCTTGGTGCGGAAGGAAGTGCCCAGAAGAAGGCCGTCCTTGAAGACGCTAAAGCGCGAGGGATTGATATCAGAGAGGTAGTATTCACTGCTGCCGGCTGCGGGATCTACGTCCACATAGACTTGCAGAGAGGGGTCCCGCCTCGCGTAAGTGGCAAATGTAAGAAAGCCCTGCCGGCCGCTTATGACCGGCGTGAACGCGCCGAACTCGGCGGGAAGTGTCCATAGGACTGTGAGATCCCCTTCTTCGGTGACTTCGTACACAATGCCACGGCCGGAAGACAGCAAAAGCCGCCCGCTCAGCCAGTAAGGCGCCGCATCCGAGAGGTAAGAGGGGAGTATGACACTGCCGGCAGAAGAGCCCGGACGATAGAGAATACCGCTGCAGCTGTCGAAGACGATCAGAGGATCGCACGAAAGAACTAAGAGGCCTTCGGTCCCATCGGAGCTGTGTCCGGGTGCCTCGGTCCGGTCAAAGGAGGCGAGTATCTG
>ODAI010975052.1_pt1 | contig 11716 bp, 4 predicted proteins | sample 1539321 | NCBI WGS metagenome assembly ODAI01 (sample SAMN02144231, study PRJEB22623) | gut metagenome | biome: sheep rumen | host: Ovis aries | place: New Zealand
CTCAACCAGATCCGGAGATACTCCTGTACTGCCAGCAGAGGGGATCGAGACGGAATTCTGCTCCGTCACCTTATGCTCGCTTCCGATCGACATAAACGGCGTGATCCATTCGTAGAAAATATTTCCTTCTGCGTCTATGCCTTTTGTCAGGTATCCGGTCTGATCATTCGTACCGTCCGGATCGTTCACCAGCGTCGGGTCATTCTGCGGCTTCAGAACAAAGGAAGTAATCAGCTGATCCTGTGTCGTACCGGAGGTACTCTCATTTGTATTGGTAAAAAGCTTCAGGACATATGCCGGATTGATTTCTTCCTCCGTAATGCCCACAAAGGTCTTGCGGACAGTTTTCTGTACGAAAGGCTCGTCGACGCCCGGGAATCCATACCATTGGTTCGTAATGCTGATGCCGTCTCTGGCCACGATCCATCCGCCGCCCTTATCGTTTACCGTAAAGCTTCCTTTCGGGACGAGGAATACACCGCCGACACAGTTGTTTGAGATGACGTGAGGCGCATCCGGGAAATTCCAGATGATTTTATTCCATATATTTCCTTCTGACGCCGGCGCCTCTCTCATTTCCTCTCCGGCAAGATAAAGCCTGCTGCTTAAGTTTCCGTCAGCATCAATTTGCTGGCCGTATTCATTGACCAGTTTCACTTTGATATTAGCCGGCGGCAGGGCGTTCTGGCCATTGATGTTGAACACCACGGTCTGACCGGGTCTCTTCACGATCGTAAAGCCGTTTGGTTCCCCGCTCATTGCTGTGGCATCAAGAATGATCGTAGCATTTTCAGCGTAAGGACTCACATCGACCGAAGTCATGGACGGAAGCGTAAGCATGGACTTGGAAGCCAGATCCTCTGCCTGCTTCAGTGTGTTTGAGATCATAATCTCCACGCGGTCCGAAATCTCATCCGGGTTCCGGACGATCACAATATCATTATCTACAGATGTGTCAACTTTATCCTTATCCTTATCCTGCACATAATATTCCGCGTCTTTTTCCCGAGTGCTCAGCAGCAGACCGTCATAGGTGATATCCACCATAATATTCGGGATCGTCTCGATTCCGTCCGCACGGTGCCCGTAATAGGTGCCGGTATTTGCATTCTGAATATGAATGTTCTTGGCCGCAAAGTTGGAATAGGACTGCACATGATAAACTACATCATCCGCGATGACGCTGTAATTAAGGGCGCGGTCCATAATTGAAGATGCAGTCACGCTGCTGTTCCAGACCTCGGGCACCTTCAGTTCAAAGCTGATCGTATTGTCCTCGGATGTCACGGTCTTGTCCGGAGGAAGGTCTGCTGAATAACCGAAAATATATCCTCCGTCGATATCTACCCAGTTATTGGTATTCGAGTCGAGAACATTGTTGTAATTCCAGCGTTCCTGCAGCTCGCGATTGTTCTTTGCATAGACCAGATACAGCCTGTAGGTATTGACCGGGACGTTCGGTATCGTGGCAGAGGCATTTCCCTCTGTGAATGTGAGCTTCGCGCCGTAAGCATTGTGATCGTTGTTTGCGAGCAGATAGGCATAAAGATTGTATCCAAGCCCCTTCATGTCCGTCCCTGAAAGTGAACCGGTCACTTTCACATCCGTCGCAGCGCCGGTCACGGTAATGACAGAAAGGCTGGTAAGTGTGAAGCAGACCTCCTCTCCGTGTTCCAGATCCACAAGTGCCTCTGACACATCTTCTCGCAGAATGTCCGACGGGTCAACAGACTGCGGCGTATCGTAGGCAGTCAAATCTGCCTCTGCCCGTTTCCTGAACAATTTAGCTCTGGAAAGGGGCGCCGGGGCCTGATGTGCTGATCCAGTTGAGGAAGCAGCAGAACTGTGCTCTGATTCAGATGCTAATGGCAGATGGATCACGCGAAGCGCAGAGGTATCCTCGGGACTAAGCCCCAGAGCCTCTGTCAGTTGGTTTTCCTTAAACCGGAGACGCAACTCGATCCTCCCGTTTTCGGGTTCATATTCTTTGCCATCTGTAATTACCGAAATATCATAAAGCAGGGAGTTGCTGCTGTTATAGGTGTTTTCGTCATAACCGCGGTTCAGTGCAGTCATGTAGGCTCCGTAGTTATCCATGTCCGGCGTAAGCGGTGTAACCTGCAGTCTTGCGTCCGCAGGGATCGATCCGCTGTCGGTGATTTCGGCGCTGACCGCAATGGTATCCGTATCGCATTCCAGAGACAGGAAAGATACGCCGGAAAGGTCTTCTCCTTCCTCTCCTGCGTGTGAGATCAGTTCCTGATTACCGTATTCAATGATATAGATCAGGGCATAAACCGAGAAGGACTCTGCCGTGAAGGAAATGCTCCGGACATTCTTCACGTCGGTGCCGCTGACCAACTCTGTTGCCGAAAGGATCTCCGCCTTCCTGATATAATCCGGATCCGTCTCCTCGGAAAAGTCTCCTGTTTCCATGATGGATGTCAGATTCGAAGGCGTCGCCGTGGGATATTCTTCCCCGGATCCGGTTACATCAGCTCCGGCTGCTTTGATTTCGGAAGATTCCTCCAGGCCAAGATACTGAAACGCCTTCTGGAAGAGAAGGCTGACCGGATCGCTGCCAATTTCCTGATGCTTTGCTTCTTTAAGTACATCACGGCCTTCTGACGGTGTAGCATTTGAATAATCTGCATACTCCTGCCGGTCATCCGCAAAATGGACCAGCTTCATTTCCGCATCCTCAGGCACGGTAAGTTCTTCGGCAAAATGAATATCTACATTGACTGCTGCTGCCGGCTCGATGCGTTTACCTGTACTGTCTCTGATTACAATATCATATATCTGCGCAATATCCCCCAAAAACAGTTTCATATCTTCTGCGTTCTTACCTCTTAGTACAGTTTCATACCACTCCATGGCGCGGGTGACATTTGCATTGATCTCCTCTTCGCTGTATTCACCCTTCTCCTGAAGCGCTGCTCTAAGGGCTCTGCGGTAGTAGGCGTGGTGTGCTTCCGTCCCCGGATCAAGCGGGGTAACGGTCAGATAAGCATCTTCCGGAATTCTTGCATTTCTGTCAGCACTAATACTAATATACGTACGACCGTCATGCCAATCCATAATCCGATCCGCATAGTCTTGGTTCCGTGTCTCAGGATTCTCCGTAATTTCCGAGACATTGCCCTCTGTGCTGTTTTCCGGCTTAGTCATCCATCCCGTATTCTCTAAATTATCCCCTTCTTCAGCGACAGCTGTTTTCTCCAGATTGAACCCGTCCTCCTGGTGCGCGTCATCCGGCGTGATCGTTGCCGCCGGCAGGATCAGCATATAGACGGTTACAAACACAACAAGAGAAGCCAGTACACTGACTGCCTTCATCCATCTCGAATGGAACACACTTCTCCTGATAATCTCCGGAGATGAGTTCTGCCCGTTTTTTCTGTTTTTATGATTCAAATAGCTCATTATAACTTTCTATAAATATACGGATACTGCCTTATTTTTCTTATCCCTGAAACGATAGGCAAACAGTCTCACAGTTCTATTATTTTTCTTTATATAAGACTATATTTTTTTGTCATCAGGCTCAGATCCGTGTTTTTTAAAGCAAAAAGCTGCAGGTCACGGGAACATTCGTTCTCGCAAACTACAGCTCAGTATAATCAAACAAAGAAAACAGTTTATTCTTTTTCCGGTTATTGTCTGACTTTTATTATGTTTCCGCTTAAATAGCCCGGCGGCCGGATCGGTTCAAAAATATAACTGTAGCTTTTTCAGCATTTTTTTTTATTATAATGAATAAGTCTTTTCAGAACAAGTTCTAATTTCAATCGGATAACATTACAGATTTTTCATAAAAAATGAATAACAGGTTCATTGAATGCTGTTCCCGTTCTGTGGTATGATTTGGAGACCAGGCCGATTGGCAATTAAATGCTGAATCATAGATCGCAGAACATCATTTTTTAAAGAATAGAAAGGATTTCAAATGCTTACTAAAAATGATTTGGATGCTATCCGGGAATTGTTTATACCGGTCTATGAAAAGTTGGACAGTCATTCTGATGCGATAGCTGAACTTAAGGCTGAAGTGAAGCAAAACAATGCTGATATCCTGGAGCTTAAATCTGCCGTAACTCAGAACAGCGCCGACATCGCCAATCTCAGAACTGAGGTTGACGGGCTTCGTACTGATGTTGGTGGGCTTCATACTGAGGTTGACGGGCTTCGTACTGATGTTGGTGGGCTTCATACTGAGGTTGACGGGCTTCATACTGAGGTTGGTGGGCTTCGCGCTGATGTTGGCGAACTTCGGATTGAGGTCAGGCACCTAAACGATATCCATGAGAACGAAATGAGACCGAATATTCGGATCATCGCGGAATGCCATACTGATTTATATCGGAATCTGAAGGAAGCGCAAAAGCCATCTCAGGATATTGAGCTCCTCAAAATCAAAGTGAATGTCCTCGAATCAGATGTTGCTAAAATCAAACAGAAAATTTCTTAAGAGAAAAGCAGTTGTATCCTTTAACGGAGCAACTGCTTTTCTTTCCATTTTATGTGTGCTTTGTGACAACGAAACTGTTATGAAATATATCTTCTTCTCCTGGCCGCGAACAATCCCGCCAGAATGACAAGCATCAGTCCGGCCAACCTGAATCCTGCGGTTCCGCTGCCGCCGGTGTGGGGAAGCTCCACCCCGGAAGGATTGGTTATGATCAGGATATAATGCGTTTTTCCTTCCTGATCCGTATAGGTTTTAACGCCTTTTCCGGAATCCGGAAGTTGATTACCCTCCTGCGTGTAGCTGACTACGCTGCGGCTGGTGCCTTCGTTTTCCGGATCGATCACGATCCGCACCGGAGCCGTCATTTGCTGATATCCGGAAGGCGCCTTTGTTTCCGCCAGATAATAGATACCGGTGGTCAGATCGCCGAAATCGAGGCTGCCTGTATTTCCGGTCACAAGCGAAGCCGATGTGTTGACCTTTCTGGAAGCCTGTTTCGGATCAAATCCGTCTTTTCCGGTCTCCGACTCCGTATAGGGCCCGTACAGATCAAATTCTGCTCCTCCAAGCCCGGGGACAGAGTCAAGCTCAGCCGGACCGGCTGCATTTCCCGCGTCACCGGCTTTGGTCGAATCGACCTTTTTGATCTCAAGCGGATAGTGCCGGTCATAGATATTGTAGATATAGAATTCCAGGAAAGTATTGTCGAGATCTGTATTGTCCTGATAGGCGTATGGTCCGAGAACCTCCGGCATACTGACAAAGCCGTCCGCATGATGCATTTTCCCCTTATAGTCGGTATCGGTCCTCCAGCTATATTCCGTATCGATCCTGGTTTTCACATAGCGGTAGCTCTTGCCGTCTGCCCCGGTCAGCTCCTGCGGTACGGATGCTTCATCCTCCCGGATGTAAAACATTCCATGCTCCACATCATAGTCATAAACCATGCCGACGCCGCTTTTTCCGACAGTAATTTCTTTTTCTGCAAGCGGCATATTTCCAAAGCCGATCCTGCTGCTGATGATTTCCGCGAGCTCTGCCGGCTCGACGGGCGTACCGACGCCCTTATCCACGACATAATTTTCATCGCCCGCCGTCCTGGGCTTATAATACAGCTTTACTCTGATATTACTGCTGTGAAGCGTCTCCAGTGTCTCCCCCTCCAGGGTCTGGATATATTTTGTGATTTCAAGCGCGGGAACAATCGCCTTCTGCTCATCAACCTCGGACCCGAGCACGAAGTCCATACCGCTCATCGTAAAGCCCTCGCCCAGGATCTTTCCGTCCTTCCAGCCCTGTTCAAAATCATTCTTCGGTCTTAATCCAATATGCACGCCCGGGCATTCATTGCGCTCGTCCCAATAATCGAAGCTCGAACTGAGCGTGATTGGGACCTTGATCGTCATTTTTTCAAGCTTTCCGTCCTTCCTCCGGTACAGCTGCTGGCCGTTTATTTTAAGATCAACCGTGATCTCCTTATGCATTGTGACCGTATAGAAGATCCGGTTTTCCTTTCTGCTGCTGCAGATCTCCGGACGGTTGTCCGCGTTCGCTTCATGCGGAAGATTTGCAACCTTAAAGGAGCCTTCGATGCGCAGCTGATCGGAGCTGGTCTCGTTGGAACGGTTGTTGGAATAGCCCGTAATATAAAATGCGTCCTGCAGCTCTCTCATCTGCCCGCCGACCATTGCCGTCGCTTTGATTTCCGCGCCCTTCAGGTCCTCTGTTGACACCCGCACGCTTTCCTTCGGGATCGTATCGTCAGCCGTGCTGAATTTCAGAATATGCGCCTCTTCTGTTGCCGTATAGATAACCTGTCCGTTCTCATCATAATAATCGCCGTACGCAAGCGGAACGGAAACCGCAGCACCGCCGTAGATGGAAATGTCAATATGGTTGACCGTATGATCGTCATGGGTACCGCCGCCGGGGACCGGCACATAAGCCGCTTCGGCAAGATAGATCTCAGCTGCCTGACCGGCTGAATGATTTCCCTTCAGGACGTATCGTTCTTTATCTTCATCGTATTCCGCACCGATATAATGCACGGTTCCGTTTGTGCTGAAGATCCTGTGATTCTGCTCATCATAGACAAGGCGGGTCGAATTCCAGAGCTTTCGTTCTTCCACCCGGGGGCCATCGCCATCACGAACCTCTACATCGGAAGCCCCTTCCGAAACCAGCGCTCTGTCCTCATCCGGCTCCAGATAAGTATAGTAATAATCCGAAGTCAGATTCGATCCAGTAAATCCTACTGCCTCCGATTCGTGGTACAAATGTCCGTCACGGAAAGTCCAAAGCAAGGGATAATCAACATTGACGCGGTTATTTGCTTCGTCATATTCCGCTTCCTGCAGGCTGCCGTCATTCAGGACGATATAATACTTATCGTCCTGTCTGACCACGATCATATACTGCCCTTCTTTTGCTGCCTGTACCAGGTGACGCGTGATCCTGTCATTATCACTGCTTCTTGGATACCACCCGGCAAATCCGTTTCCTGTCCATCCGGAAAACTCATTCAGATAGTAAGTCCCGCCGCCGCTCTGTGCCGAAATCACGAGACGCCCTTCAGCGGCATCTCTGACCGTAAAGACCTGGGGATTGCTGCTGAGTGCCGCATGTGCATTGTTATTATCCCGCCGGTTAAGATTCATGTACTGTTTCTGTCCGCCGACAAAAGTGGATATATAATACTGCCCTGATGTACCGGTTTCCTCAAAGGTCCACACAGCGGCCTCATCCGGATCTGTTGTTTTTCCAAACTTGTGTGTCTCATCGTTAATGATACTGGAAGTCAGATATCTGTTTCCAATGCCGAGCTTAAACGTATATCCGCCCAGATCATTAACACTGCCTGAAGGTCCGGTCACATTCGTGATCACACCGTACACCGAGAAGGATTCTGCGGTAAATTCCAGCATCATTCCATCCCTGTCAGCCGTACTGCCTGTCTCTGCGATTCTGATCGTTTCCACATCCCGGATATTTCCCTCCTGATCTTCGATAAAATGCACGATCTGAGGCTCTGTATCCTGAGCTGCCGCATCCTTCAGTTCCAGACGGACCGTCACAGGTTTCTGCGGCTCGATTTTTTCTCCATTCAGCGAGATCTCGATATCAAAGAAGCGGGCGTCCGCAGCTTCCTGTATTTTTTCCGCAGCGCGGGCACAGAGTTCCTCATAAAGCGGATCCTCCGCGCTGATCTCAGCCACTTTTAATGCCGCTTCCTTCGGAATTTCCTCGTCGGCTGAAAAAGCAAGCGTCAGCTGAAAGCCTTCCCCTTCTGCGGGGAGCGTATATACATATGCATCCTGCTCTTCCTCATAGCGGAAATCTCCGATACAGATCAGTGCATAGACCGAGAAGGAATCCGTCCGGAAGGAAATGCCATGAACATTTCTTCCTTCTTCCTTTCCTTCGCTCAGTTCCGTCAGTGTCAACAGTTCAGCCGGCTCCGGATCCCCGATATCTCTATCTTCGGAGGATACCATACTGTCCTCATCTGCTGCCTGCTTCGTTTCATCTTTCGAAGTGTCCGGTCTCAGATTGGACGGGGACGCAACCGGAATCTTATCTTCTTTTTCTGATGCTGTCTCAGGAAGGATCGTATTGTCCGACACGCCCAGCAGCTTTGCGGCTCTCCGGAACATCGCTTTCACGGAGAACGCCGGATTTTCGGATACAGGTTCCTTTTCGTCTTCCTGCTCCGCATCCAGGCCGGCATCCAGGCTGCCCTCCGGCTCTCGTTCCACAGTATTTTCTTCCGGAAAATGCACCAGTCTCAGCTCGGTATCGATTGGAAGTAAGATTCCTTCCGTGAAAGCAATATCCATATCGACAGCTGCCTGGGGCTCTATTCTTTGCCCCTCTGCATCCACGATGCCGATATCAAAAACAGACGCATACAAAGCGGATATATTTCCCGCCTCCATGGCTGCGTCATATTTTTCCAGAGCCAGATCCGTATTTGCCCGGATCTGAGCCTCGTCGAGTTCGGGATCCTGTCTGAGGCCAGCGTCCATGGCACGGCGGTAATAGGTACGGTGTTCCTCCGTACCCGGCTCCAGCACCTTTATCTCAAGCCCGGACTGTTCCGGTATTTTGGCATCCTCTTCATAGCGGAGCGTGAAACGGTATTGTCCGTTTTCCCAGCTCAGCTCTCCCGGCCCGGTCTTATTTCTGTGCGCGTTGTCCGGCACCCGTTCTTCCAGCTTTTCCTCTTTCTCTTCCGGTTCCCTTTCCGCTTCAGCTTTTTCTGCAGTTCCTTCAGGCTTCGAATCTTTATCCGTGTTACTGCTTGCGTCCGGCTCCCGAAGGGCCGGCTGGCTGTCATTTCCTGACTCAGTATTATTTCCGGCAGTATCCTCAGCTTTCTGCACAGAGTCCTCTTCCGGGGAATCTGTCACTTCCTGTATAGTGTCTCCTCCCCAAGTGGCTGAGGTCCCCTGCACAGAGTCTTCTTCCGCAGGAACCGTTGCCTCCTGCACATGGTCTTCTCCCGCTGGAAGCGACGCTTCCTGTGCAGTAACTTCTTTCGAGGGATCATCACTTTCTGCGGCCGTGTTTTCTCCTGCCGCCTCAGCCGCAGCTTCCTCCACAGGTTCAGCCTCTTCCCCGGCTGAAAGATCTTCCGGGAAGTCTGTTACCTCCTGTGAAGATGTTTCCCCCACAGAGTCCGCTCCCTCCAGAGCCGGACTTTCTTCCGCAATTACCTGCACATCGTATACTTCGGATGCCGCCCCCGACGCTTCCTCCAAATAAAAACCCTGCCCCTCCTGAGCATCATCGGAAGAGATGGTTGCAGCGGGCAGGATCAGGAAATATACAGTAATAAATACAACAAAAGAAGCCAGCACGGAAACGATCCTGAGCCATCTCCATCTGGCAAGTCTGGATGTTTTCAGCTGATGCGCCAATTCTTTCGGAAATACTATTATATTATGAGCATAAAAACCGCTCTTTTTGGACTTTTTCATACTTATAGTAATAGCAAAAATTGCCTGCTATCAAGTATGTGAATCATTGGAATTATTATGCATTTCTGGCATTCAAAATGCCTGTTCTTGTAAAACAGGCAAATCCTGCAATATAATTCACATATCATTGGAATTAGCTCGATCGAGCCCGATTTGAAATGTGTTGGGAGAGTATTCTGGATGAAGAGCAGAAAACCGGAAATGTCGGAAAATGCGAATATAAACAAAGAACGTGACAGATCAATGTCACCCGGAAGCAATGGATATGAGGTCATATCCGGAGAGCAGATCATTACAAAAACAGGACTGCACTGCCATGATTTCTGGCAGTTAACGATCTTCTATTCTCCTATGAATGCTTATGCTGTAGATGATAATATCTATCATCCCGGGGCTAATCAGCTTCTGATCGTACCGCCTTACCATATGCATGGAGTACTGCCCTCAGAACAGCTTTCCCGCTATGAACGCTCTCATATGAATCTTTCTTCTGATTTTCTTCAACTGGTCGGAGCCCGGCAGATCGATTTTGAGAAGATCCTTTCAAAGCACGTCAACGGCGGGGCCTATCTTTTTCCGTTAAAGCCTGAGGATTGCACCTTTTGCCGTGATCAGCTGGCTGCAGTTGCAGAAAACTCAGATCATACGGATAATTGGAGCCGTTTCTGCGATGTATCCCGTCTCTTTCCGGTGATCCGGATTATTTTGGAAACGCTGTCGCGGGAAAGGGAGACGCAGACTCTCCATTCAGAGCCTGAGCCTCTGATGCTCCGGGTGCTGTCCTACCTGAATGCACATTTTACGGAGCAGCTCTCCCTGCAGCAGCTGTCCAGAGAGTTTGGAATCAGCATGTCTGCCCTCTCCCATGATTTTCTGGAATATACAAACCGCAGTGTTTATGATTATATTCTTTATCGGCGTGTTATGATGGCAAAACAGTGCCTGTATGAAAACACAACGATCAGTGAAATTGCCTTCCGCTGCGGCTTCAGTGATTATTCCAATTTTCTTCGCGCCTTTCGCAAGATCGTCGGCATGTCTCCAAGTGTCTGCCGAAAAAAGCTCCGCAGCAATGAGGAATAAATGGAACGGCTTATTACTCGACCCGGTCGCAGCGGATCGCCCAGCGCGCCTGTCCTCCTACCGTACAGGTAAACAGGGTCAGATCCCACTGATTGTTGGAATCGCTGTTGCTGGTGTTTGCGATCATCTTCTCGATCTCTGTCGGTTTGATCGTCTCGATATTGGAAATGATATAACGGAAATCCTGTCCGTCTACGGTATGAAAGATAATTTCATCCCCGACAGGCAGTCTCCTGAAGGGACTGAAATGCTTGCGGTAGTTATGTGCGCAGATCACCAGATCATCTGTGTAATAAGACCCCGTATATCTGCACGGGCTGATTTTCAGACTGTCCAGATCCCAGTCCTGCATGACGGGCAGGTTCATGCCTAGCGTCGGAGATTCTACCGTACCGATATAAATATGGCCGTCGATCTCTGAGGTCGCCATTTCGCGGAATGGTTCATCCTCTGTGTCAGCTACCGGCAATGGGACTTCTCCTGTTTTCACATTCTCATCCACCTTCTGTACCAGTATTTCCGCGACTGATTCAGAAGCGTCACCGGCCCTCCGGTCATCCCAGAAATTATAACAGGTCAGTCCTGCAGCCCCGAGGATACATATTAATCCCACCAGAATAAAATAACGGCCGGAAAACCGTTTTTGATTTCCGGCCGTTTTTGTCTGCTTCGTCTGATGAAATTTCGTTGAGTTCAAATCTGACATTAAAATTTGCCTCTCTATTTTTCCTTCAAACTTTGATCAATGTCTACTTGTCTTTGAATTCCTGTCGTCGATGACGCCCTTTCCCATAAACAGAAGACCGAACACCAGAAGTACCGGCACCGGCCACCACAGCTGCCCTGTCTTCGGAAGACGGTTTGCGCCGAGCACCTTGCGGTTTGCTCCAAGCACGGAGCCTGTGGGCGTGTCAGATACGGGATCACGCTCTGCACCAAGGACTTCGCCTTCCGGGACATTCTCCCCGGTAGAAGGAGTGCCGCCTGACGGCGGGTCACCGCTGCCTCCGGGAGGTGTGTTATCGCCGCTTCCTCCGCCAGGGTTATGATACCTGTTGGTAAAGCCCATTGTCAGACCGGCAGGATCTGTCCCGTCATAAACAACGGTTCCTTCAGCTCCTCCCTTTTTGAGCAGGATACGCTGTATCACAATTATGTAGCGCGTGACGGTCAGGCGGCCGCC
>ODAI013696276.1_pt1 | contig 11716 bp, 5 predicted proteins | sample 1539321 | NCBI WGS metagenome assembly ODAI01 (sample SAMN02144231, study PRJEB22623) | gut metagenome | biome: sheep rumen | host: Ovis aries | place: New Zealand
ATTGATTAATGATATAATATATGTGTAATTAAATATTAAATAATTACCCATTACATAATAAAAACTCATTTAAAAAAAAATAAAATAATGCATAAAATTACACATAACTTTATAATAATTAATTAATAACAATATAGAAAAGATAAAAAAATACAAACAATGATGAAAAATATTATAATAGGACAATTATAAAAGGAATAAGAATAATCCCTATCAGAAAAATGAAAAAAACAAAAAAAGTAAAAAAAAATCTCTTTTCCAGTCAGAAAGAAGATTGAAAATCCTTCTTAAAAAGAATTTACACCTCGAATCATATCATTTCCATTATCTTAGAATATGAACGATGATAGTTATACTCGTTACTACAAAATTCCACTAGAGAATCTAACGTTTCAATAGATACATCCTCATTCAATAAAGGAAAAACCCTTTGAATAATCTGAAAATCAAAATATTTATACCAATTATTAAATATATCAGGACAGTCCTCATACTTCCAGGATATAATCATATACTTCAATATACTATTTACAAGATTTGGGGATATGTATATATCATCATTAGCCAGGATATGATATAACCTGTTTAATTCATCAACCAGAATATTATACAAGCTTTTATTCTTGGAAACATAAATATTCTGTAAATGCTTTTTGATATCATTAACATTGCCCAGATACTCTTTTTGTGGACTTTCAAGATAGGAAATATTTTTAAATTTAATATTAGATAGATTGTTCTGAAGATAATCCATTGGACTGATAGGAGAAAAGTTTATAATAGCCACATCATCAACAACATCCTCATAATTATTAACCTGTCCATTGTAAAATATTGTTAAATTAGCTGGAATTTCATCACCATAAAACAAAAGCAAATTGATATTCTCATCAGTAACATTATTGAAAATAATGAAATAATAAGAAGTACTGTTGAGTTTAGCTTCTTTTATAAAATCAATAATATCTTCATACTCTTTATCAAAATGTCTTGCATTAAATACTTTGTAATTCAAACTATCCGAATCATCCAGAATAATTTCATAATCTAATTTTTCAATATTATTTTCAGTTACTTCTTCCAAATAATCATAAAATTCTTTATTATCAGATGGTTTAAAAAATAACCTAGGAGTTAAATTTAAATGTGCATTAACTTTAATCCCTTCAACCATAAAATCACATTTATCTTCATATTTTATTTTAGGCAATATCTTTAAAACATCACCTCTTTTTACCGCAAAACCCTTACTAGTAATGGTTTTTCCTACTTTAAAATTTGATTTTATTTTATTATTTAAATCGTTTATCTCAAAATAATATTTAATAAAACTTTCAAAGAATTTATATCTTTCATTTGAAGAGAATCCGTTTAGTAATATTTTATCATTTACCTTGAAACTCAATAAAAATTCTTCAACAACATTATTATGACAATATATCCCATTATCATTAATATAACTAATAAAATGATTTGTATTCATAAACTCACCCAACAATTATATTCTTTCTTTTAATGAATTTATTTTAAGATACTGTGGTTTTGGTGAATTTAATTCACCATAAAAATTTTTAGATGGACCGATTGAAATACATTCACCCTTATTTAGTTCAGATAATTTTTCTGACCAATATCCTTTATCCTGATTATTTGATGTGAATTCAGCAGCGATATTTCTTACATTATCTGCTGGATGGAAATATATCATTTGATTTGCATTGTTAAATGGATTTACTTCAGCATTCTTTAATATTCCTTTAATAGATTGTGTGGCAAACCATACACTCCAACCCTTTTTACGACCTTCTTTTAATATTTTTACACATGGTGAATCCTCACTGAAATCTAAATTTTGAGCTTCATCCAATAATACATTGAATGGCTGATCTGAATCCCCATGTAAACTTTTATAATTCCATAGATCCCATAAAATAAATTCAGTAATAATCTTTTGAATATCTTTAGAATAACCATGTAATTGTATGATAATAACCTTTTTACTGCGTTCATCAAGTTCAGACCAATCGAATTCATTTTCTATTTTAAATGGATTAAACATTAAAAATTCATTTAGTTGATTCAATATGGATTGTGCATTTTTATTATCAGGATCATCCAACTGTTCCATTAAACCATCAAATGACATCTGTTCACCATACTTTTCCAAACCTGAATTAATTGCTTTGACTAAAGTATTTTGTTGAACTATTCCCAAATTATATACTGAACTAAATACTGATTTAATTCTACTTGAAACATCAAGATTTGTTTCATAATCTATATCATCTTCATCATATTCAATTTTATTTTTCCTAAATGGATTGAGAGGGAATTGTTCCCTTTTAACAGTGTATTTAACCAGATTATTACCAAGATAATCTTTCAGTTCATCTTGAATTTCTTTGGTCATGAATGCATCACTATAATCAATGATTAATGTCGGAATATCCTGTTTTGACATTTCACTAATCAAACATTGCATGAAATATGTTTTTCCATAACCTGATTTTCCCAATATCAATAAATGTCGGTTACTTAATTCGGGATTTCCATACTCCCAGTATACTTTCTCATCCCCATTTTTAATAGTACCAATTAAAGCACGAACATCATTTAAATTTGTTAATTTATTTTCATTTTGCTTGTTATCTATAGTTATTTCTTCACCATCTTTGGAATTGTCTACTTTTTCATCATGATTGGCCTCATCATCTCCTGTTTTTGGCTTTACTGATAATGATGTTTTGGTATTATTATGTGAAGAATTATCACTAACTTGGGCTGTATCCCTAGGTGAAGAAACATCCATTAGATGGCCATTTTTATTATCCGAATCGGAAGGAGCAAATATATTTTCACCATTACTCATTTTATTTGATAGGAGATCATCTTCTTTAAACTCAGATTTATTTATTATTTGATCACATATTTCTGGAATAGTTTTAATTAATCCATTATATGCGAATTCATCCGGCATTTGAATGATTTGTATATCATCTTTATAATCGATTTTTGATTCAGGTAAATTTGGATCATGTTTAAATGCAACTACACTACCCCGTCCGATGTATGATTCTAATTCATTTGAAACAGAATAATCATCATTTATTAAGTATTTTTTAATTTCACTAATTTTTTCTAATTTCCTATCACTCCAGAAATCCAAATTCTTCAACTTATTAATATTCGCTAATGCCAACTGCATGAAAAAGTTTCTGTAAAATTTATTTTTAAACTCATGATTCTCATGAGTCAATAATTCTTTTTTAATCAAGTCTATTGTATTGGACAATTGATCTTCCGCAGTGATCATAGTACTATTGGTAATATGTCCCTGTTTAACTTCTACAGGATAATAATATACTTTAATATCTTCTTGTTTAATATTAATTCCAACAAACAACACATCATCAGAAAATTTTCCAATTAATGATGATTTTTTAAACAATCCATCTTTCTTACTTAGACCTACAGTCCCTGCTATTCTCAATATTTCTTCCATACTTATTGGAACCCATAAAATATCAGAGTGATTTAATAATGCATAAACATATTTAATTGCAGAGATTATGCTTAGTTTTTCCCTATCAGTAAATGTATTGTCTTTTATTACCCTAAGTAACCATTCACCATTTATTCCATTGAAAATCTTAATTACATGATTTAATTGATCATCATTAGCATTAATGTATTTTGTTTCCAAAAAGTTATTTAAGATATCCTTATACTGACTATTTTTATTAGTGACCGTTATAGTATCATATTTATTTGATGATGTATATTGATCACTATAATGTATTACTACCAAATTATTTTTATCATTGAAATATTCCAATCCAAATGATGGTTCAATAAATGTCACCCATAAAGAATTATCATATAATTTATTTATTTCCTTTTCATTAGGTTCAGTTGGCTTTGCTACAATTGTTTGACCCTTAATGTAACTGTCATTACCCCCATTTCTAGTATTTTGAATTAATTCATTAGAATTAATTATTGTTCTGATTAAAGTAGTATCTGGATTTAATATGTCCTTTGAACCAAACCCTATTCTATGTCCACTATCACTGTTAAATGATGTTGGCTCTGATAAAATACCATCTAAGGATAATCCCGTTTCAATTTCATTCATTGGATGATTAGCTTTACCTGTCCGATCACTTAATTTATAAAAAGATATATGAGCATAATCATAATCATTTTCAAAATCATTTGTATTTCTGTAATAAGTGATATTATTCTGAATTAAATGCAATACATCCGTTAAATCTATATCTTTAGATTTTAATTTTATATCAAATTTCTTATTAAAATCATCTTCATCTTGACATGCAAACAATTCATCAAAATAACTTTTATGACCATCATTATAAAGGTTTAACTCAACTGGAATAATGGATTTATTGCTTTTTATACGTTCATTCAAGAAGGTACATACTCCTTTGACTATCTCTTTATCATCTTTTATATTTATGATATTCAATTTAATAGGAGCTTTACTTTCTTCAATAAATAGATAATTGAAATTATATATGAATTCTTTAATTTTTTGCTCTATAACCTTTGAAATAAATTGATTGGTACTTCCAATACTTACATCTTCATTTTTTTCATATTTAATCCATTCTTTAGCAACATTTTGAACTCTTGGTTTGAATAGTTCATCATTAGTATTGTAAATGTAAGGTATTAAATTTTCATTATTTATCCTATTAATAACATTGGACTCTAATTTCTCATTTTTCAATTGTTTTTTTACTTCCAATTGATATGCCATATTTATTGGAGATAAGCTACTTAGATATATCTCATTATTTTTGTAAAATACGCCGATTTTATTCAAGTCATATTTTGATTTTTCAGAGTTCAAGGCTTTATTTTCTTCAATTGATTCTATTTCACTGTTGTATTCATCTAAAAAATCCTCATATAATGCTTCTAAAGATGAATCTAAATAAACTAAACTAGGATATCCACAATTATCCTCTTCTATTTCTATATTTTTATAATATTGCAGAATATAATTGAGTTTTGTTTTAAGAGCATTTGAAATATCAAGTTCTTTAGGTGTAATTGTACCATCAACATTAATTTTCCCATATAAAATATCCTCCAAAATCATTTGTTTTTCTATTGAAAGAATTTTCTTGAATGATTCCTCTATATAAAAACTGTTGACACCTTGAATTACTTTATTTCCTCTGTAACTGAAATTTGATTCATTTTGTCTTTTTAAATTCCAAATATTAACTGATTTTGTTGGAATAACCCTTTCTTGTTCTTCTTTAATAGATATAGGAATTTTAAAGGAATTGTAAATTAATTTAAAATATAATTTTTCACTAACTGACCATGCGGCAGAATTTTCACTAATCTTTATTGAATCATCATTCTTTATATAAACCAATTGACCATTTTCTTCTATCTCTTCTGTAATCTCATTGGACCCATTACCTATAATTACAGGAGTAGATGTATCTTCATTTACTATTTCAATTGATTTTTGCCTTGAAGTTGTTGAAATAAGATAATTTGACTTGATTGAGTGCAATAATTCTTCTGAACAATTCACAACTGCAATATTAAATTCATATCGGAGTTTAGATGTATTTTCATGTTCATAAACAACCCGTTCGAATGTTGTATCAGTTAAAGATACATCAATATTGACCAGCAATTGTTTTGCTTTAACAGTAATTTTATCAGATTTAGATTTTAAGAATTTATTTTTTAATTTTGTATCAAAATCAAATGCCAATTTAACTTGTTCTAATTTTTTATCATTGAAAACTATTATATGTCTTTTTCTTAAACCAGCTTTAGATGTTTTTAAAGGTCTTTCCCAATAAATTAGTTCATCATCAAGTGTTCTTTTTTCACCTTCATTTTCCAGGTATTCTAATGAAAACTGATTATTATTAAGGTGTTTTCTAATATATGTATATTCAGTTTCTTTCCAATTCTTATTTGCCAGTTTAGTTGTAGCGGCACTATCATATTTCCTTGATAATCGATCTTTTGTATCTTCATATCTATGATAATCCTCTACAGAAACAAATGTCTCATTGTTATCTTGTAATCGTTTTTGAATACTTGTTGGTCTGAGGTTTTCTTCTAAACCTGGATCAGGGAATAATTTCATTTTTTCCAAATCACTATCTTCTACAAAACCTTTGTTAATTAAACCCAATACTTCTTCATAATCCCAAATATCATTTTCATATGTGTTAGTTTCTTTGGAATTAATGGAATATTTGATGATTTCCCTATCAACTTTGGATATTTTATTATTTTTATCATATACTTCATCCAATAAATTATTAGATATTGTTTTAAAGTGCAGTGGATTACCTTCTTTTTGAAGATTTCTCATACCATTTTCTATACTATCATTAATATCATGACCAATAATCAGCAATATGGTATTTTTCCATTTTCCTTCCTGTTTTGGAACGGCATTTCTTAATGTTGTGAGAAATCCCATTGTAACAGAATCACTATTTGCGACAATTAATTTACAATCATCTTTAATGGAGATATAATATGTTTCATATGGTTTTCCATCTTCATATTGATATTGAAAAGTTCCATAACTTAAATTATTTTTTGAAGCTTCTTTCTTTAGATTTTCATACAATAACCGTACTTGTTCAACTTCATCAAATTCGACAAAATATTTATCACCATATTGGATAGATTCTTCCATAAAGAATTTTAGCAACTTATCCGAAATGTATTTATAAAAATTTTCTGACATATTGAACCTCTCCACTATCACTTTTTTTATCAATATAATTTAATTTGGTCAATAATTCCTCAACAGCAAATTTAGAAGTTTTATCAAAGAATAATCCCCTCTTTTCATATTCCTTAAATAAATCTTTCAATTTCATTTTATCATCTTTTACACATAATGCAGTAATTGTCAACAACATACTTTGACTGATATTAAGAACATATCCGTACTGCCCCCTTTTCTTTAAGAAGTATTTTTTACCTATATCTTCATAGTAAAGAGAATATCTGCTATTTGGTGATTGATCGGATATTTTTTCTATAAACTGTTTATGTAAGTACTTAAATAATTCATCAAAATCATTTTCAGTAATTTCTTCATAAGAATCATGGGTTTTGTTATAAATTCTTATAAATTCCTTAAAAGAAGTCATGAATTCATCATATTCTTCATCATCCAAATTATAAACATGGTTGATTAATTCAGAACGAGTTAATCCCACAGTACCTAATAATTTATTCACATAATCTATTGTATATACTTTATACAACAAAGACCTGTTATTCGTTTTAATTAAATTATAACCATTGTTGATACTTTTACGTTTCATACTAGCATTTTCAGAATCAAGTAGATAATATAGTTCTTCACATGAATCTAATGTATTTTCTTGGCTAAATATTTTTAAGTTAAGTTGTGTAATGTAGAAGAAATAATAATATGAAAAAATATTTTCAATATTCTTATCTAGAAACTCTCTATGTTCCAATGCAAATTGAATATCATCCCTAAATACATCGGTTACATAATCCAACTTTGAAATATATGTTTTTTCATATCTTTTTTCATTCAATTCAGGTATATTTTCTATTACCAAATCAACCAGAATATTATTAGTAGTATACTCCTCGTTATCACTGGCCATAAAATAATTTTCTATTTCAGAGAAATCATTAAAGAAAACATCTCTAAAAAATAATGCTACATCTTTTTCACCTTTATTAGATGGACCTGAAGTTGGTAAAACATATTTATATAAATAGGGATGAATTATATTCAAATCATCATCATGATTGATTAAATAATCATGTAATAACAAGTTTAACTGCTTTTTATCAGAACCATCATCTACAGTAATATGTTCATTGGATAAAACTTCATTTAATAAGATGTCGTAGTTAAAATTTTTTTCCAAATCTACTGAACAAACAATGCGTGCAATTTCACTTACAATATGTTTAAATCCTGAATCAAACTTTGGTCTATTAGGTTTACGTGTCTGAAATGGGAATAATCTGTATTCATCATTGAATTTTAATGTGATTTTATTCTCATTTTCATTATACCGGATCATTTTTAGAAGATTATTCAGATTATCTTGATATTTCATTATTATGCACTTCCAAATGTATATTCACCGAACTCTCGTCGAAGTTTATATTTTTTATTTTCATCAACATTTAATACCAAATAATTATCCGCCTCATTAGAATCAAATAAACGATTAATGAATTCATTGAATAATAATAAATCTTTTTGTTCACTTTTATTTGGTTTATAACCTTTATTCAATTTTGTTAAAACTTCATATAAAGAATAATCCATATTCAATTCAATGGACTCATCACTCTGAGAAACCTTAAATTCCAATAACATTGTAATTTTGAATCTATTGATATTTCTTTCTTTTATTTCATTATCCACATCTTTTAGTTGCAACATTAAACGTTTAGCAATTATGTAATGATCCAAGTTTTCAATGGATACATATTCATCTTGAACTTTTCCTTTCCAGTTAAATATAGCGTTTTCAATTTCATTTTTTAATTGTATTAGATTCCTTGTGTCACCATTATTATAATGTCTTAAATAGTTAACATAATTTTTATAAGATTCTTTGGTAAATAAATCAATTACATCTTCATTTCCAAATATGTTTAGGAATCGAATGATAGATGATACTATTTGTTTTCTTTGATTTAAATCTGAATGTTTTATAGAAACTTGTGAACCCAAAATGTCTTCAAATATGTTTAAACCATCTGAAATCATATATTTATTCAGGACATCAGTAGAATTAGTAGTAACATTCAATTCCATCAGTAAATTATCTATTACACTACTTCGTTTAAATACAGGATCTTCATAATTAATGTATTTAAGCATAGCACATCTATCTTGAGAATCAAATAATAAATTGGGCAGTAAATCAGTGATATAAAGAAGTGGTGAATCATCTTTTTCATAGCTTTTTTGGTTAGCTGGTACTAATATTTCATATATGAAGTTTAATAATTCACGTGTTGAGATAATTTTCTTATATTTGATTATAATTTTTATTATTATGTCAATGATAATATTTTGAACTTCTTTTAGACTAAACAATTGATAGTTATATAATATAGGACTATTTATTTCATTTTTCATATCCTTTTTAAAGGCTGCATAAAATGGATTATCATCGGATTTATTGGTGATTTTTGAAAATAATTCTTCCAAATAGTTACTTGAAACATTAGATGTACCATCATTAAATTCAAATAAATTATTATCACTAAAACTAATAATACTGACCGGCTCTTTATCAAAATTATCCTTGAAATCATTGACATCAAAAATATTTAAATCATTCAAAATTGAAGATAATTTTGTAAAATCATTTTTTGCGTAATGAGAGTCAATAAAATTATTTAAAACTCCCAAATTAATAAGTAATATGATCTTTTTATCAGTTTTATTAATATTTTTATCATTAAATGCAGATAATTTATGTGCCAATCTGTCAATATTTGTTTTTTCAGGATCTGAACTTTCTGTTGCATCATTTATTACTTCAAAGTTACTCATTAAATCTGGATAATACTGATTAAAGTAAGACATTAAGTGAGATTTTCCATCACCCACACTCCCACATAACATTATTAACTTATTGGTCTTTTGATCAACAGATTCCTGAATTTTAGAAAACAATTCCTTTTGAATATCTCTAGTTACATGAAGATATTGTTTAAATTCTGTTAATTTTTCAAATCCCTCTACAGATTCTTGACTAGAATTCTTTAATCTAGAAAGTTCCCCATTAAGATAACTACCATTAATTTCTATAAAATCATAATCATCAGTTAATTTATGTTCATCATTACTATCATTACTTTGATCAGAATCAGAATCATTCTTTGTAGTTTTAGATCCTTTTTCTAATTCTTCCAACCGTTTTAGAATTTCTTCAATAGGTTTTTCTTTTGATTTTAAATCAATTCCTGTATAAGGATCAATTTTTTCAGGACTCATAGAAGTATTATAATTTTCATAGAAATATTTACAAACATTAAACAGTAACTGATGCATCTCCATAGCTGTTGGTTCCGGATTATAAATTTTTCCATGTACCGCTTTATTACCATTTTTTCTTATTTCATTTAAATCATTGTAAATTTGATAGGTGATTATATGTTTTCTAGATAATCTGTAAATTTTTGTTTTTAAATCCCATTCATCTATGTCCATTTTCAAATAAGAATCTAACTTATATATCTGATTAACGATAAGCTCAGAAACCTTTCGAGATTGTGTAATTGCAGATTCATAATTAGTATTTCTAATCAAATCTTCCATAACCATACATTCATCATAAATATTTCCAAATTCATCTTTTAAGAATATGAAAGTATTTTTTGACATTCTTTTTTAACTCCTTTTTTAATATAACTATATTTATAATTATAGTTACTTCTCAACATATATTAATTTTAGAACAATATTTTTAAAATAGAAAAAAACAATAATTTCAGCAATAAATTATAAATAATAATAAATTTTATCGTTTATAACATAGATAACCTTATTAAATATCAATAATTAATTATTTTTCTTATAATCAATAAAAAAATTTTTTCTATATAATATATTGTTATTGTAAAAATATTTGTAATAATTATATTTATAAGTATATAAAATAATAAATTTTTTGATCAAGTTTTTTTAATAGAATTTAATAAATTAAGCAGGTTTTAGATTAATATCCAAATTACATAAAGTCCGCTTATTTTCAAATTGGATATACATTTAAAATGAAATTCTAAATGATCAAGATAAATATATCTTTTACATAAAATAACATCTTAAATAGTAAAATATAAAAAAAGTAAGAATGTTGGTGGTTAGCTTAAATCTGCTTGTGAGTATGATTCCAGTTCTTCCCGGCTTGTTCCTTTTGGGAATTGTCCGTCGTATGCTGTTTTTCCGTTTTCATCAAAGTATGCGTTTAGCTTTTCATCGTATGTTACGCCTTTATTGCTGGATGATGATTTTTGGGTGTCTTGTTTTGTTTGTTGTGTGTCTTTTTGTGTTATTGTCTGGTTGTTGTCTTGTTGTGTTGTGTTGTTTGTTGTGAGGTTTAGGGTGTCGTTGTCGGTTGTGTTGTTGTCCAGGTTGATTATTGAGGGTGTTATCATAAGTATTCCAAGTAGTGCTGCTATTACTATTACTATTATTAGCATGTTGTTTGTTCTCAATTATTTTTCTCCTTTTTTTTGTTTATGCTTTTTATTTTACTCGTTTATTATTGTTATATTTTTCTTTTTAATTTTTGTTTTTGTTTTGGCACTGAATATGTAACAAATAACACGGCAAGCATGGAATACACGGTACCCTCAACATTAACACTGGGAAAACACACACTGGTGGTCATCTATGAAGGAAGTGACAATTATAATACAAGCACTAAGGAAGCAACACTTACACTATCAAAAACAGCCACTACAACAACACTCAGAACCTGGACAGTCACAGATGAAAAAATCATACTAAATGTGCAGACAAGAGCATACAACAAGACAATAAATACAGGCAATATCACGGCATATATTGACAATAAACAAGTAGCGACAAGCCAGGTAACAAATAATACGGCCAATATAACACTACCCTGGAATATAACAACAGATACCACCTATAACCTAAGACTTGTATATAGTG
>ODAI014029297.1_pt1 | contig 11716 bp, 21 predicted proteins | sample 1539321 | NCBI WGS metagenome assembly ODAI01 (sample SAMN02144231, study PRJEB22623) | gut metagenome | biome: sheep rumen | host: Ovis aries | place: New Zealand
AGGATACGAGGCGATCATAAGGCCGAGAAGTTCAACGGTGTTCGAGTACGGGATGCTGATGGCATGCAGCGGAGTGATTGACCACATGTACTGCGGTGATGAGGACTGGTGGAACTTCGGAGCATACGTCATCAGGTCGGGACAGATAAAGAAAAACGACAGGATATGCCAGTTCCGGATACAGAAACAGCAGCCGAGTGTGGCGGAGCTCAATATCGAGACGGTGGAACATCTCGGAAACCGTAACCGTGGCGGATTCGGAAGCACTGGCAGACAGTGAAAGTCCTGTAAATACAAGACATTGCGCGATTTAAGGAGGAAGCATGCAGACAGAAAGAGAAATATTTTATCGGGCAATACAGCACATCAATAAAATGCGGGCTGAACGGGGCGAACCGTCAGTCCGATACGTGATAGAACTGGATGGAAAAAAGATTATTTCGAAGTCTAATAATTCTTCGGGGTGGGATCTTGTCTGGGAACGTATCCGTAAATTGATAGGTCACTGACAAGAGAAATCGAGATAAAGGAGGAACGATGTACAAAGTTGACCTGTGGGTATGGACGGACAGCAGATCACCGAAAGAGGACCTGAAAGCGTATGCCTACAGCATCGAAATGCGAAGACCGTCCGGAGAGATATACAGGAAGACCGGAGAAGACAATATCTCCGGAACGTGGAACAAAGCAACCCTGACGGCGATTGCTAATGCTCTTGAGAGGTTCAGCGCGAACGCGGAAGTCACGATTCACACTGAGAATCGGTGGGTGATGAACATGATGGAGCACAATCTCATGGTATGGGAAGGCGCGGACTTTTACAAGAACCCGAAGGAGAAGGTCGCGAACGAAGCGGAGTGGAGACGGATCGCGAAAGCAGGGCACAGTCTGAAGCTTGTATGTGATCCGATAGGATTCGACAGGAGCCAGGAACTCTACAGACATGTATATCCGGAGGAGACGGAGAGTGAAAGCTGAAGAAGTAGTTAAGAAAATAGCCCCCAATGAAATCATCGGCATCATGAAGCCGGGTTTAAAAGAACCGGGCTACATAGGCCAGGCACTGGGAGCGGTCGAAAGAGAAGACCTGATGTCGTGCGAGGTAGCGAGGATCGGGCGCGAGATAATCAGCAACGTGGCACGGATCTGCATCTACACAGAATGAAAGAGAGGTTATTGAGGTTATGGGTATGTATGAGAAATTCGGAGAATTCGATTCGTTTGGAGATATCAACGAACTCGCGGAGAACCTTTTCAACGAAGGCGATCTGGACAGCATCAAGTTACTGGCGAAAGAGAACGGGATTCCGGAAGACTTCGTGGAGATGTATATCGAGGGAGATATTCCGGTGCTCTGCGACGCGATGACGGCAGCGGTCGGGAAGCTGGACGCGGAAGCAGCCGACATGAAAATTCAGGGGCTCATGCTCGATTGGCTGGACTATATCAAGGTCCAGTGCGGAGAGAATACAATCCTTGCGTACAAGGTCAGGAACAAAGGAAAGAGCCTCGCAGGATGCATCGGCGAACTGCTGAAGTACTCATTTGCGAATCAGTGGACGGTCCCGGAGACGATCAGGAAGGAAGCGAAGGTGACGGCAGGCAGAGTCACGTTTGGAGTTCCGAACATGGCAAAAGCAAAGGAAATCATAATGGACTACTACTTGTACTGAGGTGCTGCCATGAAGAAGAAAAAGATAGAGAAGGTCGGGCTGATCGCTCTGGATATCGAGCAGTCGAGAAAAGCGTATCTGGCAGCGGCGCAGGTCATCAGGATAGATGACGTCGACCATCTCATTATTGACATATACAGACAGGAAAGAAGAACGAGAACCCCGAAGATGCGGGCGGCCTACACGGCGCATGATTGGGGATTGCTCGAATGGTACGGAGAAAAATGGAGCGGAGCTTCTATCTCCGATGAATCATACCGGTCGAAACCGAGATACGACGAATTCGACATGATACAAGGTCCGGGGATGCCGAAGGGCGCTTCATGGAGCAATACGGACATATCACCGGAGAGTGTGAGCATCATCCATGAATTCGCGAAGAAAAACGGCAGTATCGTTTATAACCCGGACCTGAAGTGGTGGGAAGACCTGATCGGTCTGGAAAAGGAAATCAGAATCGAGAAGGAAACAAAAGCATTCGCGAACAGAGAGGAGCGGTTAAAGAAACGGTGTGAGGACATGCCGGAGATCCCGGAAGGGCTGTTTGAGTGGGCGGACAGGGTGATATTTGCAAATAAAGAATATGTCTACTATAAGCGTCACGGAAGATACGCGGACTGCCAGTGCTCCAAATGCGGAGCGGAATACAGGATCCTCAACAAACGGTCGGAAGGCATAGACGGAATGCTCGAAGATGTCTGGCCGACACCGAGACCGGAGGAACTGACGGAGTGCAAGGTGTGCGGAGCGAAAGCGACGTACAAAGCACGGGGACGGATGAAGTACACATACGGGGAGAAGCACAAAGCCTATGTGATACAGCCGTTCCGTGAGACGGAGACCGTCATACGGTACTTGGAGATGCGGAAGGAATGGAGCCTCGGCGGACCGTCGAGAGTCTATCAGGTAGAAATCGGGAGACGGTTCATACATGGACGGCGCGAAAAGACGGACTGGAATCTCGTGGATAACTGGACGGGACAGCACGGATGGTATGACAGGAACGTCGGCGGACTTGCAAACATCGGCATGAACAAAGGACCTCTGTATGTAGGAAACGCAGACGAATGGACGCAGCGTGTGAAATACTCCGGTATCCGAGAATATGCCGCAGCAAAGGGAGAGATAAAGCCGACCTATTATCTGGCGGCAACAAACAAATTCGACATTGAAAAGCTGGTCAAGGTCGGAATGTTTAACATCGTGGAACGCCTGGTCGGCGGATTTGAGCAGGAATTCAGACAGAGTAATTCGGTAGACGGAATATTGGGAATCAGGCGGGCACGCCTGAAAATGTGCGCGGATTATGACAATGTGGATCTCATGAAGGTGCTCCAGATCGAGAAGTGGAACACAAGGAAGGTCATGCAGGGCAAGGCAAAAGGCAAAGGAGAGTGGACGGAAGAACAGATCCTGAAAGCGTGGTCGATGAATCTCACAAGGAACGAAGCGCAGATATTGTTCAAGTGGATGTCGGTCACTCAGCTGATCAACCGGATAGAGAAGTACATCGACAGGCCGGTACAGCAGTCCCCCGGAAAGACGGATCTGAAAGCAGACCAGACGATGCGTCTCTACTGCGATTACCTGAGAATGAGAGATGAGAACGGATTTGATATGGAGCGAGATACATCTATCTATCCGAAGGATATATGGCAGGCGCACAGGGATGTCGTTGCCATCGTCAATCAGAAGGAAAACGACAGAAGGACTCCGGAGCTCGAAAAGAAGTTCCCGAAGATCAAAAAGAAATACCGGAAACTCAGAAGGAAATACTTTTATAAGGCTGACGGTCTGATGATTCGTCCGGCGAAAAACGCGAGGGAGATTCTGGAAGAAGGTCAGACCCTGTATCACTGCGTAGGAGCCGGGGAAACATATTACAGAAGGCACAACGACGGACAAAGCGCGATTTTGTTCCTTCGATTCGCGACAGACCCGAACACGCCGTACATCACCGTGGAGATCGAGGATTATGAAATCCGCCAGTGGTACGGTCGGAACGACACGAAGCCGGATAAAGACAAGATAAATGCATGGCTGAATAAATGGCTCATCGAGATACAGGGCGGAGCGGTGGAAGATACTGCCGATCAGGCACACGAAGAAGCAATGCAGAACATCATGGCTGCAGGATAAGGAGAAGAAATGGAATACCACCAGATAACGATTAACGAGTGGTTCGAGATGAAGAAGCAGCTCCGTCAGGAACTGAACAACGTCAGGACATCATTTGTCCGCGTCGGGTACGTTCTGAGGAAGATGAACGACAGTGAGGCATACAAGGCGGAAGGCTATGCGTCAATCGCGGAATTTGCCGAAAAGGAACATGGGCTGAAACCTTCGACCACATCCAGATGGATGAGCATCAACAAAGAATACTCGCTCGACGGGTACTCCATGCAGTTAGACCCGAAATGGGCTGACAGGAATGCTTCACAGCTGACGGAAATGCTCGCACTGCCGGCGGAAGACCGGGAGTTGGTCACCCCGGACATGAAGCGCGATGACATCAGGGAGCTGAAGCACTTCAACAAGGAAGCCGAAAAATGGAAGGGAGAGCCCGAACAGGAAGACGGTCTGAAAGAGCTGATAGCCGGATGCGTTGACAAGAAACCGGAGATCGGGGACGCGATTCGTGAATATGTTCGTTCCGGTTCTGCCGATCCGAAGCACCTGGCGGAACTCATAGCCCCATCGGGAAGCACGGCATGCCGGGCGGGAAAGATATTTGTATTCTTCACGACGGACCACATCAAAATCAAGAAATTTGGGGCAGATAAGAAAGAGGTCGTGTCCTGGGAAGAGTTCGCACAAAGCGCATCTGACTGGCTGGAAGGCCAGAAGGTATATACAGAGGACATTGCAGAAGAGAAAGGAGAAGAAAATGTCGGCAGATATGACTCTGGAAGAGGCGATGCAGGAGATGACGGAGGAACAGAAGGAAACGCTCCGGGAAAAGCTGGATCTGATAGCGCAGGCGCTCATGAAGACGGCGGATACAATCCGGCTGGAAGAAATGAGACGCATGAGGATGGAGAAGGCAGCGGAAGCGAAAGCGCGGATGATAAAGAGGGAGAATGTGAAAGCGCAGAAACGGAGATACATGAAACCGGAGATCCTGGCAGTTTCGGAGAAATCCGTTCCGAAGAGACCGCGTGCGGTGTTCCTGAGGATACTGCCGATCAGGTCGAGGAAGAGGAATCCGGAGACGTAATCGAGGGGATAAATACCCCCTCTGAGAATGTGGAAAATGTGGATGAATCGGAAATTGCGCGGGCGCAATTTGCCGAAGAATCCGTAGAAAATGAAGGTCAGGAAGAACCGGAAGTCATCGTCGATGAAGACGGAAAACCGTCTCCTGAGGACGCGGAAGCCGCGAACGAGGCGAGAAAAGAGAAGGTACGCAAAGCAAGAGATAAAGTGAATGAGCTGTTTGCGCTGATCGAACTGGACTTAGATGAGCACCACTGGCCGGAGGCAGAGGAAAAGACAGAAAAGATGCTCAAAGAGCTGGCGTACCTTCGGAACAATGACGATGAGACAGCAGCAAAGAGAATCAAAGAAATAATCTATGGAACGTGAGGTGACAGCATGTCGGATTTCGGGAAGATAAAGTCATTCGGGGACATTAAAGACTGGTGCAGGATGGAGAGGCCGTACATCGCGGTGTTTCAGGTGTCATGCAGAGACCAGATGGAAGACGGCGTGCGCTTCGCCGCGAAGGTGTATGACGGGGAATACTACACGGGATACCACATGCTCGCAGGAACGTTCGTCGAGGTCGAGAAAGACATCACAGAGAGCCGTCCGGAGCTCCACAGGGAATCCCCCGGCGCTGCGGATCCGGATGAGCTGCTGTGTGTTTACATGTGAGGTTGAGAAATGAAGGAAAAGGAACTCGAAGACATTTGTAACAAAACATCAATGATTGATTGCATGCTTGAGTGTCATTTCGAGCCAGAATGCGAAGCATACTACAACAAGTACGGAATCATTCCGTGTGAAGGCAATCATGGCCGACTGATCGAAGTGGAGAGAACGAAATGAGTTATATATCACATGACGATGAACGGATTGTCTTAGCATGCAGGACACATAAACTCTGCGTGTTGTGCGGTATCGGATTTAGAGTTTGTATGAAGTTTTACAAAAGATACGGCATGGATCCGGATAGCATCAAAATTAAGACCTGTCCGGTATGTGAGCGAATGTACACAGACAGGCCTGCTATATCGAGACGCGAAGGCTTGGGAGAGATATGTCCCGAGTGCGGCACGAAGGAAGCACTGGAAGATTATGAGTATTTTAAAGAAAGAAGAAAAGAAGAAATGAAAACAAAGAAATATTTGCTTGAAGACGGGAATGGCGAAGTAGTGGCAAGAGGTATCGGTCCTGAAAACCTGAAAGAAAAAATTGCAGAATTCTTTGAAAAAGATCAGGATGGCGCACTGTTAGTTTGTTTGGATACGGTCGTGGGAGAAGAAAGCAAGGATGATTGAAGAATTAAAGAAATTGCTGAAAAGAGCGGAAGAATCCCTTCCGAAAGGAGAAAAGCTATGCGAGCTGTTAGTTCCTGCTGAACTTGTACGAGAGATTATATCCGCACAGCCAGAAGAGGACTGGATCCCCGTCGACAAGGATATGCCGGTTGAGTACGACAGCGTATTCACGAAATTTCATGGAACGGACAAATGGAGAGACGGGATGTGGCTCAAGTCATCAGCTAAAGTTCTTGTCACCGTAGAATTCGAGGACGGAATGAGACTGACCGAAACAGCAAAAACGATAGACGGAAAGTGGGCGACGGAGAACCGCATCAGGAAGAGGAAGGTCATCGCCTGGAAGAAGATGCCGAAGGAGTACAAAGGATGATAGTCGTGAAAGCAATCGTGGTCATTGGAGTAGTGCTCGGAGTAACAGTATTTTACGCTGCTGTTCTGGCAGTGGCGAGTGAGGAGATTGAATATGAAGAGAGAGACTGAAAGAAGAGTAGTGGCAATCATTTCCACCATCGCGGTTGTGATCGCGGTGATAGCTTCCGGAGCACTGCCGGTATTCGGAAACGACGGAGACAGGATGATAGAAAAAGCCTTCAGGTTCGGAAGGTACGCTCCTGAGGTGACGTTTTACAACGCGGGCATGAGCGGACGTGCTCTGCAGGTGAACTCAGACGGCTCGGTAGCATGGGCGAAAGCTGACAGGTCGAAATGGTCGCAGAGTTTCATTATCCTGCCGGCGAAAGAGACGGGATATTACATAATTCAGGAATTTACATCGAATCCATATCAGAGAGTACTTACATATACATCAAAAGGGTTCCGGATGCAGTATCCGCAGGAAAAGAACGGGATGCCGTCATTCGCAAGGTCGCAGATGTTCAAATTTAAGTGGTATACGAGCACGAAATGCGGTGGCAAGACGATAAAGAACTGTTGGAAGCTGGTATGCAGAGAAAACAATGTGTGTTTCTGTGCTGGCGGATGGTCGACGCTGGAGACCATGCAGACAAATTGGTCAACTGATTATTAAGAGCAAATAAGCATTATTCCTCAATGCTTCAATTCATACAAATATCCCGCCTGCCACACTCTCACGGCGGGCGGGTGAAAGGAGGCAATATGTTTTTGGCAAGGAGCGGTCTGAAAAGACTGATGAGGAACGCATATAAAGGCGGAGGCCTCAGGGTAAGGAGAGATCACACAGGCCTGCACATATCGGGAGCATACTGGACAGTATATTTTATTTGGGGCGAATGGCCAAAAGAGACAATGGGTGACCTGATCAGCCTTGTCGGCGTTCTTCCGGATGTAGGAGAACAGTATCTCGCAACAAAGAACGGGAACCAGATGGAGATATGGGACGATTCGATTCAGAACGCGATGGAGATTGCTGCCGAGGGCAAACAATACCTTGAACTGAGTCCGGTGATTCTGGACGAAGGGATAAGACAATACCGGATGATGCGGGATCCTGAGACAAAGGAAATCATATGCATAAATGAAGTCTACTACTCATACGTTAATCCGGAGCTGGTCGACGCGGATGATGACGAAATGTTGCCGGAAGGACCGATCGTAGGCCATGGCAGCCTTTTGGGGAAAGTGGTACATATGATCAGCTGGCACAATAACCGGATGGCGTTCGCAGTTATACCGGAAAGACCGCAGAATGAACGAATTATAAAAATCTGCAACGATTTCGAGATAGCGCTCACCAAAAAGGACTTTGAAAATGCAGAAAACAAAGAAAGGCAAGAAGCCTAAAACACGATGGGCGGAATTTACCCAGGACGATATCGACAAGATCATCTTGGAGAAATGCACGCACTGCGGATACAGGGGCATGACCGGCGGGAGGTTAAGCTGTGATTATATAATGCACACAGGACACAGCAGAGGATGCCGTCCGGATAAATGCACAAAATTCAAACAAGGAGCCAGAAAGAAAATACTCGTGAGGCCGGGAAATCCGCCGAAGAGTAAAAAAGTAGTGGCTTACGATATTAATAAGAAGACCGCGAAGCCCCCCAGGACACATATCGGAAAGCTTATTGATGGATACATGGAATCGCACAAAATGTTCCAGAGAGATTTCGCGGAGCTGATCGGATTCAAAGAGGACGCGGTCTCGCACTGGCGGATGGGAAAAACATCTCCTAAAAACAGAGCCATACGGGCAATCGCAGAGGTGACAGGAATAGACGAGGAAATTGTAAGGCACGAAGTGAAGAAAGGTCGGCTTGATGAATTCAGATCCGAAAAGAAAGAGAAAGAAGAAGCAAAAGAAGCACAGTCCGAGCATTATCCAGAGGTCGGAAGACTGGAAGAAGTGTTACCTGTGCATGCTTCGGTATGACGATTTCCAAGAAAAGCAATACCTTGAAACACATCACGTCATATTCGGTCAGGGAAGACGGGAAAAGTCGGAAGCTGACGGGCTGACGGTGAGGCTCTGCAGAGAACATCACGTAGATGTACATCGGGATGCAGGGGCACGGCAGCGGTTGTCAGAGATCGCGCAGAAAGCATATGAGAGGACGCATTCACGCGAACAGTGGATGCAGAGATACAAAAAGAACTATCGGGAGGACTGATATGGACATGGGAATTCTCATCGGAATCATAAAGATGATTCTCAGACTGATTATTGGAATACCGCTTTTCTGCATATGTGTGGCCATAGCAGTAATCGCGGTTCTGCTTTTCATTTTGATGTGCGGGGTCATTCTGGTTCAGATATTCGGAGGCGGAAATGAAATGTAAAACACATCGGCGCCATATAGATCCGGATGAGCGGCGGGCACTGTGGGAAGAGCAGACCAGACGCTGCGGCTACTGCGGTACAAAGATCGGGCTATCCGAGGTAACAGTTGACCACATCATACCCATATCAAGGGGAGGGCCTGACTGCAGGGATAACATGATCTGTTCCTGCCGGCCTTGTAACGAGTTCAAACGGAACAGAACAGTAGAAGAGTTCAGAGCAGCGGTACAGACCGCAAATTACAACCTGATGCAGAAAGAACCGGAGTACAGGGCTGTCCTTCGGTTCGGGCTGATCAGAGAGTATAGGAAGAAAGTCAGATTCTATTTTGAGGTGGCTGATAATCGGAGAAAAAAGAAATGCAGAAAATGACGATGGAAGAACTCAGATATGCATACATAAGACCGAACGATCTCGTGAAAGTGTTCGAGGGAATGAAGCTTATATACTTCGGTCCTGCATTTGTTCTGCCAAAAGGATGCAATGACCTTAGAGTGGACGATTTGAAGCCGGAGATAGAAACAAGGAGAAGGGACTGGCAGACTGCCGGAACGTGGGCTCCGCTCGCTCCGGAGACGCTGCCGACATTTGAATTCAGAGACATGGAGCAGAGATTGTATTGGCGGATCACGCTGGAAAGGAGAAGCCATGAGCAAACAGGACGTACTGAAGGAATTGGGGAGACATGATATAAGAACAGCTCCGGAACTGATGGAAGCCATCAAAAAGGAAAAACCATTCGATATTTCCCTGATGGCAGGCCAGAGAACGGAGCAGGGGAAAGCATCATAAAGGAATAGGAAAGCGAGCGGTTTTCGGACCGCCCGCTTTACCAGTTCAGGAGAATCGCCTTGCAAGGGCGCTTTTAAAAGTCCATTAGCATATTAAATCTGATGTCAACACTTCCGAAAAGAGGGAACGCTATGGGATATGAAAAACGGATATGGGATCTCGGAAGGGTAAAGGAGATAGAGGAACGTCACTCGTGGACATGGCATCCACCAGGACAGAGAAAGAAGAAACAGAAACCGACAACGGAAGCGGTGAAGAAGAACAACCGGAGGCTCGCTGCGAGAAAGAGAAGGATGCAGCTGGAGATGTACTTCGACGGGAACGACGCATACATGACACTGACCTATCCGAAGGACGCAAGACCGGAGAATATGGATGAGTGCAAGAAGGACTGGACAAGACTGATCAATGTCCTGAGGAAGATATACAAGAAGAACGGCGGAGTGCTCCGGTGGATCCGGAACATCGAGCTCGGAACAAAAGGAGCATGGCATATCCATGCGGTCATAAAGGAACTGCCGGCGGGCTCGTATGATCTTGACGGGAACCCGACACATATTGCGAAGCTTGCACAGCAGATATGGCAGAAGCAGTTGAAGCATGGTCGGGTGGACACGCAGTATCTGCAGACGGACGTGGATGCACTGGCGGAGTATATCACGAAGACACCGGACAGCTCGAAGGACACAGGGCATCAGGTACAGGAGAGCAACTGTTCCGCGTCTCGCAATATGCCACTCCCGGAACCGGAAGTAAAAACATATACCAGATGGCGGACGTTCGAGAACAGAGAGATCAAAGTACCGAAAGGGTGGGCGCTGGACAAGAGTTCGGTAAAGGTGACGGAGAATCCGTTCACGGGATATCCGAGAAGAGAGTACAGGATTGTGAGACTGGACAATGGCAAGAGGCGTTGTTGAAGGGAGCAGCATGCGCATCGGTGAACAGCAGAAGGCAATAGTAAAAGCAATCATGAAGGACAGGTCCGGTCGGGACAAGCGGAAGGCCAGAGGGGAACAGACGCAGTTCGATCAGATGGCATCGGATGCGGTCAGCTCTGCGCGGCAGGAACTGCGCGTTCCGGGCATGGACACGGAGACAAGGAAGAACGTTGTCGACAAGCTATGCGAATCTCTGGAAAAGACGCTGCCGTGGGAAGTGCTCGGAGATACCTACATGGGAAGACGGCAGTTCTATCAGCTCCGGGCGGAGTTCGTGTGCCTTGTAGCAAAATATTTAGGCATGACGGATCCGGAAGAACGGCGGATAACAAAGCGTGATTTGAAGCAGTATATCTCCCAGGTCAGGGAACTGGACATACTTACAGACCAGATCAACCGGATGCAGGAGACGGGAGAGAACGCGGAGCGGAGAAAGAAACTCCTTGAATCGATCAGGAAAGAAACGGCAGCGGTCGAGTCTTACGTGTCCTCCATACGTGACAGTGAGACCCGCCAAATCATCATGCTGAAATATATGCACCCATCGGGCCGGATGTCCTGGCAGAAGGTGGCAAATAGAATGAACCGGGGCGGCGGAATGTATACGGCGGATTACTGCCGGATTAAGCTGGACAGGTTCCTAAAAGGGTAATGTTCGTTTAGTTCGTGTTTCTGTCGGATACAATGACGGCATGGAGCCGGTATACACAGAGGACCAGAAGAACACTGGTGAATGGGTGAGAAGGATGGCGAACAACTCGTGGAGAGGTTGGAACGCATTCTATCACACATCGAAGTGGCAGAACAAACGCAAGCAGATTATGAGGCGTGACCATAATCAATGCATGATGTGCAGGGATAAAGGACGGTTCACGAGGGCTTCAACGGTGCATCACCTGAAGCATCTCAGAGATTATCCTGAACTTGCGTTGACAGATGATAACCTGATCAGCCTTTGCAGTGAATGTCACGATGAAGTACATCCTGAGAAGCACAAGGCAAAAGGGTTCACGAACGAAGAAAGATGGTAAGGCAAAGCCCCCC
>ODAI011759963.1_pt1 | contig 11715 bp, 9 predicted proteins | sample 1539321 | NCBI WGS metagenome assembly ODAI01 (sample SAMN02144231, study PRJEB22623) | gut metagenome | biome: sheep rumen | host: Ovis aries | place: New Zealand
TGGATGGGACCGCTGGACCTTTCCACGATAGCACTTGATCTAGGAGTGAAATTCTGATGTACTTCCAAATCGAGAACATTGTGATCTGGCCGTCAAAGGCCGATGTCGAACCCCTCAAGCACGTAGTGTGGTTCGAGCCTGGTGTGGTGAACGTCATAACGGGAGAGTCCCGAACGGGCAAGTCTGCAGTGATACCGATCATTGATTACTGCCTCGGCTCGTCAAAGTGCGCAATACCCATAGATGTCATCAGAAAGAGCGCGTCATGGTACGGGGTGACGGTCGTGAGCGCCAAGGGAGAGCACATCCTCGTAGCCCGGAAGTCACCGCAGGACAAAGGCAAAGCCAGCGGTGAGATGTCGCTCACCATAAGAAGCGAGCGGTTCGATCCTCCCGACGATCCGCCCGAGAAGAACAAGACTCTGCAGGAGGTAAAGGACTTCTTCGACAATCTCTTCGCCGTTCCGTACATAGAGCATGACGATTCTGGATGGGGGAACAAGCGACTCGGGTTCCGCGACCTTACGCATATGTCATTCCAGAGCCAGGACATCATCGCCAACCAGAACATACTCTTCTACAAGATGCACGATACCGAGTACCGCATGCGTCTTGCCACGTGGTTCAGGTTTGTTGTCGGAGCAGAGACGCAGGAGTACATTTCGCGGACCCGCGACAAGGAGGAACTGGCCAAGCAGCTTCGGGCACTGGAAGCACAGATAAAGGCGGCTACGGCGGCTATGGACAAGCGCAGGGGCGAACTTGCTGCGCAGTTCACGATTGCAAAGGAACTCGGGCTGTACGAAGGCAGCGTCGAGGGAATGTCGTTTGATGAGCTCGTGTCGGCCGCTGACAGGATCACCATGCGCGAGGACAGCGTTGGCGTCGAGCAGAAGCTTGAGTCAATATTCCATGCCGACGAGGAGATTCAGGCGAAGCGTGACAGGCTACTGTCGGTTGGGAGAGACATCGCAGCCATAAGGGGGCGGCTCAACGAGCTTGAAGAGCTGCGCAGAGCGGCGCTGCTCACGGGCGGGATACTCCGCAGGCGCAAGGAGCGACTGGAGATAGCAGAGTGGATGGCGAAGAACACATCCCCAGGCGGGCGTTGTCCTATATGTGGCGGCGACGGCCACCGTTTCGCGGCGGCGGAGTTCGACAAGATGCTGGCCGCCCTGAGAAGCCACGAGGAGGCTGCGGCAATCGATCCGTCGTCCGTTGTCGCTTGCGACAAGGTGAAGAGGAGGCAGGAAGAAGCACTGAACGAACTCCTGGAGGAGCAGAACTCCCTCAGGAACTATTTTGCCGAGCTGGAGAGGGAGAAGGAGGAGGCCAGGAGAGGCCGCGACTTCGTGAAGCGCGTGTTTGCCCTGATCAGCGAGATGCGTTCCACTGTCAAGCTCGCCGTAGAGCTCGACTCCTCGTCGGAGCTTATGCAGAAGCGCGACGAACTGAAGGCGCGGCTTGATGAGACGGAACGATGGCTGAAGGAGAACGACGCCCAGGCTCGCTTCATGTCCATCATGGAGGACATAGGACGCCGGGCGCAGGCCAGGCTTTCCACTCTCGACGTGGAGGAGCAGTACAAGTCCGCCCCGATGGAGTTCGACCAGCAGTACCTAAACGTCAAGGTCCGGGGCGAAGACGGTCAGTACCATCTTCTGAGCGAGGTGGGCAGCGCGTCAAACTGGGTGTCGTGCCACATAGCGTACATGTGCGCGTTACAGGAGTACTTCTGCGCTCGCAACGCAGGCGAGACGTCGTTCTTGCCCTCGTTCGCCGTTTTTGACCAGCCGAGCCAGGTGTATTTCCCCGAGATGAAGGCGAAAGATTCGTATGACGAGATAGACACGGAGGCGGTGCGAAAGATGTTCAGGACAATCGCTGCCTCTGTCTTGGCGTGCGGGGGCAGTTGGCAGGCGATAGTCCTTGAACACGCCGGCGAATCAATATGGGGACAGGTCGAGGGCGTACACAAGGTTGACGAATGGCGCAACGGAACTAAGCTTATCCCCCGCGAATGGTATGACGAGCATTGAGGACGTTCAGATGAAGCGCGCATTCGACGCATTTGAGAATGCGGCGACGGCGACCGACAGAGTTGTCGAAGTCGCCGACAAATGGGCCGACCGCCTTTGTGGAACAGGGTCGGAAGTCCCCTTGTCTCGCCTCTCGCCAAATCTAAGCCCGGAGGATTCCAAGCAGTTCGGCATGCTCAGGCGAGTCGCTGCTTTCGTTGATGCTGTCAAAACGACAGCCGGATATGCCGCCGGCACAATGAAGATAGTGTCCGCCTATGAAAGGCTCCTGAAGGTCATTGAGGTGATTTGCGGGCAGCGGCAAATGCCAGTGGCGGACGCAGATGCCGTTGCCAAGATCAATGGCTGCTACGCCCGCCTGCGTGGGGAATTCCGGCGAAAGGGATGCTCCGCCGGGAGCGTCAGCGATGTCATAGAGGATTTCATTTCCTCATTTGAACCGATCTGCGTCGCAGTCAGGAGATGCGAAGATGCGATACTCCTTCCGGGCAGTCAAGCTGACAATCCGGCGAAGGCCGATGCCGAAGCCGTTATGCCTCCAGTTTTCGCTCGGCTCTACGGTGAGATGTGCTTCTCGCACCTCGGCAACGATGACTCGAAGCTCCGCATGGGGCTTTCCGCCCTCGCAGAGTATGTGAGGGAGTGCATTTCGAAGAAGGAGACGAGGCTTTTCGGCTGCCCGATGTTCATACGAACTGTATACGAAATCGACCAGACTAAGGTCGCCAGCATAAGGATAGCCGAGTCGGAGGAGGCGGAGGGGCTTTGGACGGACTTCAAGGGTAAACTCGTCCTCGCGCTAGACGTCTTGCAAAAGCGGGGTTTGGTAGGCACAGCCGCACTCAAGTCGTGGTTGCAGGACTGCGGAGACATAACCGGGCAGGCAGGCTCCTACCGCAGCTACAGGCGAATCCGCCACGAGGCCCTTGACGGGCTTCTCTCGCAATGCCGTGACATGGCGGCCTGCAATCATGCAGATTGCGAGGAGGCCGTGCAGATGCTTTTCTGCGGTTTATTCGACGGAATCGAGGCAATGCCAGCTTTCCTTCCAATGTCTGTCCAGGCGGCTGTTCATGGAGGAGAAGTCGCGGAGCGTGCCGTTTCATCGCCTTCACGTTCAGAAAGAAATGGACATTCATCAGGCGAGGATGCGTTGCCACGTAGCCTACTGGCGGAAATTGCAAAGACGAGAGAATCTGCCGATAGGGCAGCTGAAATGGCAGAACTAAGCGCGATTCGCGCCAATACCGTAATCGCCAGGCAGGAGGCGCACAATGAGCGCGGCACTTACGGCAAGACGATTGGGGATGATGAGCGACAAAAGGCCGTTGACCTTTGGAAGACTGGCCTTGAAGCCGTGAGGAGAGCGAATGCCGCCTCCAAGAACGTCCCAAGCTTTGAAGATGTGTTCAATATGCCACTTTATAGGGCACGACTTGAACTACTCGGCATAGACACCGTGGACAAGTTCAGGAATGCGGTCCAGACGCATCGGAAGAACGAAAAGAACCGCAAGGCGAGAACCGATGGAAAAAATCCCTGTCAAGGGGATGCATAAAAATTTTTTTGTGTACACTAATGGCCGACAGGCCCCGTGGGAGTGATTCCTGCGGGGCCTGTCGTCTCATATAGGCACATCGTGGCGTTTTTGACATTGCCATAGACCGATGGAAAATTTAGGTTTTCCATCGGTCGGGACGAAAATATGCGTGTCGTGGAGAGCTAAAAGGCTCAAGAGCGACACGCAGTGAAAGACAGAAACAGCACGATACTAGCCGATGGTTTCGGCAAGAAGAGCACTGAAAAGCCTCGCGGAGGCAGACATACAAGAAAACTCGTCCGGGTCAAGGTCGTCAAACGCACATGGCTGCGCTCCGGCTCAGGGACAAAGCTCCTCTCCGAAGAGATAGTCGACGAGCGGCACGATGACATGGGGCGCGTCATCGGCGGCGCGAAGCAAAGGATGATCCCTCGCAGCCGTCTCGGAGGCGGGAGGGTTTTTCGCGCCTGCGAGATTGCGTCTTCTCGCGCCGGTGCCGGCATCGAGTCTTTCCAGAGAGGCGGTGCGATATGAGCGCCTCTGCAAATCCAATCAGGGTCCGCACCTATATGCGGACAGGTTCTGGCGAAAGGCTTGTCGATGACCGGGTTCTTCGTCCCCTGACGAAGGACGAGCGTCGACATGGCGTCCGCGACGTGTAGCGCGAGCACATTGCGGAGTTCGGCGTCCCTGGCGCAAAGCGTAGGCAGTCTAAATCTCGCCGTCGTGTGAGAGACGAGGGGTGTGGCGAAGACACGAATCTGAACATGGCGTTCGACCCCGAAGGCGTCCCGTCCAAGGAAGACCAGGAGGCGATGTACAGGCTGATGCGCAAGCATCTCGCGCGTGTTGCCTACGACCTTGCTGAAAGCGGGATCATTCAGCGCTACGAAATAGAGGACGTCGTGCAGGAGTTTTTCGGAATCTGCCGCGACTCGCTGAAGGACTGGGATCCAGAGCGGGCGGGACTCAAGACGTTTCTCTACGAGCGCGTCGCGTCCGCGAAGATCGACTACGTCCGCTACGTCAAGCGCGAGAAGCGAGCCTTCTGCCACTCGCACCTGCACATCGCTAACGGCGCACTCGACGGTGACGCGGAGCAGGACGCCCCGGCGTCGTTCCTGTCCATGATCGACGCCGAGACGATTCCCGACCGGCACGCGCTCGACAGGATGCTGTTCGCATGGTCCTTCTCGGACCTCGTTGACATGCTGGATGCGGACGAGCGCCTCGCCCTCGACTACCTCATAGAGGGGCATTCGCAGGAAGAAGTCGCAAGGTGGATGTCCTGCACGCTTATGCAGTTCCGCCGCCACATTCTCCAGTCGATCCAGATGAAGGCCGTCGCCTGCGGCTTCGAGCCGCGCAACGGGACTATTGTCAGCACAAGGTGATGGGCGAGAAAATGTCCGTTAAAACCATGTGCGGCGAATCGTATAAGTGTGCGGGGAGGAGCGGTCTTCGGGCGAAGGCGCCCTCCGCCGGCAACATAAAAAAAGGAAACGAAACATGAACAAACTGCCGTTTTTCGCGGATATACCCGCAGACGAGTACCACCAGGCGGCGCGTGACGGGAAGTTCCTGTCGAGTCACCTCCTCGGGGACTTCAGGAAAAGCCCGAGGCTCTACCGCAAGAAGATGACTGGCGAGATCGCGCCGGAGGACACGGCGGCATTCCTCACGGGACGGGCCGTCCATACGCTTATCCTTGAGGGCCGCGCCAAGTTCGACGAGGAGTTCCTCGTCTCGGACGGGCCGGTGAACCCAAAGACGGGCGAGTCGTTCGGCAAGCTCACTAAGGCGTACAAGGAGTGGGCGGCGGCACAGACGAAGGACGTCGTGTCGGGAGCCGACTTCAACTTCATGTCCCAGCTCCAGCAGAGCGTCTGGACGCATCCAGTCGCCAGCCTCCTGCTCGACGACGGCGTTGCCGAGCAGACGGTTCGCACGACCTACTTCGGCGTCGCCTGCCAAATCCGCATGGACTGGTTCAGGGCGGACTACGAGGGGCGTCCCGTCATCTGCGACCTCAAGACCTGCGAGACGCTCGACTGGTTCGAGAGCGACGCGAGGCGCTTCGGATATCCCGCGCAGGCCGCGTTCTACCGCGAAGTCCTGCGAACGGCGAGCGGCGGCGAGGTCGTCGCCGACTGCTACCTCATCGCCGTGGAGAAGCGCGAGCCTTTCCGCTGCGGAGTGTGGAAGCTTACGGACGGCATCCTCGAAGCGTGCGCCGTGGAGAACGAGCGCGCGATTGCGGAACTCGCCGAGTGCCGCCGGACGAACCTCTGGCCGACGAGGACGGAGGACTTGCGCATCCTCGACGTGTAGGCGGAAAGCGACAATCGACTTCAAACTGGCGGGCGGTGTTTCACCGTCCGCCTTTTTCATGCACACAAAACAGAAGAAAGGAAAAGAGACATGGGCAACCTGCTCGATTCGATAACCACGGGACGCCAGCCGCAGCCGCCCCGCATCATGATCTACGGCTCCGAGGGAGTCGGAAAATCGACCTTTGCGGCATCCTCCCCGAAGCCCGTCTTCGTGCAGACTGAAGACGGACTATCCGAGATTGACACGGCGAAGTTCCCGCTCTGCTCGACATACGCGGACGTGGTGGAGCAGCTCAAGGCCGTCCGCGACGGCGAGCACGACTTCCAGACGCTGTGCATCGACTCGCTGGACTGGCTGGAGCGTCTCATCTGGGACCGCGTCTGCCAGGACTATGGGGTCAAGTCCATCGAAAAGGCCGACGGCGGATACGGCAAGGGCTACACCTACGCGCTCACCTACTGGCGCGAGGTCGTGAAGCTCCTGAACGAGATCCGCTCGAAGCGCCAGATGGCCGTGATCCTCGTCGCCCACGCGAAGGTGGAGCGCTTCGAGGACCCGGAGCATCCCGCATACGACCGCTACCAGCCTCGCCTCCACAAGGCGGCGAACTCGCTCATATGCGAATGGGCGGACGCCGTCCTCTTCGCTACCCGCAGGATGCGCGTCGACTCGACGACAGGCAAGGCGGCCCCCGTGGGCGCGGACGGCGGCGAGCGCGTCATCAGGACGAACGGCTCTCCCGCGTTCAACGCGAAGAACCGCTTTTCGCTTCCCACGGAGATGGCTCTCTCGTGGACGGCCTTCGTGGAAGGCATGAAGGTCGGCTCGAAGAAGTAAACCCCAACAGAAAGGAATCGCACTATGGCACAACTGAACTTCAACGCGGCGGAGATCGACACGACCTCCCGCGACGCAATCCCCTCCGGCACATACGAGGCGGTCGTCACCGACTCGGAGATGAAGGCCACGAAGAACGGCCTCGGCATGGGCATCAACCTCACGTTCGAGATTCTGTCCGACGGCCCGGCAAAAGGCCGCAAGGTGTTCGTCTGGATCAACTACGAGCATCCGAAGGCCGAGGCGCAGCGCATCGGTCGCGAGGAGCTCGCCAGCCTCTGCAAGGCGGTCGGCGTCGCCAACCTCACGGACACGAACCAGCTCCACAATCTCCCTCTCATGGTGACGGTGGGCGTGGACAGGAACGACCCGACGCGCAACGTCGTCAAGAAGTACGCGGCGAAGGCGGCGCAGCAGACGCCCGCAGCGCAGACCTCTTCGGCGACAGCGTCCGGGACACCGCCGTGGCGCAGGTAGAGTTCGACCTCCCCTGGCCGCCAAGCGTCAACAACTACTACCGCCATGTCGGGCCGCGCGTCCTCATAAGCCGCGCGGGGCGCAAGTACCGGACGATGGCCGTGAGCCGCCTCGGAGGGCTGAAGAAGCTCTCTGGGGCGGTTTCGCTTTCGCTCGAGTGCTACCCGCCGGACAGACGGCGGCGTGACCTCGACAATCTCCTCAAGTGCCTGCAGGACTCGATTACCGCTGCGGGCGTCCTGGAGGACGATTCGCAGATACGGCGTCTCCAGATGGAGATGCTCGAACCCATCGAAGGAGGACTCGTCCATGTACGACTTGAGACCTTACCAGAGCGACGCGGTCAAGGCCGTGTACGACCACCTTCGGGATAAGGACACGAACCCTTGTGTCGTAATCCCGACGGCGGGCGGGAAGTCGCTCTGCATAGCCGAAGTCGCCAAGGACGCGGTCGTGAAATGGCATGGACGCGTTCTAATCCTCGCGCACGTCAAGGAACTTGTCGAGCAGAACGCGGGGAAGATCAAGGCCATCCAGCCAGACCTTCCCGTCGGCGTCTACTCCGCAGGGTTAGACAGCAGGGACATCGAGCAACCCGTCATCGTTGCCGGCATTCAGTCCATCTACAACAAGGCCGACCTATTCAAGCCGTTCGACCTCGTCATGATCGACGAATGCCATCTCATCCCGCCGGACGGAGAAGGACGCTATCAGACGTTCCTGAACGCCGCAAAGGAGAGGAATCCGAATGTCCGCCTCATCGGTTGGACAGCGACGCCTTACAGGACGCAGGGAGGTCTCATCTGCAAGCCGGAGAACCTGCTGAACGAGGTGTGCTACGAGATAGGCGTCAAGGAACTCATCAACCGTGGCTACATATCGAACATCACCGCGAAGGCGGGAAAGTTCACGCCTGACACGGATGGTTTGCACATTTGCGCCGGCGAGTTCGTGTCCGAGGACGTGGAGAAGCTGATGGGCGAGGACGGGCTTGTCAATTCCGCATGCCGCGAGATCGTGGAACGCACGAAGGAACGGCAGGCGTGTCTCATATTCTGCACGTCTGTCGCCCACTGCAAAAAGGTTGCCGACGCAATCCGGCGCTTCTCCGACGAGGAGTGCGCAATCGTGACCGGCGACACGCCAGACCTCGAGCGCGAAGAGACGATCAAGCGGCTTCGCGGCGAAACGGTCAAGGCCGACCTCTTCAGCGACAAGCCGCCGCTCAAGTACTGCTGCAACGTCTCCGTCCTCACGACGGGGACGGACATTCCTCGTCTCGACACCATCGCCTTGCTGCGTCCGACGAACAGCCCTGGGCTTCTTGTCCAGATGGTCGGGCGCGGCTTCCGCCTCTCGCCCGAGACCGGCAAGACCGAGTGCCTTGTCCTCGACTACGGGCGCAACATCGAGCGGCACGGGCCGATCGACATGATCAAGGTCAAGGAACCCGGTCAGGGAGGCGGCGGGCCGCTTGCAAAGGAGTGTCCCGAGTGCCGCACAATCGTGAACCTACCCGTCATGCTCTGTCCGACGTGCGGCTACCAATGGCCGCGCAAGGAGCCGGAGCGCAAGGCGCACGAGGCGACGGCGGCGAAGGCTGCGATTCTTTCGGGAGAGGTGACGATTGAGAAGTTCCCCGTCAAGCACACAATCTACCAGGTCTGGGAGAAGCGGGGCGCTCCGCCGGACGCGCCGAAGACCGTCCGCGTCACATACGACATCGACTACCTCACGCACTACTCGGAGTGGTTGTGCCCTGAACATACGGGGTACGCCCGCAGGAAGTTCGAGAAATGGTGGCGGGAGCACGCGCATCCCGACTGTCCGATGCCGCGCACGGCGGAGGAGGTGTGCGAACACGAGTTCGCGGGGATGCTGCGCGAGGTCAAGGAGATAACGGTGCGGTTCGTGTCGGGTCAGAAGTACCCTGAGATAACCGGCTGCGAACTGGGGGACTTCCCTCTGGTCGAGTCTGGGCAAAACACACAAGGAGAGGAGCTTTCCGATGAAGACTGGGATGACATTCCGTTCTGACGACGAATACTGGGCTTGGGTGGACAGGCAGATCCGCTGGCGCGAGAAGCTGTACAAGGCGTCGAGGTACGCCGCCCTGATGGGGGCGGCGGTTCTTCTTCTCTTCGCTCTGCTGTGGTTCGTGGCGAGTCACACCCCGCCCAAGAAGCCCAGCATGTGGCAGAACGCAATCGACAGCGTCCGCTCGCAGAGCGGGTAACACACAAAAAAAGCAAAGGAGGTCTCATGGCTACAATACCCGTCGCAACGGCAATGGCGTATCTTGCCGCAGGCCTCTCGTGCCTTCCCGCTGCCAAGGCGAAGAAGCGTCCGGCAATCGGAGGCTGGAAGACATGGCAGTCGCGGCTTCCGACGAAGGTCGAGGTCAAGGCGTGGTTCTCGAACCCTCACGACGCGATATGTGTGGTTTCGGGCAAAGTGTCCGGGAACCTTGAATGCATGGACTTCGACCAGCACGGCGAGCTGTTCGCCGCGTGGATGGACAGGATAGACACGGAACTCCTGGCGAAGCTCGTCATTGAGCAGACCCCGAGCGGCGGATACCATGTGTTCTACCGTTCGGATGAGCCGGTGGATGGCAATCTGAAACTGGCGCGCGGCATCCGCGAAGGCAAGGAGAAGACGCTAATCGAAACGCGTGGCGAGGGAGGGCTATTCCTCTGCGCCCCGACCGAGGGCTATTCGCTCCAACAGGGAGACTTCGCCAATCTCGCGGTCATTCAGCCCGATGCGCGGAAAGTCCTCCTGGACGCCGCACGTTCGCTTGATGAACTTCCTGCGGCAAGTTGCCCGACTGCACCCGCCGGAGCGAACGTCGCGCAACGTGGCGCGGATTTCGCCCCTACCGGCGGAAAGGAGGCGTGGGACTTGCCGCCGGGGGACGATTTCAACGCCCGTGGCGACATCCACGGCCTCCTGACAGACGCGGGTTGGCAGTTCTGCGGCGTCAAGCCCGACGGCAACGAACAGTGGACGCGTCCCGGCAAAGACCCGCGCAACGGAGTCTCGGCGACCTACAAGGACGGATCGTTCTATGTGTTTTCATCGAACGCGGCGCCTTTCGAGCCGAATGTGAAGTACAGCCCGTTCGCGGTCTATGCGACACTGCGGCACAACGGAGACTTCACCGCCGCCGCGTCCGCCCTGCACACCGCCGGTTACGGCAAGGCGAAGGAGCCGACGCTTGGCGTCTCGCTGAACCTCGATCCGGCGGCATCCTCCGCCGGAACGGGACAGGATGACGACGGGCCGGTGTCGATAGCCGACCTCTACGACCTCGAAATGCCGCTGAAGCCCGTGGTCATCGACGGCATCCTCCGCAAGAGCGAGATAATGAACCTCATCGCCGCCCCGAAGACGGGCAAGTCGTGGCTCACCCTGCACCTTGCCCTATGCATCGCCTCTGGGCGCGAATGGCTCGGACACACCTGCACGCCGCAGAAGGTTCTGTACATCGACAACGAGCTGCATCGCGAGACTTCGATGAACCGCCTGAAGCTCGTCCTAAAGGCGTCCGGCATCCCGTATGGCGAGGTCAAGGACAACTTCGACTTCTGGCACCTTCGCGGCAGGTGGAAGTCCGTGGAGGAGATCGGCAACAGGATCGAGGCGTTCAAGGCCAAGGGCTACGGCGTCATCATCGTCGACGCCTTCTACCGCGCCCTACCTCGCGGGACCGTGGAGAACGACAACGGGGCGATAACCGACGTCTACAACATGCTAGACCGCTTTGCGCAGGAGATAGGATGCTCGTTCATTCTCATTCACCATACGTCGAAGGGAAACCAGTCTCAGAAGTCCGTGACGGACGTCGGAGCTGGGGCTGGCGCTCAAAGTCGAGCCGCCGACACGCACGGCATCATCCGCGAACACAAGGTTTACGGCTACCTCGTCCTCGAACTGGTGGTGCGCTCGTTTCCCAAGCATCCGCCCATAGTCCTCAAGAAGGAGTTTCCGCTTATGATACCAGACTACGACATGGACCCGACCGACCTCGCTGGCAAGGCTGAAACCCGTCCGAGGCAGATGACCGCAGAGGAGAGCGTGAACGAGGTCGAGAGGATATCCGTCCAGCTTCCCGGAATCATCGACAGGGACAGCCCGCCGACGACAAAGGCGTTCGTGATGGAAATCATCAAGACCTACGGATGCTCAAGGACTGCCGCGCGAGAGGCGTTGAGCCTCGCCGTCGAGAACGGAATCCTGTGCGCGGGACGCATGGAGGACGCCCCGGTCGCCTTCCGAAACGCCAAGTTCATCGTGCCGCCGGAGATGGCGCATCGGCTCAAAAACGAAGGCTGAAAACGCTGGTAGGCGGCTTGGTAGGCGGGTGCCCGCCTACCTACCAAAACAACCGCCTTCCGAACCGTCTCCCGGCTGGTGTCGGGGGACCGGCTGGTTGGTAGGCGGCGGCGGGGTTACTAAAGTAACCCCCCGCCCGCCTACCTACCA
>ODAI012797615.1_pt1 | contig 11715 bp, 11 predicted proteins | sample 1539321 | NCBI WGS metagenome assembly ODAI01 (sample SAMN02144231, study PRJEB22623) | gut metagenome | biome: sheep rumen | host: Ovis aries | place: New Zealand
GCGTCACGTGTTAAGTTGGTTGAACCGCCGTGTACCGAACGGTACGCACGGTGGTGTGAGAGGTCGGGGGATTACTTAAATCCCCCTCCTACTCGATTTGAGATCATTACATAAGCTTGATAATGTCTGCCAGGCTCTTTACTTTGGCCACGCATAAGGGCTCGACCTCCGGCTCGTTCTCCGTTTGATCGGGCACGAATATACATCTGCATCCTGCGGATACCGCCGACTTTATACCGTTCGGAGCATCCTCTACGGCAATGCATTCCGATGGCGGAAATCCCAGTTTGTCACAGGCGAAGGCATACAGGTCCGGAGCCGGTTTGCCTTCCTTTACATGCTCGGCACAGCATATCTCGTCAAAATACTTCAGAAGTCCGACCATACCGAGGAATCGAGTGGTCCTTTCAGCATTGGTTGCTGTGGTCGTGGATACTTTGATACCCTTATCGCGCAGGAAGCGAAGGAGTTCTTCAGCGCCGGGCTTGGCGACTATCCCTTCTTTTTCCATCACTTCCGCGACGAGACCTTTTCTGTATTCCCTGATCTCAAAGTAGTCACAGGATTCTCCAAACCACTTTTTCATAAGCGCCGGAGCAAAAGGTCTGCCCAGGCTCCGCAGCTGCAGAGCCATCTCATCCGTCAGAGTATAACCGAAGTGCGCACATGCGATGGGCCAGCATCTTCTGTAGTACTTCTCGGTATCTATAAGGGTTCCGTCTAAGTCAAAAAGAAAGGCGGAAACTTTTCCGCCTGTAAGTAAATCCATTATCAGAGTTCCTCCTGACGCTGTTCTCCGTGTTTCCAGGTTTCTTTGTCCTCCTGACGGAGATCCTTTTCGGTGACCTCAAAGGTTTCCTTGTCGAGGTCATTTACTCCGAGTGCTTCCTTCATGGCGTCGATTATGCGCTGTCTTACTTCCGCTGCGATCTGCCTTGTGTTCATATCCTTGTACTCGTCGTAGTACAGAGGCTTAAGGAAGTGTACCTGAGTGGTTACTTTTCTGAGTGAATTGAGCTCGAAGGGCTTGTAGGAATCTATCAGTGCGACCGGTACGATAGGACTCTTGGCTTGAACAGCGGCCTTGAAAGCGCCCGGCATGAATTCCTGGACATTATTGCGGTTGTGATAATATCCCCCTTCCGGGAAAAGGATATATTTGCGTCCTTCTTTAACTTCGGCAGTTATCCTTTTGATGCTCTCGACCTGGCCGCGCATATCGGTCTTGTCGAGCCTGATACCTCTAAGCACACCGATTACCTCATTTGCTATCGGCATATGGGATCTTTTTTCGTCCATTACGACTGTGCAGGGCTTTTTGTGAGAATAGATAATGCCAAGTGCGTCAAATTTACCCTGATGATTGGGATACATTACATATCCGCCCTCCTCCGGGAGATTTTCCGTCCCGAAGATCTTGGTCCTGATCCTGGCGTTTATCATTACCTGACGGCAGATGCCACGGGCTACGCGGTAACATTGTTCATCGGTATATCTGTCGAGCCGGCGCATCATAAAACGCATTCTCGTAATATAATAGATGATGAATGGTATGGATATTATAATTACATAGTAGAATCTAAGCATGGGTTAATTGTACCATATCTTAAGCAAACCTTAAAGATTTAGCCTATGGAATCTTAAAAATATATCTGTCATAATGATCACCGTGATACGGCAGTGCACGGCTGTACGCAGAGTCAAAAGGAGAGAAGTAATGGCTGAAAAGATCTTAGTCTGTGATGACGACAGGGACATTGTAAGAGCAATATCGGTATTTCTTAAGTCGGAGGGTTATGAGCCTGTAGAGGCATATAACGGCAAAGAGGCGCTTGAAGTTCTTGAAAGAGAAGACATATCACTCTGCCTGCTTGATGTGATGATGCCGGAGATGGACGGACTGAAAGCCCTTGAGGAATTAAGGAAAGACCACAATATCCCCGTGATACTCTTAACAGCCAAGAGTGAGGACACGGACAAGATACTCGGGCTCAATATAGGAGCTGACGATTATGTTACGAAGCCCTTCGCTCCCCTTGAACTTATGGCAAGGGTCAGATCCCAGTTAAGACGTTATACCAGACTGGGAGGAAATGTGAGCACACCGGATATCCTGAAATGCGGAGGAATAGAACTCTCCGATAATTCAAAGGAAGTCCGCGTGGACGGCGAGCAGGTCCATCTGACCAAAACCGAATATGATATTTTAAAGCTTCTTATGGAGAACCCCGGCAAAGTATTCACTCCCTCCGAGATCTACAGAAGTGTTTGGAACGAGGACGGATTCGGAAGCGAGAGTACGGTCGCGGTCCATGTAAGGCATCTTCGTGAAAAGATAGAGATAAACCCGTCGGAACCCAGATTTATCAAGATGATATGGGGACAGGGATACTATCTTGAAAAAGTCAGAGGATGATCTGCAGGGAGCAATAGAGGAGATTATCATGGAACCCATAATAAACACCGAAGAAAAAATGATAGAGATCAAAGATAACGGAGGATCGGCCTCCCCAAAGAGGCGCATCTCCGGGATAAGGCTCATGCTTCTTATCGTGGCATTTGTGATCGCTGTCGTATGCGCTGCGTTTTTGACGGAATCCGCTGTATACATGCAGGAAATGTACAGCGTGTATACATCGGATACGGAGGCACTTGAGACACTGAACAATAATGTACTCAGAAAGTATTCGATCTATGCGCTCAGCGGATTTCAGTACGGATTCAATAAGGAAGAATTGGATGATACCAACTTTCGATTTGCAATCGTTCGAACTGCGGATATAGACAGTATAGATCTGTCTGATAAGGCAAATTACATTGCGTATAACGTAAGCGATGAGTTTTTCAAGGGTACGCTCGGAAAGGGCAGGACACCTGAGAGTGCATACAGATATTCGTGTGATCTGTCCGAGTCTTCGACGGTAAGATATTCGCTGGAGAATATCTCCGTTCTTGCCCCCTTTTCTGATGACTATGTATGGAATCCTTACAACTATTCACAGACATCGACCTACAATATCAACAGATTCTATTATGATGAGAATACGGATGAACTATTTGCCATATGCGACGGAGATGACACGCTTTACAATGTGACCGGAGTGATCGAGGCAGATGACACATACTATACCTTTACGAGAGGAGGCTTCGATGACTGGTCAGAGCAGAGACACAAAGAAGAATCGAATGACGGTGTGGAGGATTCTAATGAAGATACTCCGACAGAGGCTGACAGCAATGTAGAAACTATCACAGGATGGTATGAACTCGCTCAGACTGATGAAGCAAAAAATATATATGTAACAATAGAAGACTGTATCACAGTACCTCTTTCCGAGATTGAGATTTGTCCAAAGGGCCTTGGTAATGATGCTGCCCCTGAAGTGAATGCGTGCTTTACCGACGATGCCGATTACTATATCTCTTCTGACGGTGGAAATACCATTACCGTAACGAAGCAGGTAACTGTAGGGGACGCTGAAGGATATTATGTTTATTCTTATATGGAGGATCCTGCCGATCTTTCCAAGGGTGATCTCTTTGCAGTTGCATCAAAGTATGCCGATATGATGCATAGGTTCAGATGGATTGTGATCGTCTTTGGCGTGGTATTCTGGGCCGCGGCTCTCTGCTTCGGCATCAGGCTGCTTATAGTTTTCTGCGGGGTGATCCGCAAGTTCTTTGGATGGCTGAAGGCGGGATTCATCCGTATGCGCACTGCGTTCAGAGAGCAGACCGGTCTCTTTGTCAGATGTCTTATCGCTATAGTAGCGCTTAATATCACTGAGATCATTTTAGGTGCAATCCTGGTAAGTGTGTTCTGGGAAGGTGAAGCGCTTCTTTTTGTATGGTTTATCGAGAAACTGATGCTTACACCGCTTGCGGTTATCTGCGTACTGCAGCTCAGAAAGATACGTGAAGGAGCAAAGGCTGTATCGGAAGGTGATCTCTCATATCGTATCGACACGACCAATCTTTTATATGATTTCAAAGCTGTTGCTGATGACCTCAATAATATCGGCGGCGGACTCGACAATGCTGTTTCAGAGCGTATGAAGAGTGAAAGGTTCAAAACCGAACTCATCACCAATGTATCACATGACATTAAGACTCCGCTTACTTCTATCATCAATTATACCGATCTGCTCAGGAAACTTCCGGATGATGCTCCGGAGAGACAGGAATATCTGGATATACTCGAGAAGCAGTCCGTCAAGCTTAAGACACTCCTTGAGAATCTCATCGAAGCATCCAAGGCCTCGAGCGGAGCGCTTAAGACGGAGATGATGGATCTTGATGCCAAAGTCATCCTGACTCAGGTGGCCGGCGAGTACGAGGAATCTCTGAAGGCGCAGAATATAGATTTAAAGACCACACTTCCTGAAGAAAGTGTTATGATCACCGCAGATGCGAAACATCTTCAGAGAGTATTTGACAATATACTTACCAACATCCGCAAGTTTGCACAGCCCGGAACAAGAGCATATGTCAGTCTTGAGAAGAAGGACGGAAGAGCGGAGTTTTCTTTCAAGAATACATCGGCAACAGAACTTAACGTCTCTGCGGATGAACTGCTTCAGAGATTCTCCAGAGGCGATGCATCGAGATCGACTGAGGGACATGGACTCGGATTGTCGATAGCACAGAGCCTCACCGAGCTCATGGGAGGCAGGTTCGAGATCGTAATTGACGGAGATCTTTTTAAGACGATAGTATCCTTCCCCCATACAGGCGAGTAGCCTAAAGAAAAAGGACTCCGCGGCAAAATGCCGCGGAGCTTTTTTATTCCTCATCAAAACTAAGTGTCAGGCCGGTCAGGTAATCCTTTACTGCAAGGTTGATAACGGGTGCGTCCGCATCATGTTCCTCGGTGTACTTTAAGTGATTAGATCCTTCGCATTTGGTTCGTTTTGGTTGATTGATAATATCCATCAGTTCCATTATACTCTTGAATAATGAATAATTCATTTTGTTTTTTCAGCAATAAAGAGTGCAGATACTATCCCTGTCACAAAGGCATTGAGGAGATCAACTGCCTTTTCTGCTACTGTCCTTTATACAGACTGGAGAACTGTCCGGGCAATCCGAGGTACATAGAGCGAAATGACCATAAGATAAAGGACTGCTCGAACTGCACATTCCCGCATAAGCCCGAAAATTACGACAGGATAAACGAGATTCTGAGGAACATAAATGGATAAACATAAGGACGATGAAATAGAAGAACTTGTGGAAATGATAGATTCCAAAATGGACTCGGGCATAAGTCGTCTGGGCGTCGCTTTTTCGGATAAACAGAGAGCGGGTCTTGTTACAGAATCGCATTTCTACGGCAAGAAAGATTCCTGGAACCCGGGCGTGTGGGGCGACAGGCACGGCGAGAGATAAGACGGATACAGATTAAAAACTTACCTTGCAATAACTTTCGATATTAATGTAAAATCAGTGATGTTCGGATTATGGCGCATATATGCGCTCACAGATAAAGGAGACCATCATGAAACCTTTTATGGACAAGGACTTTTTACTTGAAACGGAAGTTGCAAAGAAGCTTTTTCACGAGTACGCCGAGAAGACTCCCGTCCTGGATTATCACTGCCATATACAGCAGAGAGAGATCTGGGAGGACAGACAGTTCGAGAACATCACTCAGGTCTGGCTCGGGGGAGACCATTATAAATGGCGCTTTATGCGCTCCTGCGGTGTCGAGGAGAAGTACATCACCGGAGACGCTTCCGATCACGATAAATTCATAAAATGGGCCGAGTGCCTCGGGAAGGCTATCGGAAACCCTCTCTATCACTGGTCACATCTTGAACTCCAGAGATATTTTGGATATACCGGACACCTTTGTGCATCCACAGCAGAGGAGGTATGGGAGCTTTGCAATAAGAAACTCGCAGAGCCTTCCATGAGTGTCCGCAATATCATCAAGCAGAGCAATGTCACTCTTATCTGCACCACCGACGATCCCATTGACGATCTTGAATATCATAAAAAGATACGCGATGATGCATCCTTCGATGTAAAGGTTCTTCCCGCATGGCGTCCCGATAAGGCGATGAACATCGAGAAGCCTGATTACAAGGAGTATCTCAAGAAACTCGCTGAGGCAGCGGGCGAAGCGGATATCCACACCTGGCTCGCTCTCAAGAATGCGCTCAGAAAGAGAATGGCTTACTTCGCGGAAAACGGATGCGTAGTATCAGATCATGCTCTTGAGTTCGTAATGTATGCTCCTGCTACGGATGATGAGATTGAGGAGATTTTCTTAAAGCGTCTCAACAATATGGCCGTTACCAAGGAGGAGGAGTACCGTTTCAAGACGGCATTTATGCTCTTTGTGGCCAAGGAATACAATAAGCTCGGCTGGGCGATGCAGCTTCACTACGGATGCAAGAGGGACAATAATGCACTCATGTACGAGAAGCTCGGTCCCGATACCGGATACGACTGCATCAATAACTATGCTCCTTCGTCACAGTGCGCTGATTTCCTCAATGCGCTTCAGAAGACGAACGAGCTTCCCCGTACGATCCTCTACAGCCTGAATCCCAATGACAACGAGTACATCGGCACTATCCTCGGATGCTTCCAGGATTCGACGGCTGTTGCCAAGATCCAGCAGGGCAGTGCCTGGTGGTTCAATGATCACAAGGTTGGTATGCAGAACCAGATGATCTCTCTTGCCAACCTGGGCAATCTCTCCGGATTTGTCGGAATGCTCACAGATTCCAGATCATTCCTCTCATATACGAGGCATGAGTACTTCCGCAGGATTCTCTGCAATCTCCTTGGAAACTGGGTCGAGAACGGAGAATTCCCCGAGGATTACGAGATACTGGGTGAGATCGTAAAGAATGTTTCGTATTACAATGCGGTGAACTATTTCGGTTTCCCCGTAAAATGATCAAAATGTGCAGCCCGTCGGAGCATCAACGCCCGGCGGGCTTTCTGCGAATATTGCAAATACCTTATAAGAGTGATAATATTTTAACATTGGTCGTGTGACCGCATAGATTAGGAGGACAAAATGAGTCAGGGTTTTGAAGAGATCATTTCAAAAGTAAAATCGGTCGGAAAGAAGACCGTAGCCGTATCCGTAGCACAGGATGAGGCGGTTCTTGAGGCTGTAAAGGCAGCCCAAGAAAAGGGTATTGCAGATGCGATACTTGTAGGAGATGAGGCTAAGATCCGCGAGATCGCAGGCACGATCGGAATGGACCTTTCCGGATTTGAGATAATCGACGAGCCCGATATGATACAGGCTTCACTCAAGGCAGTTAAGCTTGCACATGAAGGACGCGCAGATATGTATATGAAGGGTATCATTGATACCAAGAATTTCCTTAAGAGCGTACTCGACAAGGAAGTAGGACTTCGTACCGGCGGCGTGCTTTCTCACGTATGCGTATTCGATGTTCCCGGTATCGACAGACTTCTCTTCCTTACCGATGTTGCTTTTATGACTTATCCCACGCTTGAGGACAAGATGCACATCATCGAGAATACCATTCCAGTATGCAAGGCGTGCGGAGTTGATATGCCAAAGGTAGCACCCCTCGCAGCTGTAGAGGTTGAGAACCCCAAGATGGAAGCAACCGTAGATGCTGCTGAGCTTACCAGAAAGTACAAGGCCGGAGAGATCAAAGGCTGCATAGTTGACGGACCTCTTTCACTTGACCTTGCTATAGATCCTGAGGCTGCAAAGCACAAGGCTGCTACGGACCGTGAGATCCAGGGCGATGCTGATGTTCTTCTCTTCCCGGATATCCACGCAGGAAACCTTGTTTACAAGGCGATCGTACACATGGTACCCGGCGTAAAGAACGGATGCATCCTCACCGGTACCAAGGTTCCCGTTATCCTTACCAGCCGTTCCGATACATTTGAGACCAAGCTTCACTCCATCGCTCTCGCAGCAGTTGTTGCAGAGGAGATGAAGAAGCAGGCATAAGAAAGGAGAAAAGTATGTCGATCAAGAGCCTTATTATCAATCCGGGTTCCACATCCACCAAGATAGGTGTTTTCGAGGACGAGACTCTTCTCTTTGAGGAGACCCTTCGCCACTCTACCGAGGAGATCTCTCAGTATGCCACGATCTTTGAGCAGAAGGATTTCCGTAAGAAGATAATCACCGACCTTCTCACCGGGAAGGGATTCGATATGAAGTCCCTCGGAATGGTAGTCGGCCGTGGCGGTATGTTAAAGCCCATCCCCGGCGGTACTTATGCCGTTACCGATGCTCTCCTTGAGGACCTTAAAGTAGGCGTTTCCGGACAGCATGCATCCAACCTCGGAGGTATCCTTGCCCGTGAGATCGGAGACGAGCTCGGTATCCCTTCATATATCGTAGACCCCGTTGTTGTAGACGAGCTTGAGAGCGTTGCGAGATTCTCCGGTGTACCCGAGCTTCCCAGAGTAAGTATCTTCCACGCACTCAACCAGAAGGCTGTTGCCAAGAGATATGCCAAGGAAGTAGGAAAGTCCTACGACTCACTCAGACTTATCGTTGTTCATATGGGCGGCGGAGTATCCGTCGGAGCTCATGTGGGCGGCAGAGTAATAGATGTATTTAATGCGCTTGACGGAGACGGAGCTTTCTCACCCGAGAGAGCAGGCGGTGTTCCCAGCGGAGCACTCATCAAGATGTGCTTCTCCGGCAAGTACAATGAGAAGGAAGTATATAAGAAGATCTGCGGTAACGGAGGATTTAACGCTTACCTCGGAACGAATGACATGAGAGAAGTGACCAAGCGTGCGAATGCAGGTGACAAGGAAGCTGCGGCAGCAAAGGAAGCATTCATCTATCAGGTATGCAAGGATATCGGATCCATGGCCTGCGTTCTTGAAGGCAAGGTTGATCAGATAATTGTAACCGGTGGTATTGCCTACGGTGCAGAAGTTGTCGAAGCGATGAAGAAGATGGCGGGATGGATCGCACCCTTCACCGTATATCCCGGAGAGGATGAGCTTCTTGCACTCGTTCAGGGCGGACTTCGCGTAATGAATGGCGAAGAGAAAGCAATGGAGTATTGATAATGAAAAGAAAAATTGTACTTACCATGGCAGCATTTGCTCTTTCGGCATCGCTTCTTGCAGGCTGTGGAAGCGGCGGTTCCCTTAATCTGTCCGATATCATCTCGGGTCAGTCCGATGACGGAGAGGCTCGCAGGAGCAGGGACAATGATAAGACTTCCGGGGATACGTCCGATAGGTCAGGCAGCGATGAAGATGCCGACAAGCTGAAGGAAGAGGAAGAGAAGAAGGCCGAGGAAGACAAGAAGAAGGCTGAAGAGGAAAAGAAGAAGCAGGAAGAGGAAGAAAAGAAAGCCGAGGAAGAGAGGCTTAAGGAAGAGATCTTAAAGCACAGAAACGGCTATCTGGATAAGCAGGGCATCGTAATCAGCCCCCAGGGTGTGGAAGCTGTATATGAGACGATGACCAAAGATGATGTTCTCATCACCTGCACCATAAAGGAACCCACTGTTACCGAGACGACCGAAGGATGTGACGATGGAATGAAGAAAGTCATCTTCCACTCATATCTTGATTTCGGATCCTCAAGAGGATGGAAGTCCTGGAGCAGCGTCTTCGACAGATATACCGGCACTTCATTCGAGTTTGATACAAGCAGTACGACTCATACAGCCGGTGCGGGTATGACTGTAAAGGACGGATTTGTAACGATCGTGGACGGAGACGATTCTTATGATGTATCCGTAGAATTCGCCGGTGAACTCGACAATAACAATGTCCTTGACAGATATATCACGGTTACTTGTCCCGAGGATTATGACGGATGCGTGTTCTACATAGGATATTCATCCAATGTGCAGGCCGAGGAACTTAAGAAGTTTGATCTTGCCAATAAGCTTTACATGGACTGCGAACTTCCTTACAACGAGGCATATTGCGGACATAAGTATTATTATTACACTCTGACCAACGACTGATATCCGACCCAAAGAAAGATTTATAAAAGTCCTCACGCGATGCAAAAGTGCATAGCGTGAGGCTTTTTTATTGTTAATATATTATCCTTGTTGTTAATAAAATAACCTTTATTGACTGGGTAAATGCCGTAAAGTAGAATCCATAATAAGGGGATTTTGGGATATCAAAAGGGCCCCGTAACGAAATGATATTGGAGGATTTTTCGAAATGGAAACACTGAACCGCAGCAAGACATGTAAGAAGGACAGACCGGTTAAGGTCGTTCAGTTCGGAGAGGGCAATTTCTTAAGAGCTTTTTGTGATTATATGATAGATGTCGCAAATGAACAGGGAAAGTTCGACGGAGACATCGTTCTCATCAAACCTATCGAATTCGGTAATCTCGATAATTTTCACAAACAGGACTGCCAGTATACGGTATCTCTTCGCGGTAACATAGGCGGCGAAGGGAAGAAGATAAACCGCATCGTTACGAGCGTTGCCGACGCTGTTGATGCGATAAACGAATACGATAAATACATGTCTCTCGCCGAGATAGATACGCTTCGTTTTGTTATCTCCAATACCACCGAAGCGGGAATAGTTTATGATGAGACTGATGAATTTGATCTCTGCCCGCCGAAGACCTTCCCGGGCAAACTCACAAAGTTCCTTTATCATCGCTTCGAGACTTTTAAGGGAGCGCAGGACAAAGGACTCGTCATGCTCCCGGTTGAGCTCATAGATGACAACGGTGCACACCTCAAAGAGTGCGTCCTTAAGCAGATCGCCAACTGGAAACTCTCTGATGAGTTTAAGAAGTGGGTCGAGGACAGTTGTATCTTCACACAGACACTTGTAGACCGTATTGTTACGGGATACCCCAGAGCGACAGAGCAGAAGGAATGGGACGAGCTCGGATACGAGGACCGCATCATGGTCACCGCAGAACCTTTCGGTCTCTGGGTAATTGAGTCGGATAAGGATATCAGCGGAGAGCTCCCTCTCGATAAGTGCGATGCGGAGTTCAATGTAGTATTTACCAACGATCATCATCCGTATAAGCAGCGCAAAGTCCGTATCCTTAACGGCGCACACACTTCATTCGTGCTCGCATCATGGCTCTGCGGCAATGATATAGTCCGTCAGTCCATGGAGGATGCGGATATCAGAGACTTCATGAACAAGACTATCTTTGACGAAGTCATCCCTACGCTTACTCTTCCCGAGGATGAGCTTAAAGCTTTTGCCGGTGAAGTAGTCAACAGATTCAACAATCCGTTCGTAGATCATGCACTTCTTGCTATATCTCTTAATTCCGTTTCCAAGTGGAGAGCCAGATGCATGCCTTCTCTTACCGGATATGTCGATAAGTTCGGAAAACTCCCCGCACACCTCACATTCTCTATTGCGGCTCTTATAGAGTTTTACAGAGGAAGTGAGATCAAGGACGGTGCTCTTATAGGACACCGCGGAGAGCAGACTTATGAGATACATGATGATGCGGCGGTACTCGAATTCTTTGCTGCCAATTCAGAGAAAGATCCCGCAGAGCTTGTTAAGGGATACCTCGGAAATACCGCTTTCCACGGAGAAGATATGAATCTCATCCCGGGACTTACGGATGCAGTCACCGGATACCTTACCGATATCCGGGCTGAAGGAATGAGAGCGGCTGTACGTAAGCTCGCTGCGGAGGCTTAAATGCAGAAGTACATAAGGATAAATGATAATGACAGCGTCATAGTGGCACTTGAAACGCTTCCGGCAGGGACGGTA
>ODAI012211941.1_pt1 | contig 11714 bp, 10 predicted proteins | sample 1539321 | NCBI WGS metagenome assembly ODAI01 (sample SAMN02144231, study PRJEB22623) | gut metagenome | biome: sheep rumen | host: Ovis aries | place: New Zealand
CTCCGTTCCCTTGCCCTCCGTCTGTCCCTCCGCGCCGCAGTGCGGGCACTTGTAGAGGATGCGCTCGAGGCCGTCGGCCCGGAAGGGCTCGGCGATGCGGACGCTGTTTTCCCGCTGCCAGGCGAAGCTGTCGAAGGTGAAGCGCTCGTCGAGGATCGCGTCGAGCTCGGCGACGCTTTTTTCCTTGATGTCCTCCACACTGAACAGTCCCGTCACCGTCGCGGTGACGGTCACATCGCGCTTCTGCAGACAGTTATAAAGCGGGTCGCGGGCGAAGGCGCCCTCCGTATGCACGCAGACGACCGGTGCGCCGAGGCGCTTGAGCATCACGCCCATGCGGCGCGGCAGCGGCGTGGCGCAGCCGTCGAAGCTGTAGCTGGCCTCGGGATAGAGCAGCACGCTGCAGCCCTTCTCCTCGATGGCGCAGCGCATGTCGGCCAGCAGCCGCAGGTCGGTCACGAATTTGTTGGTGGGGATGCAGCCGATGCCGCGCATGAGCCTTTCCTTGCCCACGAAGCCGTCCGAGGTGCAGACAATACAGTAGGGCTTGCTGCAGAAGATGCGCGAGGCGATCTCGAGATCGACAAAGCTCGAGTGGTTCATGAGGATGAGATAAGGTCCCTCGCCGACGCGCTCCATGTCCTCCTCTTTCCAGGAAAAGCGCACGGCCTTGAGATCCCCCGCCGAGGCCAGGCGCACGACAGCACGCAGCAGCGGACTCGGCCTCTGCGGCGGCTTGTGCTCCGGACGGGGCAGCGCCATCACCTCGTCATAGGAAAGCTCTTTGGTTTTGATCTTCATTTCGGTCGCCTCCTGCTCGTTTCCTTCTATTTTTCAGTATACCCGCTCGGCGTGCAAATCGCAAGCAGGAAGGCACGATTCCCCGCTGAAAAGCGTTTGACCACCGCCCGACACTGTGTTAGGATGAGGAGAGAAAAGAACCGTGACGGAGGCTGTGATATGGAACGAAAAAAGATCATTCTGGACTGCGACCCGGGGCATGACGACGCTGTGGCGATCATGCTGGCGGCGGGGAGCGAGGAGCTCGAGCTGTTGGGCGTGACGGTCGTGGCCGGCAATCAGACGCTCGAGAACACCGTGCGCAACGCCTGCAATGTGCTCTCCTGGATCGGCCGGGAGGACATCCCGGTATACGCGGGCTGTCCGCGCCCGCTGGTGCGTGAAAAAATGGTCGCCGCGGATATTCATGGTTCTACCGGTCTGGACGGCCCCGTCTTTCCGCCGCAGACGAAGTTCCCGGAGGCGGAGCACGCGGTGGATTTCCTGATCCGCACGCTGCTCGCACAGGAGGGGGACGTGACCGTCATCACCACCGGGCCGATGACGAACCTCGCCCTTGCGCTGCGCAGAGAGCCGCGCATCGCGGAAAAGATCGAGCGTATCCTGCTCATGGGCGGGAGTCTTGCCAACGGCAACGTCAGCCCCGCCGCGGAGTTCAACATTCTCGCCGACCCCGAGGCGGCGCATATCTGCTTCAGCGCAGGGCGGCCGGTCACGATGATGGGCCTGGATGTGACGCGCAAGGTGCTCTGTACGCCTGAAATCGTCTCGCGCATGGCGAAGCTCGACACGCCTGCGGCGCAGCTCTTCGTGCAGCTCATGGGCCACTTCTGCCGCACGCAGAAGGAGGTCTTCGGCTGGGAGGGCGGCCCGCTGCACGACCCTGTGACCGTGGCGAGCCTGCTGGACCCCGGCATGGTGACGCTCAAGGGCATGAACGTGCAGATCGACCTCAGCCACGGCCCCTCCTACGGCCGTACAAATTGCGACGCCTTCGACTATCTCGGCCTGCCGCACACAGCCGAGGTCGCCGTGGATATCGACGCGGCCCGCTTCTGGGACGTGATCGAGCGGGGCCTCCGCCGCTTCTGAGTCTGCTGCGTAGTTCCAGCAGAACGGCCACCCCGCTCAGGGGTGGCCGTTCTGCTGTTCGGCGTGGATCAGTTTTTTCTCCTGCTCATGACCCGCAGGAGGCGGATAAATAGGTTGGCGATGTCAAGATAGATATCGAGCGCACAGTCGACCGCGTTGTCCAGGGTCTTGGGAAACTGCTGCGAGCGGTAGAGGTCAAAGCCGATATAGAGGCTGAACAGCCCGGCGGCAATCCAGTCCGTTACCACCTGGGGGATGCCGAGCAGCAGCAGGACGATCTCGCAGAGAATCAGCCCCACAAGCACGCCGAGCAGCGCGCTGCCCAGATTCCGGAACAGCTGCGGGAAGGCCATCGACGCGCCGAGCATGCCGAGGGTGATAAGCAGCGTGTAGCCGAAGGCCAGCGTGACATAGCTGGAGTTGATGCCGCCGTAGGCGTAGACAAGGGTGGAGATCATCGCGCCGAAGGGCACGACCACCAGGTTATAGCCCAGGAAGCTCACAAGAGGCCTGTGAGAGCGGCCGGCGATGACGGTGCCGGCAAGGGCACAGCCGAAGTAGATCACGAAAAAGGCGATGGGATTGAGATAGGCAAAGACGTCCCCGAGCAGCACACAGAGCACGACGTTCACGAGCAGGCCCCAGAGCAGCACTCCCAGCAGCACCAGATTGTAGATGCGCGGGCTCACGAGCTGATCCTCCGAGACGACCTGGCTGAGCCGCGCTCTGCGCGCTTCGGCGCCGAGCAGGACGCCGGTGTTCGCCACCGGGATGATCTCGCCCTCCGGCGGGATGCGCGCGCTCTGCCGCTGCCGGGCGGTCTCGCGCGGATCTCCGCGCAGATCCGCCCCGCACTCGGGGCAGAATTTGATTCCCGTCCTGACGGGATAACCGCAATGCGGACAATTCACAGGATCACCTCATATCATATAGAATATTCGATCACACGGTCTCTCAGCTCTCGAGCATCAGGCGGATGATCTCCCGGTCGGTCTCGCGCATACCGTCGCGCGCGAGACGGCCGACGTTGCGGATGGTGTTCTCCACGCCCTTTTTGACGATGCCATCCCCTCCGTAGAACTGGTTGCCGAAGCGGTACATATTGAGCCCGAGCAGCCCCGCGTCCACCGCGGCGGCGATTTTGGCCGCGCAGCTGGGCTTGGCGCCGTCACAGACGATGCCGGAGGTCACGGCGACGGCGTTGACCACCGTATGCGCGATCTCCTTGAAGCGCCCGCCCTGCAGCCAGCTCAAACCCGCCCCGGCGCCGCAGCCCGCGCTCACCGCGCCGCAGTAGGCTGAGAGGCGGCCGATGCCGCTCTTGAGATGGATGGTGATGAGATTGGAGACGCAGAGCGCGCGCAGCAACTCCTCATGGCTCTTGCCGGTCTCGCGCGCATAGACGATCACCGGCACGCTGCAGGTGATGCCCTGGTTGCCGCTGCCGGAGTTGATGACCACGGGCAGCTCGCAGCCGCTCATGCGCGCATCGCTCGCCGCCGCGGCCCAGGCGCGCAGCTTCGTCTCAAGGTCGTCCCGGCCGCGCAGGAGCGTTCGTCCGATGTTCGCGCCCCAGGGGCGCTCCAGCCCCTCCTCGGCGATGCGCATGTTGCAGGCGATCTGCCGCTCAAGCACGGGCGCAACGTCCTCAACGGAGACGCTCTCTGCGAAATCCACGATGTTCTCCACCGTGAGGACGTCCTCCCCCTCCTCGCCGATGCCGCGCGGCAGCGGCCGCTCCATCAGCGTCTCGCCGTTTCGGCGGAGGGTGACAAGGTTGGTGTGGTGCCCGGCGATACGGGCAAAGGCGCTGTCCTCCCCGGCGAAGGCCGTAACGAGGATGTCGAAGACCTGCGCCGTGTCGGCGAAGCGCAGCTCCACAGGGATCTGCTCCTGCGCCGCGCCGATCTCCTCGATCTGCGCGGGCGTGATCGCCGAGAGCACCTCGAGCTCCGCGTCCGCATCCCCCGCGAGGGCGCCGGCGAGAGCAGCGGCGCGGATCCCGCGCAGGCCGCCGGTATGCGGCACGACGACGCTCTTGACGTTTTTGATGATGTTCCCGCTGACCTCGACGAGCAGCCGCTCCGGGCGCGTGCCGAGGAGCCTGCGCGCCTGCGCCGCCGCATAGGCGATCGCCACGGGCTCGGTGCAGCCCATCGCGGGGATCAGTTCTTCTTCGAGAATGCCGAGGATCTGCCGATAAATCGGATCTGTCTGTTTCATGGCGTCCTCCGTTCAGAGCCGGGATCGGATCGTTGTGTATCCAGTATAGCACAGCTTTCTCCGCCGCTCAAGGCCGTTCCTGCCGGAATTCTCTCGCGAGTATGCCGGGAATGCAGATTGACAAGGCTGATCTCCGCGAGTAGAATAAGCAATGTATCCGGAGCTTCTATGGGAGGGCTGCGCCATGAGCAAAAAGCTGAAAAAGTTTCTGATCTGGATCGCGATCACGGTGGTGCTGGTGCTGATCGAGCTGGCGGTGGCCTTCTTCGATGTGAAGATCGGCACGATCCCGCTGGTGGTGCTGATTGCCGGGGGCTTCACCCTCGCCAATTTCCTCAGTCGCCGCGTTGATAACGATTCATAGGATGGCGAATGATCCTGTGAATCATTCGCCCGTGCTCATTGCAATGCGTATATGGCAAAACAGCTTCGCTGTTTTGCCATCATATAATCAAGATCAGGAATAACATAGATCGCGCAGAGGACAGCCTTGTGTCCTCTGCGCGATCTTGTTTTGCTCTGGCAGCACGCACGCCGTCGACTCTCAGCCGACGGCGTGCGTAACTGTTTTGCGCGCTGCTTACTCCTCCAGGATGCCGGCCTCGCGGAACTGCTCAAGAATGCGGTGCACATCCTCGGCGATGCGCTCGCGCGGCGCGTCGTATTTCTCGACCATGCGATCGACGATCTCCTCCTCCGTGGTCTCGTGCATAAGCTCACGGATGATGAAGTCCGCCGTGTCGTTGCTGCGCACCAGCCCGTGGAAGACCTTGCCGGCTTCGCCGGTGGCCACCGCCATATGCTCGTCGCCCAGATCCTGCAGGATAAAGCCGCTGATCAGTTTCATCGATGTTCTTCCTCCTCGTCTTGCTCGTTATCTTGTGACGTCTCATTCAGTTTTTCCCTGTTTTTCCAGGTGCTGCGCATGGCGCAGCGAAGGTCAAGCAGGATGATCTCCCGCTGGAGCTCTGAGCAATTGCTCGGCTCGTCGGGACATTTTATCAAGCGAATACAGCTCGGATAGAGGGGGCAGCTTTCGCACAGCTGCGTTTTCCCCTTTCGCTCCTTCCAGGCCAGAAGCTCCTCTCTGTCTGTCACACCGTTGGTCAGATCGCCGACGATATGCTCGTCGAAGAAATGCTCGCAGAGGGTGAGATTCCCGTCCGGTGTGATGACGTAGCTCCCGTCGGAGTCCGCCATACAGTGGTTGACCCAGCGGTCAAAAGTGCGCAGGCTCTTGCCGTAGCCCAACTGCTCGATCCGCAGGCTCAGCTTCCGGTAGGCCTCCAGGGGCGCGGTGTATTCCGCAAGCGGACGGTTCTCGGAGGAGAGCAGATAGTCGAACAGCAGGTGCGTATAGACTCTGAAGCCCTCCCGTCCGCCGAAGCGCTCCTGCAGCTCGCTGACGAGCTTGAGCAGATCCTCCGCGTTCTCCACAGAGAGATTCATCCGCACACTTACGCGGATCCCGGCGTCCAGCAGACCCCCGATGTTATCGAGCACGCGCCGATAAGGGCTGCCGACAGCGGATTTATAGTTCTTGATCTCGTTGTAGATCTGCTCTGTTCCGTCGAGGGTAATCTGCGCATTCTTGAGCAGCCAATCCTCCGCTGCCCGGCGGATCATCTCCGGCGTCCAGAGATAGCCGTTGGTGATGATGGTCGAACGATACGCAAGACCCTGCTCCCGCAGCCGCCCGCAGATAAAGTCGATAACAGGGGCGTTGACCAGCGGCTCTCCGCCGAACCAGCTCATGCGGAGCTCCTCCCCGCGCGCTGCGGCGATCATAAAGTCCACCGCGCGCTCGGCCGTCTCCCGCGTCATGGTCACGGTGCGGCAGCCAGCCTCAAAGCAGTACGGGCAGCGGGCATTGCAGGCCGTTGTGGTGTAAATGGTAAAGGAGCGGCGTCTTTTCTTCTCCTCACCGCTGTGGAACAGGCGCAGGACACTGTTCATCTGATCGGCAAAACGCATCTCGTCCCGGCTCTCCGGCACAAGGAAATGCCAGGCGCGCAGCTTCTCCGCGTCCTCCCGCGGGAGGGCCGCGGGATCTGCCAGCGCGGCCTCCGGCTGATCCGAGAAGGCAAGGATACGGTTGAGGGCGTTGAACAGCAGCGTCCCTCCCTCCGTCTCCTCGCGTATCACGAAGCGGCTCCAGTGCAGCGGCTCAGCGCAGGGCTTCTGTTCGCCCAGCGTGCGCTGAAAGATTTTGTCTTGTCCGCGGATGCAGCTAAGCATGGGGCTTTACCCTCCAAAGAGAAGGGAGAGGGTCTGCAAACCCTCTCCCGGATCCATCATATTGTTTGCAAGCGAGTCCATCTTAGCATGTTTTGCCGCTTTTGGCAAGACAGGAGGCTCAATCCACGCGCTCGTCTCCCCAGAAAAAGAGCGCGACGGTGCCCGGGCCGGTGTGCGAACCGATAAGGTTGCCGACACTGTTGATGACGACCTTGCCGTTGAGCTTCGGGAAGGCCGCTTCCACAAGATCAGCCACGGCGCGGGCGTCCTCATAGCAGGCGGAGTTGGAGATAAAGCACTTGCCGGAATACGCCAGCCCGCCCTCGGCGTGCTCCTCCATCTTTTTCTCGATGGCACGGATGACGCGCTTCTTGGTGCGGATCTTGTAGCGCGGAATGAGGCGGCCGAGATTGTCCATGTTCATCAGCGGGCAGATTTCCAGCAGTCCGCCGAAGACCGCCGCGGTCTTGGAGATGCGGCCGCCCTTGACAAAGAAGGTCAGATCGCTGGAGAAGAACCAGTGGTGCAGGCGCAGGCGGTTGTCCTCAATCCATTTGGCGAGTTCCGCGGCGGAAAGCCCCTCGTCGCGCTTGGCGGCGGCAGTATCCATCAGCAGGCCGTAGCCGGAGGAGGCGCCCAGGGAGTCGATGATATAGATCTTTCGCTCCGGGAAGCGCTCGGAAACGATGTTGGCAGCGTTTCGCGCGGCGTTGATGGTGCCGGAGATGCCGGAGGAGAGGCAGACATGCACGATGTCCTGCCCGGCGACGAGGAAGGGCGTGAAATAGTCCACATACTCGGCGATGCTCACCTGGGAGGTGCGGGTCTCGGCGCCGGCGCTCATGCGGGCATAGAACTCCTCAAAGGGAATGGTCTGACCCAGATCGTCGGGGTACTCCTTGCCGTCGAGGAAATAGTGGAAGCTGACGTAGTGGACGCCGATCGCTTCAAAGTGCTCCTTGCTCAGATCGGCGGTGGAGCAGCAGGACAGAACATAGCTCATGGGAATGCCTTCCTTTCATCTTATTTTTCGATTCTATCATATCGCCGATCGCGCGCAAACGGCAAGCTACTTCCGCGTCCCCCTTCTCTACCGATGCCAAAGCCTCCCGGCAGATCGCTCTACCGGGAGGCTTTTCTGGCTCTACCAATCGTAGAATCCCTTTATTTCTGGCGTTTTTTGATGCGCAGGTTGCAGCTGAGGAAAACGATAGCCTCGGCAAAGACGGCGATGAGAAAGATCTGCCAGGGATGGTTCGACACCAGCGCGTAGGTCGTCACAAAGAGGGAGAGCACGAACAGCGCGATCACGTACTGCAGGTACCGGGTCTTGTGGAAAGCGCAGATCAGCACCATGTAGGTCAGGATCGACACCGGAAGCGCCACGACGAAGACCTTCCAGGTCAGGATGCCGACCAGCCACAGCGTCACGAACACCGTGACCGCGAGCGTCCACACCCCGAGCACCGCCACGGCAATGATACGCTCGGTGCTGTAGGTCTTCTCCTCCACGCCCTTGTTCTCATCGTCCTTCGGCTCCCAGGCGTCGTGGGAGGAGAGAAGATAATTTACGTCCACATGGAAGATTTCCGCGAGCTGGAGCAGCACGAAGGCGTCGGGAATGGCCTCGGCGCGCTCCCACTTGGAGACGGTCTTGTCGGAATAATTGAGCGCCGCGCCGAGCTCCGCCTGGGTCATACCGGCGCCGGTGCGAAGATTGATGATGTTGCTGGCTGTGATCAGCTTGAGATCGGAGAGCTCCATGAATACCTCTTTATAATGATTATATGATGGCGAAAAGCCAAAGAGCTTTTCGCCGCGCGGCTTTGCCGCGCAGCAAAACAGCACGGCTGTTTTGCCATATACGCATTGCAATGAGCATCGGGCGAATGATTTTATTGATGTGCCTATTTAAGCTTGAATCCCAACGGCAGCAAGTACAGGCACATCAATAACGATAAATCATTCGCTGCCAAACCTGTCGTTTGGCAGCGAAATCAATCGAACCCTCGATTGATTTCGCCATCCGATGGTCATTATACACAGATGCCGGGGAGACCCGGCCGAACGAAAAGCAGATCGCGGATCTGCGGGCGCGCTGCCGGCGCAGGCCGGATGCGCCCCATTGAGCCTTGCCCTGTATTTTGAATATTTTAACACGCTCCGGAGCAGATTGCAAGGCCGGCTTTCCCGGCGCGCAGGCCGCTTCCTTCGGCGCAGAAAACAGACCGTGCCTGCCGCAAGCAAAATGAAAACCATTCTTCATTTATTTTCACGCAGCGCGGTATAATGATTCTATGATGGCGAAAAGCCAAAGAGCTTTTCGCCGCGCGGCTTTGCCGCGCAGCAAAACAGCACGGCTGTTTTGCCATATACGCATTATCAGCATAACAGGAGGACACCATGCTGCGGCGTCCTCCTGTTCGTTTGCGTTGTTTTTCCTATGCTTTTCATCCGGATAAAGCGGATTTCCTTTATCCCTTCCGGTCTGTCAACGCGAACAGCGCGACTGTGACGCCGCGCTCCTGTTCGGGCCGGAGGATTATCGATCCACAATGCCGCTGATCGCAATGATCTGCAGATTGGGCTCTTTGTCCGTCATGTAATTCAGGTCGTTGAGCCAAACCTGGCCGCTGCCCATGCAGATCCCCTCGCCGTTGATGAACATATCCAGGCAGTCCTCCTCCAGCATGGCCTCGCGGTCGCCCTCGCAGACGGTCTTGTCCATCATGTAGCCGAGGAAGGCGTCGGCGTCAGCCAGCTCCGTCTCGTTGATCGTGATGGGATAGCGGATCAGATCCGCCAGCGCGAACCAGTCCTCGCTCAGATAGGCGCGGCGCACGTTGAAGGCGATCACCGTCTCGATCTCCGCCTTATCCGTGGCTGTGACGGGAGAATAATAATCCGGATCGCCCACGAACTTCATTTCCGGGGACGAACCCCAGGCGTACACAGTCTCGATATCGCCGGTGTCGGATTCCTCCGTGATGGTCAGCGTATTGTCTGTGGGATTGAAGACGGCGCGGCCTTTCCCGCCCGTTTCGCTGACCGTTTCCTGCGCCACGCTGCCGTCGCTGTTATAGATGAACTCCGTCAGCTGCGCAGAGCTGAAGCCCATTGTCAGCGTCTCAGGGTCGAAGCGCCCGCTCATGACCGTCTGCGTGTGGAACCAGGGGCTGTCCGCGCAGGTGAGTGTGATCTTCGCGTTTTCCTGCCCGTCAGCCTCGACCAGCGCCTCCCTGCTGTTTTCCGCGCTGTAGACCCCGACGAAGTTCATCACGGGGTTCTGGCCGTTCTCTTCCGCGGGAGCCGCGGAGCTTTCCGCGCTCTGCCCTGCGGCGGGAGCGCTTCCGCAGGCGGCGAGCGAAAGCACGAGCGCCGCGAGCAGCACGAAGGCAAATACAGTCTTTTTCATGATTTACTTCCTGAAATCAGTTGCGAAATCGCTCATTTCTCAAGGAGCGAGAGGGTGTTCAGCATGTAGCTGAAGCGTCTCCCGATGCCCTCGGCGCTCTCGATGGAGTAGTGCTCCGTAGCGACGCAGCAGCCGTCGGCCGCCGGGATGATCGTGACGACCTGGATCTGATCGGCCATGTTCTCGGTGCCCTTGATCACAGAGGCCTCGATGCGGATGCAGCTGCCCGCGCGTTCAAGCTCGCGCACGCTCTCGTTCAGCTCGTAGCTCGCGGAAAGCGCCTCGCGGACGGCCGCGGCAGCGGTTTCGGCGTCCTCCGCGCTGAACGTGATCTCGAGAAAATTATCGGGATTCGCCGGATCGTCCCAGTCGGAGATAAAGCGCTCGCGCTCCGCGTCGCTGCTGCGCACGAAGTTTTCATAGTCGTAGTCCATTTCGAAGCCGAGGGATGTGTTCCGGATGTGCTCGTACTGAACCGGCTCCTCCATGCCCTCAAGGATGATGACCGCCTCGAAGCGCTCGCCGTCCTGCCGGACCGGCTCGGATTCCGCGGAGGGCGTTTCGGTATAGAGATCCTCGAAGCCTCTGGCGCGCAGCACGCCGTCCTCGCCCAAATAATAGAGCAGCCCGTTCTCGTCGATCCAGGTAGTTCCGTCGCCGCCGTCCTCAAGGATCACGGCGGAGCCGTCCGCACGGTAAGCGGTCATGGTGTTCGCAGGCCGGGTCTCGTCCGTGGGCTCGGATTCCTGCGGCGCGGCGCTCTGCGGCTCGACGGCGGGCGCTTCGGTTTCGGTCGGGCGGGCAGTCCCGCAGGCGGCCAGCGAAAGCACGAGCGCCGCGAGCAGCACGAAGGCAAATACAGTCTTTTTCATCGTCTTTTTCATATTATCCTCCCATAATGATTAGATGATGGCGAAAAGCCGGAAAGCGTTTCGGCTATCGTTTTTTTGCTTTCATTGAAAAAGTATAATCTCCGGGCGCGTCAAAAACAAGCCGCTTAATTATTTTTAAGAATCCCGCTCTCTTTTCTTTGCAGAGCAGACTCTGCCTTGCGCTCCATGCGGGGTGCGGAGAGCAGTTCAAATGAGAGCAGCATCGAAACTGTTTTGCGAAAGAACGGAAGCACAGGAAGCCCCTGCTTCCGTTTTTTGATCCCCATCGGATTCTTTTTTTGCCGTCTCACTTGACGCGGGCTCGCGGCGGCATTATAATGTAACCGAATTGTCATTATTTTCCGGTGGAAGAAGGCGCTGTCATGAAACACAAGAGATTAGCCGCGCTGCTGCTGGCGTTGCTGCTGCTCTGCTCGCTGCTGCCCGCGGCCAGCGCGGAGGAGCTCCCCGCGGAAACGCCCGCGGCAGAGGAAGTTGTCGCAGCGGAGGTCGAAAGTACGGCGGAGGTCGAGGAACCGCAGGCCGGGGTCCCCGATGAGCCGCTCCCCGAGGCCGACGCCGAAGCGGATACGGTGCTCGTGCGCTTTCTCTGCGAGCCGGCAGAGCTGCTGCTCTCTGTTGAAAACGAGGAGGGCGAGAGCTTCCCGGTGATCGGCAGCACGGCGCTTCTCCCGCCCGGCTACTACTATTACACGGCCTTCTGCCGCGGCTACACGGCCAGCGAGGGCGCAATGCTCTACGTCGCCCCCGGCACAGAGGAGCAGAGCGTCCGCGTGCTGCTCGACCGCGAGGGCGAGTGCATCACGACGCACAAGGGTGAAGGCTGCTGCGGACCGCAGTGGGAGGGGGAGGCCCCGGTCGGCGCGGGGGCGCGCGTGCTCGAGGGCGGTCGGCGCGATTTTCTCTGGCCCGCTCCCCCCTCCCGCGGCCTCTCGAGCTGCTTTCTCGACGGGCGGCGGCACCACGCGATCGACATCTGCGGCGGCGAGGCCGGCAGCGCCATCGTCGCCTCCTACGACGGCACCGTCTGCGAGGTCGGCTACGCCGGCGGC
>ODAI013657703.1_pt1 | contig 11714 bp, 6 predicted proteins | sample 1539321 | NCBI WGS metagenome assembly ODAI01 (sample SAMN02144231, study PRJEB22623) | gut metagenome | biome: sheep rumen | host: Ovis aries | place: New Zealand
GCCTAAAAACAATCGAGTAGGAGTCACTACACTCATTTATTTTATGCGCTGAACCTACATCATTAATCAATACAATCATTATAAAAATAATTTTGCACACCTACTTATATTAAAATTAGTGGTTAACTATATTAGACAAGTCTAATATAGTTAACCACTAACTTATATGTATGGTTTCATTAACTTTGAAACTACGGAGACCTTACTTAATCAAGTATTTCTTACCATTCTGGATGAAGATGCCGTTGGATGGATTGCTTACTACGTTGCCAGTCAAATCGTAGGTCAACGTGGAACGGGAGTTACCAGTGGCAACTCCGTTTATTCCTGTTATGTCAGCACTTGCCTGAATACCTATCTCTGCAGCTGATGACCATGCATTGTTGTTGACCTCTGACTTGGCAACAAGCTTGAGGTAACGTCCTGCCTTGGCTGATGAGAGTTTTGCAATCTGCTCGGCTGTGGTGTTCTTGAATTCTCCAGTTACGGCAGCTGTGCCCCATGTCTTGCCATCAGTGCTGAGGTATGCTTCGTATTCCTTAATCATACCATTGGAGTTTCCATCCTGACGGGCTGTATATGTGATTGCAGTCACCTTGTATATACGTGCCATGTCGATGACGATAGTGTGAGGATGCTTTGGCTCGTTGGCTCCCCATGCTGTGTGCCAGAAAGTACCTGTATTGTTGTCGATGGCATACTTTGCATCATTGCCACCCTGATAGCTGTCAACGCTGACTACCTTCCATCCGCTCTTGTTGATGAACATGTCGAATGAGTAACTCATCACTGGGCTGTCCAAGAGTCCATCAGATGTACAGTAAGCCTTTACTGTGCATGAGTTGTTGTTTGCAAAGGCAGTAGTATATTTCTTGAAATCGCCTCCGTCAACACTATAGTATATTGTTGCCTTTGGAGTGTTGGTCTTCAACTCTATCCTTCCTGACTTGTTGCGTGAACAATCCACTGGCTGGCAGACAGGCATATCAACACGTGCCTTCTCATAGAGTGCTTCCTGTTTTGTTCCCTTTGCCAATGGCATGATGAAGAATCGGAATGATGTGTTTCCTGCGTGAAGCTCGTACTTCTCCATTACATCAGGACCGCAACTGTTGTTACCAAGTCCACGTGTCTTTGCATCGAGACATACGATTGTAGGAGCACAAGTCTTGAACTCTGTTGGGTGCTTAGCACGTGTATTGCCGTTGGTGTAGTTATCCTCTGGACGGAAGTGAAGTGCTGATGATGACATCATGTCTGGAGCAGAGAAGAGGAGACCTGTTCCCTCTGCGTTGGTCACGCTCATCCAACGTACATCCTGCTTTGTTCCGTTCTCCTGTGGCTTGATGTAGTTAGTAAGCTGGTCGGTTACGGTACTTACGTATGTGCCAGGGAGACAAGCTTCCTTACGGTCAACGTAACTGTCCCAAGGTCCACGACCGAGCCATGTGAGGTTCTCCATGCCAGAAGGCATCTCAAGACGGAATCCAATCTTTGGAAGTATTGCGCCTGTGGCTGTAGGACGGATGAATGCGTTGGTGAGGATGTCGCCATTGATACATACCGTGAAGTCGAGCTGTACGTCAAATTCGTTACCAGCTGTTCCCTTATATAGGCTCTTCATTGAGATGCTGACAGTCTTGCCGTCATCACTCTTTGTCACTTCAGTACCCTTGCCACTAACGGTGAGGTTGCGTATGCCCATATTGTCCCATGCTCCTGTCTTTGAACCATCGTTGTCTGTTGGGAGACGGAAGAGGTTCAACTTCATTGGCTTGTTCACAAGAGTAACACCATTGTATGAGTATGAGTTGAGAGTACCGCTTGACTTGCTGAATACAGCCTTGAAAGCGTCTGTTGATACCGTCACGCTTGCTGATGTCTCGCTTATTGTGAGTTCGCCGTCAATGTTCTTGAGGGCAGCAAGGTCGTAGAGTGGCTTTACAGCGTTCTTTACAGTGAGTTTCTCTTCTGCCACTGTGTAACCAGCATTCTCCCAGAGTGTGTTCTCCTTGAGCGATGCAGAGAAGTGAACGAAGAGTTCACGGTTGTCGTTTTGTGTTACAGCTGATGTGTTGATAGTCACTGTTGTACTGTCATCTGCTGCTACTTCGGTTGTGATGTCACCCTTGTCGGCTACTGTTCCGTCTTCCCATACGAGTTCATACTTCACATCGTAAGCTGTGCTTGGGAGGAATGCCTGCTTGTTCTTGAGGAGGAATGTGAGCTTGCCGTTAGCGAGTTTAGCTTTCTTGAACTCGAGTGGCTGGTAAATCTTCTTGGTGTTGTATGTCTTGGCTGTATAGCTCCAGTCTGGCATTACAAGACCGTTGATACAGAAGTTGTTGTCGTTAGGATTGTCACCGAAGTCGCCGCCGTATGCCCAGTATTCCTTGCCTGCGCTGTTCTTGGTGAGGAGACCCTGGTCCTTGAAGTCCCAGATGAACTCACCTGTGAGTGATGGGTACTTCTCGTAGAGGTCGAACATTTCGCGAACGTTACCCATAGAGTTACCCATTGAGTGGCTGTTCTCACACTGGATGTGTGGCTTTGGGTTCTGCTCGTTCAGACGTGATGAGCCCACCCATGCGATGTGTTCGTAGCTGCCGTACATGGTACTTGTCACGTCGGCATACTGACTACCACCCTCATAGTGAGTGAGACGAGTCTTGTCGAGTGCCTTTATGGCATCCTGTACATAGCTGAAGTTGTTACCGCCTCCAGACTCATTTCCGAATGACCACATGAAGATACAAGCGTGGTTACGCATCCATTTAACGTGGTTCTCTGAACGCTCTATCATTGCATTGCGGAACTGCTCGAGTGATGAACACTTCTGATAAGCATGACATTCAACATTTGCCTCAGCGAGTACATAGAGACCATACTTGTCACAGAGGTCGTAGAATATTGGGTCGTTAGGGTAGTGAGATGTGCGGACAGCATTGATGTTGAGTCGCTTCATCGTCTTGATGTCCTGCTCTATCTCCTCGTCAGAGATGGCACGACCGTTGATAGGACTGAAGTCGTGACGGTCAACACCGTGGAACACCATACGCTTACCATTGATAAGGAGGGCACCGTCCTTGCGTATTCCTACTTCACGGAAACCGACCTTACCACCACGGATATCGACAGCCTTGCCGTCCTTGTCCTTGAGTGTAAGGATGAGGTCGTAGAGGTTAGGCTCTTCGGCACTCCACTTGCGTGGGTTCTTGGCATCCATATCGAGGCTTAGCTCCTTGGCAGAACCGATAGCCTTTGTAGCAGAAGCTACTACCGTACCGTTGTCTTCGATGCGTGCCTCAACGCTACCACCAGTAAGGACATCGCCTGTGAGCGAAACCTTCACGTTAGCCTTGGCATCAGTATATGTGTTATCGAGGTCTGTAGTGAAGAAGTAGTCGCGTATCTGGCTCTTTGGTGCTGACCAAAGGAAACAATGACGCTGAATACCTGTGAGACGCCAATAGTCCTGACACTCAAGGAACGAACCGCTTGTGAAACGATAGACCTGAAGTGCGATGGTGTTCTCGCCCTCAACGAGATATTTTGTTATGTTAAACTCAGATGGGAGATATGAGTCCTCGCTGTAGCCGATGCGCTGGCCGTTAATCCAGAGGTAGTAGCCGTGACCTACACCATTGAAACGTACATACACGTCACGTCCAGCCCAGTCGGCAGGGATAGTGAATGTACGACGGTAAGAACCGACAGGGTTCTTCATGTTATTGTTGTAGGAGAACCATCCTGGACGGTCAGCCATGACGCTGTAGTTGCTTTCGTTGAAAGAGAATGGATAAGCCACGTTGCAGTAGAGAGGCTTGTCCCAGTTCTTGTTGTTGTGGAGACCGAAAATCTGCCAACTTGATGGTACGTCGATGTCTGTCCATGACTGGTCGTTGTAGTCCTTGGCAAAGATGCCAGTATTGACCTGCGACTCGTTCTTGGTCCAGAGGAACTTCCACTTGCCGTCAAGCGAGATGTAATAAGGAGACTTGCGGATGTCATTTGATACGACATCCGATGCACTTGCCATAGGTATGGCAATAGTGTGAGCGGCTTCACGGTTCACACTCGTGATGAGTGGGTTGTCCCATTCCTTGCCTGTCTGTGCAAAGGCTGAGAATGTACCCAAAGTAAAGATTGATAATGCAAAAATTTTATTCATAAATACTAATAATTTAGTTAAATATGTTGTTTTTTCTACTTTTTTAGAGAGCTATCTTCTTGCGCCCCTTGATAATGATACCTTTTGGATTTGCGCCAATCTTTCTGCCCATGAGGTCATAACTGCTTTTGTCGCTATTATCGCTGTTTACCTTGGGAAGGCATACACCCGTGGTCTGCTCGTTGTAGCTCTTGCTGACTGCTGCATGCACACCCCAGTAAGCAGGCTTGGCGTTAAGACCGGAGTCGTAGATGAGTGGATTGCTTGCACGCCATGAATCGTTGTCCTTGAGTCCCCATATCATAACTGTTGTACAGTTATCGACAGTCATGGCTGTGCGTGTGATGGCATAGTAGTCGTCTGCCTGTTGCATGAGTGACTTCTCCGATGTGTCTGATATTCCGAGGTCAAGCTCTGTGATGTTGCACACCATACCGAGGGCTGCGTAACGCTCCATGTTGGCACGAAGCTTAGTCACGTTCACCTTACCTGCATCGAGGTGGCATTGGAGCCCCACGCCATTGATAGGGATGCCACTCTTCTGCAAACGCTTAGCGAGATTGTAAAGAGCCTCAGTCTTTGCCTGTCCGAGAAACTCGACATCGTAGTCGTTGAGGATAAGTACTGCATCTGGGTCTGCCTCATGTGCCCATACGAAGGCTGAGTCGATGAAGTCCTCACCGATACCTGTCTTCCAGATGGATGGACGTAGTGTGTAACCTTCAGGGTTAGAACGGATGATGGACTGATTGTCATCAAGCACCTCGTTCGCCACATCCCATTCGACAATCTTTCCTTTCCAGTGTCCCACTACCTTGAATATATGGTTCTTCAAGATTGAGAGCAGTTCCTCACGACTTAGGTTGTTCGTATTCTTCGTTCCGTCTGTCGTGAGCCATGTTGGTACTTGTGAGTGCCATGCAAGGCAATGACCACGTACACGACAATTGTTGCGCTTGGCAAAGTTAATGAGCTTGTCGCCATCCGTAAAGTTGAACGAACCACGGCTTGGCTCAACGGCATCAAACTTCATCTCGTTCTCTGCCACTACGGCATTGAACTCATTCTTTATCTTTGATGGTTGCCAGCTTGAGTCGTCGCTTATGTCCATAGCCCATCCACGAACAGCCACGCCCACATATTTCTTGAGGTAGTGTTGGTAGTAGCGGAGCGATGTCCTCAGGGACTTCTCTGCCGTGTAGTTCCATTCCTCACGCACGTCCTCATCCTCTGTGTCGGTATCATCATTACCTTCGTTCTGATTGCCGTACTTGAGTGAAGTAACAGTTGCAACGAGTTTGATGCCCGTGCCTGTACTTTCCTCCTTTACATCCCATGTGTAGGCATCAGGATACTTGATGTTCCATTGCCACTCCACATTATTGTATGACTTGCGTCCCTTGGCTGTGAGGATGGTGAAAGTGTCGCCTTCCTTCAGACTTGCACCCTCGGAGAGAGAGAGAACAATCTGTGGCATACGTGTGCTTGGCACGAAGTCCTGACCGATGTTATAATACTCAACAGGACCGTTGACAATGACCTTGTCGTAGCTATCTGAACCTGCAATCTCGATGTTTATCTTTGTGGTAGGTCGTACACGAAGTGCTACTTCTCTTGACTTTGCATAGTCCTGGAACGTAAGTGTACCAATGCCGCCATCGCCTGGGGCAATGCTTCCATATACGTCCGTGTTTGAACCTACGCTTCCTGTACCACCTATCGTACCAGCCTGCATTACATATACTCCAACCTTGGTAGCATCACTTATAAATCCTGTGGCACCACTCAACTTACCAGTCTTCGCCTTTGCTGCATCGTTGTTGGCAAGTACGGCACCATCGAGTATGCGGAGTCCTCCGCAGATGATGTTAGTGTTACCCGTGATGCGGTACGTACCCTTACCTTCCTTGATGAATCCAATCTCCTCTGCCACGTTGTCTTCTGCTGGGGCTATGCGTCCTGCTATGACAGCATCCGTATTGTCGCAACCCACAACATAATATGACTTTGGTGTGTTACTCTTCTTGTAGTAACCCATGAGACGGCTACCTTCCTCCATGTCAAGATGTGCGATGCGTATGCCACGGTTGCCTGACTCTGTTGCAAGGAAAGTCCCGTTGTGCAGGGTCACTTTATTGTTCGCAAAACAGTTGTTCACCTTGCCTTCGGAAATACTCTTCTCTACCTCCTCTGGGTTGAACGTCTTACCGCCATGTCCCCAGATAAGTCCGTACATCCCTAAGTTTGAGACAACTTTCTTGTACGGATAGATATGTACCTCACCAGAGTAGTTTGTCCAGTTAGGATATTTTGCGCCCTTGGCATTTCCGAGGTAACAGCGGTCTCCTCCTGAATATACATTCATGTTACCTTTGCCCGTGACTGTTGACATCCAATAGGAGTAACGTGAGGTGATGACATCAGTAGTCTTTCCGCTTGCGATACTGATGGCATTCTCGTAAGTCACATAGTCAGATGTGTTCTTACAGAAGTCGATTGTATTATCTGCGGCAACAGCAACACCCGAAAAGAGTGTTGCTGCTATAAGAGTGATTGTCTGTTTCTTGTTCATCATTAAAGTGAGGAGGTGGTGTGACAAACACGTCACACACTTTACCCTCCTATTATTGAATAAATTTTGAATTCTTAATTTTTAATTCTTTAGTGTTGTCTGAAGTTCCACTTTGAGTTGTCAGAATTGAAGTCGTACTTAGCAAGAGTTGGTGTACTGTCTCCGATAGAGTAGAGTACAAGAGTCTTGTTGATACCTTTCTTTCCTGGGATTACCTTTGGCATGATACGGAATGTTCCGTCTGTGAGTTGCTCGATGCGCCAGAGCTGTTCGTCTGCACCTGTGAACTTAGGAACAGTAGTAACCTCACACTTGGCAGTTGCAGCAAGGGCACGCTCAGTACCTTCGATAGTAATCTTGAAGTATGGGTTACTGAGGTAACCTCCAGCCTCTGGTACTGCTGTTATTGTCCACTTCTGGTGAGGGCGGAACATATAGTCGCCGATACGTGCGTCAATATTGCCCTTTGGCCATGTATTTATCACCTCCTCAAGTTTCTGGTCTGCAACAGGCTTTACTGGTTCGTTGTTGTCATGTCCCCAGAATCGCATACGTGCCACCTGCATACGAACGAAGTCAACAGCAAGTTCGAGGGCATAGCCACGACGCTCTGACTCAATCTCGTATGTGCCTTCCTTGAAACGGTCGCCAGCTACTGGCCATCCGTTCTTCCATAGGAGAGGACGAATACCGAGAACGCTACGTCCGCCCTGATTGAAGTCTGCCTCATAGTGGCATGACATAATCTCAACACCTTCGTCTATTACTGTGCGTCCGAAGTGACCAGGACCGCATACTCTGTCACCTGCAGCTATGACCATCTTACCGCCACCAGCAATCATGTCACGACCTACATTGTCAATATATGGACCTGTAACCTTCTTTGAACGACCTACAACGATATTATATGTTGAGTTCACTCCGTCACAGCATGTGCCGTGAGTACCGAGAAGATAGTACCAGCCGTCACGATAGATAAGGTCTGTAGCCTCACAGTCGATGGCAATGTCCTTTGCCTTATTGCCCTTCACACGATGACCAGTCTTAGGGTCAAGCTCGATGAGGCGGATATTGCCGAAGTATGTTCCGTAAGATACCCACATCCTTCCGTCAGTAGGGTCAAGGAGTACTCCCGGGTCAATGGCATCGTTGTCCTCAAGACCGTCAGAAGATGCAACCTCTACTGGCTCTGAGTACTTGAAGTCAGGTGACTTAGGGTCGAGTGTCTTGTTCCACATGGTCAGTATTCGACCATTGTGACCACCACCAAGACCACCACCTGTTGCACCATAGATAACGAGGTAGCGGTCACCAATCTTGATAACATCAGGTGCTGCACCTCCACCGGGACGAACACCACCTGAGTGCCAGTTCCAGCCGTCCTCTGTTATGATACCGCCACTACCAGTACCGAATGTGTAATACTTTCCATCACACTCAGCAAGAGTTGATGGGTCATGAATATATGGTGTGCCAATCTGCGCATTCATGTTGAGTGCGCTAAATGATGAGCATATTGTCGCTAATATTATAGACTTTTTCATAATTATAGATTAAGCCCCCTCCCGTCCTCCCCAAAGGGGGAGGTGACTGATTATTGAGAGTGCTGTTTTTGGGTTTGTTAATTATTCTTGTTAACCGATAAGACAGTTTACGATTCCCCTTGCTGTGAGCCGTATGGCATCCTCCCCCTTGGGGGAGTCAGAGGGGGCTTTACTTTGTCTTTATCGTCACGTTCTTGACAGGTTCGCCTTTCTCGTTGATGAATCGTACGCAGAAATCGCTCATACCTGGTCCGTTGATGACGGCACCACGGAGAATGTTACGTCCCTTTTTGAGCGTTAAGCGTGGAGAGATACAATCATCCTTCACCATACGACGGTCGCCAGAGAGAAGTACTGCCTCCTCGCCATTGAGCCACCACATAGATGCAGAGTTAGAACCTACGGCAAGACGAACGTCCTTGATTTCCTCAGGACAGTCGATGACTGTTACTGCCCAGAAGAGAACGCCGTATATCTGCTTCTCGTAATTCTCTGCAAAGCGGAGAAGCTTCACGTTGAAACGGTTGCTCTCTACGGCATGCCACTTGAGTGTCTGGTTGCCAACCGTTACGCTTTCACCATCAGCAGGCAATGTTGTGCTGTGCTGAGTAGAGAAGTACTGCTTACCAAACTCTGTACGGAGATATGTATCTGTGAACACAGCGTTGCTGCGGTTAGGCTTGTCGATTGGTTCAAGAAGCATCCAACGACGGATGAATCCGTCCTCGTCTGGTGTCATAGCTGCATCTGTTGCCGGTGTGAAGTACTGCTCCTTTGGATGGTCGGCAAGAGTAATCCAGTCAACTTCCACTTCGCCCTTACCCTTGAGTGTGAGCTTGAGGTCATATACACCAGCTGCAATCTGCTTGACAGGTACGTTCACTTCTGCCCACTTGCCATTTGTGTTTGGTACTGGAAGAGTGACTTTAACCTTGCCAGAGAGTTCGAGCAAGAGATTAGCCTTGGCTGTTGTCTTTACCTTCACGCACACATTAGATGCTCCTGCATCCTTCAGTTCAATCTTGTTGTATGCTACCCATGCTCCGTTGGCAGGGAAGACTGTCTTCCAACCTTGGAAACAGTTAAGCGTGTCGTGGAACTCTATATGAGCGCCACCGCCTATTGCGCTGTAGCGGTCAATCTGGAGAGGCTTGCGAGCATCGCAGATTCCTACGCCACGAAGGGTAGGGATGACCTTCTGTATTGTTCCGTCAGCATTGAATGTGAGCGAGTCACAGCAGATACTACGGTTCTTGTCAAATGATGGAGAGTATGCGTTATTGTGGTAGAACAAATACCACTGACCGTTGTACTGAACGATAGAGTGATGGTTTGTCCAGCATCCGTTCTCATGTTCGTCCATGATGACGCCCTTGAACTCCCAAGGACCTGTTGGATTGTCGGACATAGCGTATGCAAGACACTCCGTTGGATTGTCTATAGTGCCGCCCTTGCCGTCAGGGTCGCCCTTCTTCTTGCGTACCCATGGGAAAGAGAGATAGTATTTGCCGTTTGCCTCGAAAGCAAAAGGTCCTTCCTTGAATCCCTCTGGAAGACCCGTTACAGGTGCAGGTTTGCCGTCAAGTTCAAGAAGGTTGTCCTTGAGTTTGGCACTCATGATGCCACCGCCTCCCCAGAAGAGATAGGCGTTGCCGTCCTTTGCCTGAAGCACACATGGGTCGATACCCATTACTCCCTCTATGTTCTTTTCCTGTGGCACGTATGGACCGTATGGGTGCTGAGCGATAGCCACACCTATACCGAATCCTCTGCCAGTCTTTGGAGCGTTAGGGAAGAAGAAGTAGTACTTGCCCTTATGCTCCACACAGTCAGGTGCCCACATCGAATATCCCTTAGGGTTGCCCCAAGGCACTTGTTCCTGTGATAGGATTACTCCGTGGTCGTTCCATTCTGTCAGGTCTGAAGAGGAGAACATGTGATAATCTGCCATGCAGAACCACTTTCTCTCAGGTTCCACAGGACTGATTATATCGTGTGATGGATACACGAATACTCTGTTGTTAAACACTCTTGCCGTTGGGTCAGCCGTAAACTGGTTACGTACCAACGGATTCTGTGCGTTTGCGCCGAGGGCGAAAATGCCTAATGCGCACGCTGTGGTTAGTTTTTGATAACAATTCATTTGTTTAAGGTATGTTGTTTTCAGTGAGTTGTTTTCGTATTTTATACGATTTGTAATGCTTGTTCGACTCCACTAAGACTTTTATTTGTTCTATAGGTTTAAGCCAATTTTGAGTTTCTTTTAGAGAAAGAAATTAAATCGCTACAAAGTTAAACAATCCCACATACCTCTTTTTGCCCATTTGTTACATTTGTTTTCTCGTATGATGTATGAATAAAACAATAGTACAATTATACATTTTGCGTTTCTTGGCTGTGTTTGACATTTAGCATAAAAAGAGCGTGCACCATCGCAGAAGCGAAGATGCACGTCCACTTTTTGGGGGGATGAATAAATGTTTAATAACCTTTAGTCTTTAGTAAGTATATTTGATATCATTTTTTATTTCTTGAGAGCTTTACCAAGGCTTGACTTCTTATTCTGCAAATTTTTTGCTTCTTCTGCCTGTTTCTTTGCATCGTTTACTTTAGCCTCTGCTTCTGCTTTTTTTGCTTCAACCTGTCCCTTAGCTTCCTCTGCCTGTGCCTCAGCTTCAGCCTTTGCTGCTTCTGCTTGTTCCTTGGCTTCGTTCACCTTAGCTTCTGCCTGTGCTTTAGCGGCATCTACCTTGCCCTTTGCCTCATTAACCTTAGCATCAGCCTGTGCCTTAGCCTCATTAGCTTTTGCTTCTGCTTCTGCCTTACAGCATTTGTCTGATCCTCTGCCTGCTTCTTTGCATCGTTTACTTTGGCCTCTGCCTCTGCCTTAGCAGCGTCTGCCTTAGCTTTGGCATCATCCTTTACTTTATTTACTTGTTCCTTTGCAAGCTTCTTGAATGAACCGAGCTGTGCGTTTGCATTATTAGAAACACAGAACATGCCGATGGCAAGAATTGAGATGATGACTGATTTTTTCATAATGAACATGTTTTTAAAAGTTGATAATTTATTAATTAATACTACAATGAAAGATGACATTTTTTTTCGTTTGCCGTTGCAAAGGTAAGTCGTTTTTTGTATCTTTTTTTGCTTTTATGATGTTATATTGTTCAATTATTGCAGAATATTGCGCGTTGAGACAAAGTAGTTTGCAGTCATTGTGTAATTTTCACTTTGGCAACAAAAACACGTGTAAAGTCCTTTGTTTTCGCAGTTTTGTTTGTACTTTCAAAACATTTCGACCTGTACGGTTGGAAATGTTTCTATAAAAGGCTAAAACAGAACGAACTTGTCGTTTTTAATCCCCCACGGAGCCACGGAGAGCACAGAGCTTTACTTTTACGCTTATTTTCTGACGAGTCCACGA
>ODAI010562725.1_pt1 | contig 11712 bp, 10 predicted proteins | sample 1539321 | NCBI WGS metagenome assembly ODAI01 (sample SAMN02144231, study PRJEB22623) | gut metagenome | biome: sheep rumen | host: Ovis aries | place: New Zealand
GATTCCAACGGTCACATTTCCCTGCTGATTCAGTCCGCGCTGCGGCCGCTGTCCGCCGGTTTTTCGCTGAGCGGGCTGGGGCGCATGCTCTACACGGTTTTCGCGGACCGGCCGAACATCTTCCTGACCCTGTTTCTGGGGCTCTGCGCGCTCTGGGGCATTCGGGAGAAAAAATGGCTGAGCCATCTGTGGGCTCCCGCTGCCGCGATCCTGCTGGCGACGCTGCTGCGCGCGAACTACGGCTGGCGCGGCGTGCTTTTCTTCCTGCTGCTGTATGCCGTGCGTGATTCGCGTCCGGGAATTGCCGCAGTCATGATTCCGTATTTCCTCTACTGGGGAACGTCTTATCGGGTAACGTCCTCCCTGTTCGGCGTTCCGCTCCGCATCTCCTCTCTGCCCGAATTCCTCTCCGCGCCGCTGTCCGCCTTCCTGCGGATGGAAACGTACGCGCTGTTGTCGCTGCCGCTGATCCTGATCCGTTTCCCGGGAGATCTGCGGATGGGTCAGGAAGCCCAGCGCCCCCACCCGGTAATTGACCGTCACCACGACGATGCCCCGGCGGGCGATGCGTTCTCCGTCAAACTCCATTTCCGCAGGGTATCCGCACTGCAGGCCGCCGCCGAAGAACCATACCAGCACCGGAAGCTTATCCTTCGCCGTTTTCGCGTTGGTCCATACATTCAGGTACAGGCAGTCCTCCCCCATGGGAATCTCCGGATCCACATGCCACTCCCTGCAGTAAATATCGTCTCCCAGTCCCGGAATCCACTGCATGGAAATCGGGGCGAACCGCGAAGCGTCCCGCACTCCCGCCCAGTTTCCGCAGGGCTGGGGCGCTCTCCAGCGGTTTCTTCCCGTCGGCGGCGCCGCGAAAGGGATCCCCTTGAATGCCGTGATGCGGGGATCCGCCGCCTCAATTCCCCGAACCCATCCGTTTTCCGTTTTTACCTGTCTGAGCATAGGTCTCTTCCTCCTGCCGTAATCCTCACTGGCCGTTTCCGGTCTTCCAGGCCGCCAGCGGTCCGGGCATCGTTCTTTCCTCCCGCTTCTTTCCCTCCCGGTCCGCCGGGGAAAGCGGGCAGGCGTGTATCTTTTTCACCTCTTCCGGGTCCAGGATCATATGCAGCCGCTCCAGCTGGCCGCCGAAGGCCGTGGGCGGCTTTTCCGCCTTCCGGAAGGAGATGCTTCCGTTCTCATCCACATCCATGTCAAACCAGGCGTTCTGCCCTTCCCGGTCAAATCCGCAGAATTCCTGCCAGGCCGGAAGGTTCAGGCAGACCTCCGGTTCCGGATACATCACCCGGAGGTACCCGCCCTGCATGCGGACATATAGGTTGTCCTCCGCCTCGTTGTCCCGGGTCGGGAACACGATGGCGGCTTCTCCGCAGTCGTAGAAGATATTCCCGAGGATCCGGGCGTCCCGGGAGGTTCCTCCCCGTTCCATGCCGTGCATCCGGAAGGGCACGGGCTTCAGGTAATATCCGCTGTGGCGGCATTTTCCGATCAGGTTGTGAACCACCTGCAGCCGGTCCGTTCCCTCTCCGTAGACGCCGTATCCGTTCACCGCTTCGTTTTCCCGCAGCTTATACCACCCGGAGGAGCCGGGCTCCGCGGGGATCTTCGCCGGATCAAACCGGCCTTCCACGTCCCAGATAATGTTGTTGTCGATCAGGTTGATTCCGTCCCGGGTGCATTCGATAAAAATCGCTTCCCGCTGCTCAATGCCGTGGATGAACAGGTTGCCGGTAATGCGGTTGTTCTCGTTTCCGCAGTCCAGCCACAGGTGATCCGCCCGGATGGTGTTCCGGAAGATGTTGTTCCGGATCAGCCCGTCCACGGAGTTGTGCAGCTTGATGGCTCCCGCCTCCCAGGACAGCTCCATTTTCTGCCATCCGGTTCCTTCAATGGTGTTGCCCTCAATCAGCATTCTTTCCGCGAACATGCCGGCAATTCCGCAGACCCCCGCGTCCCGGATCCGGCAGTTCCGCACCACGCTGTATCCGATGGTTTCCCCCGGGGTATGCGTATGGTGCCAGCATTCGTTCCCCACGTCCACCGCCACGCCGTTGGACCAGTTGACCTCGCAGTCTTCAATGATCCAGTGGTGGCCCCGGTGGGCGGAAATGGCGCCCCGCTGCGGCACCGGCGCTCCCGTGGCCGCGTGTTCGCAGATCAGGCCCTTCACCCGGATATAGTTCAGGAATTCCTTTTCCGGCGCGAAGCACTGTTCCCGGACCGTCACCTCAATGCGGTGATCCTTCGGGTCCTCATCCCCCGGCAGGCGGAAATGCACCTTCATGCCGTTGGCTTCCACCCAGTAGGTGCCGTCCTTCGCTCCCATCCCGTTGTACAGCGGCACCTGCTCCAGGGGCTTCCCGTCGCAGAAGACGCATCCCCTTCGGTTCAGGTAAGTGGTCATGTCGGTTTTGTCGTATTCGATAAACAGCCGGTCATGGAGGATGTTCACCGCGCAGAAGGGATTGTATCCCCGGAACAGGTCCGGATCAAGGTCGTATTCCCAGATTTTCGCTTCGTCCTTCGGCGCGTTTCCCCATCCCCGGAACAGCATCCATCCCTTGCTGGGGATAAACTTCGTCACTTCCTCCGAGGCCCGGAGGATCACATCCCCGTCGCCGAAGGCCTCGTAGGAAATCATGTGCTCCGGATCCGTGCCCCCCTCCTCCGGCTTCACGCATTCCCGGTAGATTCCCCCGTGGATCAGCACCCGTGTGCCGGGGGTTGCGATCGCCGCCGCCCGGCCGATGGTCCGGAAGGGTTTCCCTTCGCTGCCGTCGTTCCCGTCCGAAGCTGCCGGATCGGATGCGTTGACATGAAGCTCCCGCGTCCACACCGGTTCCTTTTCCCAGAATTCATATTCCCTGCCGTCCGGCAGGATCGCGGACAGGTCTTGCATCTTCGCATCTCCTTTGTTGTAAAAAGGGGGCGCCCCTTGTGGAGCGCCCCGATCCTTCGGAAGTATTATTCGCCCAGAGCAGCCTTCTTCAGTTCAACTTCCTGGGTGTAAACTGCAACGTCGTTCTCGTACAGCTTCTCGTACTCGAAGCCTTCCAGCTGTTCGATCATCTTGTCCCACAGGGCTTCGAACTCTCAAATCGATTTTAATACTATCATTGTCTCCGTGCCCTCACAATACCATTTCTGTTAATTCAAGGGACAAAATTTGCATTTCATGGTTCAAAATCATTTTATTTTTGTTGAAACTGGTTTATAATGTGTCAGATCTTACCGTTTTGCCGGTTTTCGTCCCAGCAAAATTTGAGGACCTGGAGGACAAACAATGGGTGCTTTTTATGAGAACCGTCCGGAAAAGCTTTTCATTGGCGGAATGACCCACTACCCCTTCCCCCTGCATGTCCACTCTGCGGCGGAGCTTGTGGTGCCGACCCGGGGAACCGTCGTGATGACCATCGGCGATATCCGGTATACGCTCAGCCCCGGGGACGCGGCCGTCGTCTTTCCCCTCGTTCCCCACAGCTTTGACCGGATGAGTGAGGATGTGGAAGGAATCACCGCCATTTTCCCGCCGGAGATCATCCCGGAATACGCCGGAACCTTCCACGGCCTGCAGCCGGAAACTCCCGTGCTTCCCGCCGTCAGCACCTGTGTGGACCTCCGGCTGTCCGTGGACCGGCTGGGCCGCCTCAATATGGATGAAGACCTCGCCCTCTGCGTTGCCCACCTCCATGTGCTGCTGGCCGGCGTGCTCCACAATCTCACCTACCGTCCCGTATACGACTACAGCGAGCAGGATCTCGGCCAGCGGATCATTTCCTACATTTCTGATCATGCCTGCGAGGAGATTACCCTGGAAAGCGCTTCCCGCGCCCTGGGCATCAGCGTCTCCCACCTGTCCCATTTCTTTTCCGACCGGATGCATACCAATTTCCGCCGGTTTATCAACGCGATCCGGATCGATAAAGCCCGGCTGCTCATGCGGAATCCGGAGCTGACCCTGACGGACATCTGCGACCGCTGCGGCTATACCAACATGCGCACCTTCCGCCGCGCCTTCCAGCAGGAAATCGGCCTCCTTCCCTCCGAGCACCAGCAGCAGATCCGGGATCGTTTCCCCACCTGACATTTTGTTTGCATTCTTTTACATATTTGTTTCATTTACATTTCATTTTCCGGATGATATAATAGGATATCTTCGTTGCAAGGAGGCTTTTTTCATGCCTGACCTGTCGAAAGTAACGGCGCTCCTTCCGGATCTGGCGGACTGGCTTGTATACGCTGCCATCGCGGTTGTAACGCTGATCGGTTTTTTCAAGTGCCTTCTTCCTCTCTGGCGCACCACCTCCGCCATGCGCCGGGCCATTTCCCGCCTGCAGGCCGAAGCCGGGCAGGCAACGGATAAGCCCGTCTGGCAGCAAGCCGGGTTTGTGGGCAAGCGTCTGCGGGGCACCTGGCTCCGTTTCCTCCAGAACGCGGAGCAGCTGGACCGCCGGGGTCTTCCCACCAATGTGGAGGATTATATCAACGACGACACCGTCACCCACGGTCCCGGCAACGCCACCCTGGCGGAGCTGATTCCCAACCTGCTCACCTCCCTGGGCATCCTCGGAACCTTCATGGGCCTTTCCCGGGGGCTTTCCTCCCTGAATTTCGCCGATTCCGCCCAGCTGGTGGAAGGGATTCCCACCCTGCTGGAGGGCATGCGCTTCGCCTTCGGCACCTCCGTTGCCGGCATCAGCTGCAGCATCGTCTTCAATATGCTCAACCGCATCTCCCAGGGCTCCAGCTACCGGGCCATCGATGATTTTGTCACCTCCTTCACCCAGCTGGCCATGTCCAGGCCCCTGGATAACGATGTGCAGATGATCATCCAGAACCAGGACCGCAACTTCATGCTCCAGGGCATCAACGATACCCTGGTGGACCGGCTGGCCGAAAATGTGGGCCGCAGCATCACCCGCGCCATGACCCCCGTTTCCGATTCCATGGATCGCTTCATCATCGGCGCCACCAGGAACCAGATCGACGGGGTCAACCGCATCGTGGCCCGCTTCCTGGATGAAATGGACCGGAGCATGGGCAACCAGTTCTCCGCCATGTCCGCCGCCATGGACGCCGTCACCCAGAACCAGATCCAGGCCGCCCGCCAGACCGGGGAAACCGTGTCCTCCGCCCGGGGGATCGTGGAGAATGCCCGCAGCCTGCAGGAGATGACAAACCATATCCTGGATAAGTTTGACACCTATATGAGCGGCATCAACCAGGTCCGGGAGCATGATGAGAATTATGAAAAGCGCACCGCGGACCTGCTCAGCCGCATGGAGCAGGAAAACAAGGACCTGTCCGTCCTCATCTCAGACCTGGCCGGAAGGATCTCCGCCCTCACCGCCGACACCGGTGACGCCTCCCTGAAGGAAATCCGCGGAATTCTCTCCTCCATGGAAAGCAATATCGGCAGCATCAGCACCACCCTGTCCGCCATCGCGGAGGAGGGCTGACCATGGCACGTCAACGCATACACAACCGCAGGGCCTCCCGTGGAGCCCAGGGCGGCGCCAGCTGGATCAGCTATTCCGATATGATGGCTGCCCTGCTCCTGATCTTTGTGCTGATCCTGGCCTACAGCCTCTATCAGTATTTCACCATGCTGGAAACAAAGACCCTGGAGCTGGATACAAAAACCAAAGAGCTGGATAAGCAGACCATCGCCCTGAACCTGGCCAAGGATGAGCTCAACGCCAAGGAGCAGGCCCTGATCATCATCCAGACGGACCTGGATAAGCTGCAGGATACCCTTTCCGCCCGGGAAGAGGAGCTGGAAAACGCCAAAGCCGCCCTCATCATCAAGCAGCAGGACCTGGATGAAGCCACCGCCCGGCTGGAGGAGCAGCAGCTGCTGCTGGCCTCCCAGGCCAGCCGGATCGATGACCTCATCGGCATCCGCACCACCATGATCCGCGAGCTTTCCTCCTCCCTGAACGCTGCCAGCCTGAAGGCCGCCGTGGATCCCAATACCGGCGATATCGTGCTGGACAGCTCCGTCTTCTTCGAAACCGGAAAATCCGAAATCAAGGAGGAAGGTCGGAATCTTCTGGAGCGGTTTATTCCCGTTTACCTGAACGTCCTGCTCCAGGATAAGTATGCCGGCTACCTGGGGGAGATCATCATCGAGGGCCACACCGATTCCTCCGGCAGCTATGAAAGCAACCTGAAGCTCAGCCAGAACCGGGCGTTGCAGGTTGCCCTCTATTGTCTGAATATGCGCACCCTGACCGGGGAGCAGAAACTGAAGCTGCAGGAGATCCTCACCGCCAAAGGGCGCAGCTATTCGGATCTCGTGCGCAATGCCGACGGAAGCGAAAACGCGGACGCTTCCCGCCGGGTGGAGTTTAAATTCAGCCTGAAGGACGCGGAAATGATCGAGGAGCTCAACCGCATCCTCTCCGATTCCGATACAGCCGAAACTACGCCGTGAGGTGCCGCCGATGAAACCCTTCGCAATCATCCTCATCGTCCTGGTCATCGCCGCCCTGGTGGGCGTCGGTTACCTCTATGTCACCAGCACCCTGGAGGTCACCTTCACCTCCTGTGTCGCCACCGATCCCCTCACCCGGGAGGATTACTTCGCCAGCCTGAAATCCTCCGTGGATTCCGGCACCTTTGTGGGCGTCCGGCATACCTCCGGGGATCTCCCCGCGCCGGAAGACTGCCTTTTCTACACCTGGACCGTGCATCTGGATAACCGCACCGCCCTGCCGGCGGATACCGTGGAAATCCGGGTCACCCCCATGAGCGGGGATATCCTGGTGGTCGGGGATCCCGCGGAACACACGGTTCCCGCCCGCGGCGAAGCCGATCTTTCCGTCACCGCCCTCACCGCCCGGAGCATGCATTCCGTCCGGGAAGCCACCGTAACCTGGTATATGTGGGGCCTTCCCTTCTCCGCCAGGGTCACCCTCGGAAAGTAAAAAAAAAGAGGCAGCAAAAAAGCGCCGGTTTGTGCCGGTGCTTTTTATGTGACCCCAGGGAGCCGATGCTCTCGTTTTTTCACCCGCTATGTAAAGCAGGCTGGTGCCCTGCCGATCGACTCTGCCGTCCCCTGGCGTTAGAAACGGGGGCTTGGCATATCGATCCTTGGACCCGGGCTCCATTTTTTGAAATGTGGGGAAAACCGAAAAGCTGTCGCGAACCCCAGGAGATCTGCTTGTATTATAACGGTTTCCCGTTTTTCCGTCAACCCTTTATTCTCGCGGAAATCTCCGCAAGGAACTCCCGGCTGGAAACGCTCCTGGCCTCTCCCTCATACAGCAGCGCCAGGTCCTTCGTCATGATCCCGCTGTTGATGGTATCCAGCACCGCCTTTTCCAGCGTGTCCGCGAATGCCTGCAGCTCCGGCAGCCCGTCCAGCTCTCCCCGCTTGCGCAGCGCGCCGCTCCAGGCGAAGATGGTGGCCACCGGGTTGGTGCTGGTCTCCTCGCCCTTCAGGTAACGGTAATAGTGCCTTGTCACCGTGCCGTGGGCCGCCTCGTATTCATACTGTCCCTCCGGGCTCACCAGCACCGAGGTCATCATGGCCAGGGATCCGAAGGCGGTGGCGATCATGTCGCTCATCACGTCGCCGTCGTAGTTCTTGCAGGCCCAGATGAATCCGCCTTCCGAGCGAACCACCCGCGCAACCGCGTCGTCAATCAGCGTATAGAAGTAGGTGATGCCGGCCTTTTCGAAGGCCTCCCTGTATTCCTGCTCATACAGCTCCGCGAAGATGTCCTTGAACCGGTGGTCATACACCTTGCTGATGGTGTCCTTGGTGGAAAACCACAGGTCCTGCTTCGTCGCCAGGGCGTAGCGGAAACAGCTGTGGGCGAAGGAAACGATGGATCCGTCCAGGTTGTACATTCCCTGGAGCACCCCCGGCCCCTTGAAGTCAAAAACGGTCTTCCGGGTTTCCGTTCCGTCCGCCCCGGTGAAAACCAGCTCCGCCTTCCCCGGCCCCGGAATCCGCGTCTCCGTGTTCTTGTAAACGTCCCCGTAGGCGTGGCGGGCAATGGTAATGGGCTTCTTCCAGGTGCGCACCGTGGGCTTCACGCCGTTCACCAGGATGGGCGCCCGGAACACAGTTCCGTCCAGGATCGCGCGGATGGTGCCGTTGGGGCTCTTCCACATTTCCTTCAGTCCGTATTCCTCCACCCGCTGGGCGTTGGGGGTGATGGTGGCGCATTTCACAGCAACGCCGTATTTCTTTGCCGCGTTGGCGCTCTCAATGGTCACCCGGTCGTCCGTCTCGTCCCGGTGCTTCAGCCCCAGGTCGAAGTATTCCGTTTTCAGGTCCACCCAGGGCTCAATCAGCATTTCCTTGATCCAGGCCCACAGGACCCGGGTCATCTCGTCTCCGTCCATCTCCACCAGCGGGGTTTTCATTTGTATCCTGGCCATCCGTGCTTCCTCCCGAACATAAAAAAATCGCCACGGATCATTGTACCCTCCGTGGCGGTCTTTTTCCACCCGAATTCTGAAAAACAACACAGAAACATTATATCCGGACAGGCCCTACCTGAAATCGTATTCCGCCGCTGCGGAATCCGGCTCCGGCGTCGCCGTTTCAAACACCTCCAGGTGGGTGTAGTCATCGCTGGAGAAGTATCCCTCGTAATCCGGATCGGCTTCATCCTCCGGTCCCACGTAGCTGCCTTCCTTCTGGGTTCCCAGCACCAGTCCGCTGCCGTCCCACGCTCCCGCCATGGGGAAAATCAGCGTCATCTGCATCCAGCTCACCCCGTTGTGGTAGGGATCCGGCTGGTAGGCGTAATAGGTCCGGGGCATGGTTCCGTTCAGCTCCTCCACAGGCTCCTCAAAGGAGCTTCCCGGGTTTTCCCTGGCCTTCTTCGTCCGCTCCCGGGGAATCCGCTCCGCTTCCTCCCGGGTCATCCCGTCCCCGTACAGCGCCCGGATCAGCGCCCCCGCGATCACCGGAAACCGGTCGATTTCGCTCACCCGCAGCTGGAGGGTGTTCAGGGTGTCGTGATACATCGTCACGGTAATTTCCACGCTCTCGGGAATCTCCGCATTTTCCTCCTGGGTGATCCCCATCACCGTTTCCGCCGCGTAGTTGGAAAACAGGCTGTTGATGGGATACTCCCCGGCTTCCTCAAGGAGCTGGTTCACCCGCTCCGTATATTCCTTCAGCATTGTCATGGCAGGGGTATCCTCCCGCCAGGAAAGGGATGCCAGCGCTATCGCCGGAATCAGCAGCAGCACGGCTGCCATCCGGATCGTCCGTTTTACCATTGGATTCCGTCTTCCTCCGCTTTATCCTCCCGAAGCTCAATCGCCCGGCGGATCAATTCCACCGTTCCGTCAATGCCCAGCACGCCCGTATCCAGGCACAGGTGGTAGTTGGCCACGTCTCCCCAGGTGCCTGTCGCGTAGTAATTGTAGTAGGTTGCGCGCTGCTTGTCCGCCTTGCGGATCGCTTCCTCCGCCTTCATGGGATCCAGGCCGTACAGCTTCGTAATCCGCTTGATCCGCTCCGGCATGGATGCCTTGATGAACACATTCAGCACCGTTTCATGATCCCGCAGCACGTAATCCGCGCACCGGCCCACGATCACGCAGGGCCCCTTGTCCGCAATCTTCCGGATGGCGTCAAACTGGGCCAGGAAAATCCGGTGGTTCAGCGGCATTTCCAGGTACATGCCCGCCGGATCCATCCTGCCCTGCAGGCCCATCATGGAAAAGAAGGAGCGCTTTTCCTGCTTCTCGTCGTAGTTTTCCATCACTTCCTGGCAGATGCCGCTTTCCTTGGAGGCCTCCGCCAGCAGCTCCTTGTCGTAGAAGGCAAAATTCATGACTTCCGCAAGTTTCTTCGCAACCTCCCGCCCGCCGGATCCGTACTGTCTGCCAACGGTGATAATCGGACTGAACTTCATGATAATCTCCTCTTTTCTTATGGACATTTTCAATCGGTAAACTTACAGAACAGCCTTCACTTTCCTATTCGATCCCGTCCCCCGGTTTTCCTGCAATCCGCCTTGTCTTTCTTCTTTTTTCGTGGTATCCTGCAGGGGTGCCCCGGCTCTTTCCAGCCTGTTTTTTTCGGTGATGCCGGGGGGATCGGAGATAAAAATGAAAACGCCTGTCAACGCCTATACCCTGAAAAATCATTTCACATACAGCTGGTGGAAATACCTGCTGGTGCTCATCGCCGGCATCTTCCTGGTGGATCTCCTGTTCACCGTCACCCGGCCCCGCACCCCGGAAAACAAAAAGGTGGATTTCTATGTCTACGGGTTTGTCAATTCCGAAGCCCTCACCGCTTATATGGACGAAGTACATCAGCAGGATCTTCCCGATATGGAGGAGGTCACCTTCAACGCCCTCACCAGCGAGGATACCTACGGTCCCATGCAGCTGACCACCTATATCGCCGTCCAGGAGGGCGACCTGTATCTCCTTCCCCGGGAGCAGTTCATTTCCTTTGCCGGCACCGGCGCCTTCCTCCCCCTGGAGGACGACGAAGAGCTCATGGCCCTGTTCAACGATGCCGGAAAGAGCCTTCGCCGCGGCTGGCGCACCCTTACCGATTCCGATGAAACCCATCTCTACGGCATCCCCGTCGACCAGGTTCCCGGCATCCTGAACCTGGCCTACGCGGAGGACGGTTTCCTGGCGGTCCTTGCCGCCAACGGCAACACGGAAAATGTCATGAAGTTCCTCCGTCGGTTTGCCCGGGATACCATCACAGAGCCCGCGCCTTCCCCGTCGCCGGTTCCCGAACCTTCCCCTGTCCCCTGATTTTCCCTGAAAAACAAGGCCCGGAGCATTGCTCCGGGCCTTTGCTTATCCACGCATCCCCTTTGAAAGGGCTTTGGCCAGTTCCTTTTCCTGTTCGCTGAACCGGCGGGCCGGGTCGTACCACACCGGCGCCGCAACCTTGAAAATGTGCTTCTTCCGGTCAATGTGCACCGGGTACATCTTCAGGGCCCTTCCGCAGTTCCTGTACCACATTTCCCCCAGCCGCAGCCAGCCGGTGCTGATCCATTCCGGCCTTGTCAGCCGGGCATTGGGAAGCTCCGGGGAAACGATCAGCGCCTCGTCCTTCTGCAGGATCCGGATGCTCTGGCGCAGCGTCAGCATAATCCGCTGGTCGTGATACACCGGCACATAGGGGGAACCCTTCAGCACCGGGGGAATCATCGCCGCTGCCAGGTACGGCACCGTCGCGTTCAGGATCGGGGCAAAGAAGGTATGCGGCTTCCACCAGCAGTCCTTCCGCGCGTAGGCGGGAATCTTGCCGGCGTCCAGCAGCTCGGCGTTGATCCAGGGATGGCATCTCTTCCGTTCCTCAAATTTGACGCACATCTCAATCGGACCCATAAAGCCCACGTTGTTGATCACGAAAACGCAGGGACCCTCCTCAAAGGGCACTTCCCACTCTGTTTTCATCCGGTGGGAAAAGAGCCGGATCACCCCGCTCGCAAACCGATATGTCCGCTTTCCCATCTGTCCCGTCTTCCCTTCTCCGCGGCCTGCCGCCCTGCGGCTTTTCCGTGCTTAATTGCTCCTGGAATAGTTCGGCGCTTCCTTCGTAATGGAAATGTCATGGGGATGGCTTTCCGCCAGTCCGGCGCCGGTGATCCGGATAAACTCGCTGTTCTTCCGCAGGTCATCCAGGTTCTTCGCGCCGCAGTATCCCATGCCGCTCCGCAGTCCGCCCACCATCTGAAAAATGGTGTCCGC
>ODAI012925595.1_pt1 | contig 11712 bp, 9 predicted proteins | sample 1539321 | NCBI WGS metagenome assembly ODAI01 (sample SAMN02144231, study PRJEB22623) | gut metagenome | biome: sheep rumen | host: Ovis aries | place: New Zealand
CAGCCAAAGGGCAGAGCACTGTTGCCGCAACGGTTTTCTTCGGAATAGGCAAGTGCACAAAGCCGAAAGACCTCGCAGCCCCGTGGAAAACTGCAGGCAGCTGAAATAAAAATAAAAAAGCGCAGCTTAGAGCTGCACCGATAAACCGAAAAAACTTCATTACCGCTAACTAAAAACAGCGATAATGAAGTTTTTTATTTTGACCGGGTTTTACCCGCTAACTATGCGCCGAGCGCATTATTTTGCGGTCTTTTGCCGCATTTTAAAGCAGGTTGATACCTCTTTTTTTGCATTCCTCTTTTACCTCGGGCTGCCAAACACAGCACTGCACCTCACCGATATGCAGCTTTTCGAGCAGCAGCACGCATAAGCGCGATTGCCCGATACCGCCGCCGATGGTCAGCGGGAATTTGCCGGAGTAAATACCGCTTTGAAATTCCAATTGCAGCTTTTCTTCTTTGCCTTCGGCTTTGAGCTGCTTTTCCAGCGCCTCAGCGTCAACACGAATGCCCATTGAGGAAATCTCGATTTGCTCTTGCAAAACAGGATTCCAAAACAGCAAATCACCGTTGAGAGTCCAATCGTCGTAGTCGGGGGCTCTGCCATCGTGCTTGATACCGCTTTTGAGCTTGCCGCCGATTTGCATAATAAAGATGGTGCCGAATTGCTTCGTTTCCTCTTTTTCCCTTTGCTTGGGGGTTAAATCAGGGTATTTATCCTCTAATTGCTGTGTGGTGATGAAATGCACCTCGCGGTTGATTTTATGCTTCAGAGCGGGGAAGTGCTGCTGAATTACCTCTTGGGTATCCGCAATCGCACCGACAATTTGCAGCACGGTTTGCTTTAAAAACGCTTCGTTTCTTTGCTCCTTGGAGATAACCTTGCACCAATCCCACTGGTCGACATACACAGAGTGGATATTGTCCATATCATCATCGCGGCGAATGGCATTCATATTCGTATAAAGCCCCTCGCCGATATCAAAGCCGTATTTGTACAAAGCGTAGCGCTTCCACTTGGCGAGAGATTGCACAATCTCATATTCTCCCTCAAGCTCCTTTAAATCAAAGTGCACCTTGCGCTCAATACCGTTTAAATCATCGTTTAGCCCTCTGCCTTTTCTCAAAAACAGCGGCGCGGAAATGTACTCCAGATTGAGTGCTTGTGCCAACTTCTTTTGAAAGGTGTCTTTTATCAATCGGATTGCTTTTTCGGTCTCCCTTACCGAAAGTGCGGATTGATAGCCATCCACATAAACTGTGCTCATTTTCTTACCCCCTTTGTAAATAAATGCTTTTTCAAAAAACTTATCTTATAATATACTCTTTTATGTGGCATAAGTCAATAAAATCTATTGAATTTTAGCATTTTTGTGTTATGATATAATTGAAAAGAAATGGATGGGGAGTGAATCAAATGTGGTATAAGCTGTTTGATAAAATTGTCTGGGATACCGCCAGAAGGTCCGATGCCAAAACCCATGCGCGCCAGGTGAAGCCGGAAGGCATCAAAGAGGTGTGCAATTTGAGCTATGTGGAGGATGATACCTGGCAGCACAAGCTCGATGTCTATTATCCCGCTGCCTTAGAGAGCCGGAAGCTCCCGGTGATTATTGATATTCACGGCGGCGGTTGGATGTATGGTGATAAGGAGCTGAATAAGTTTTATAATTTATACCTTGCCAAGCGGGAATTTTGTGTCTTTTCCATCAGCTATTCTCTTGTGCCGGACTGCCCCGACCCCGCCTTTCAGCTGCGCGAGGTGATGCTTGCGCTAAAGTGGATTCGCGCGCATTTGGGCGATTACCCGGCAGATGAGAGCAAAATTATGCTCACCGGCGATTCCGCCGGCGGTATGCTTGCGGGCTTTGCGGCAGCGCTGCTCAGCGATGAAAAGCTGCGCCGCGTTTATGATACGGTCGATGTGGATATGAAGCTGACCGCCCTTGCGCTGACAAGCCCCGTCGCGTATATGAACGAAGGGGGACTTATCGGCTTTTATACCAAAAAAATGTGGTCGCAGGGCTATAAGGATAAGCCGACCTACCGCTATATGAATTTAAACGAAGTGATTGAAAATGCCGAAATTCCGCCTACCTTTATGGTGACCTCAAGCGGCGATACCCTCGGCTTGAAACAAACGCGCCGCGCGGCAGCGGATTTTCGCAAAAAGGGTATCGAGGTGCAATTGATGGATTGGCCGAAATACGAGGGGCAGGATTTGCCGCATGTGTTCTCGGTCTTAGAACCCAATTTAAAGCCCGGTATTACAACGATTGATGCGATGTGCGCTTTTTACAGAAATCATTTTTAAGGAAAATCAAAACAGGTGATAAGAATGAAACGGATGAAGTTTTTCAAAAAGACGATATCGTTTGCCCTATCCTTGAGCATGCTCTTTTCCTTGATGGTGTGGAGCGTGCCGGCGGCAAACGCTGTCACGGGTCCCGCTTCAAGCTACGGAAATACAGTGCCTACCAATTACCAACCCACCGCCAATAATCAGGCAAAATACCGTGTCAGGCTCTGTATTCATGAGGATGACGGCTTCGATAAATCCATTCATGACAACGCAACTTATGTTGCCGGTGTCAGCTACGGCTTGAATAATTCCAGGCGCAATTTAAACGGCACCTCGACTGCGGATGATGCAGGCAACTATTGGTGCGAGTATGCCAAGATAGTGTATAAAGATTTTAACGGCACCGGCACAGAGGGTGCGGTGTGGTTTAATTTAGGCGATAAGGATGAGCACGGAAGAAGCGATATTATCAGCTCCGGCGGGCAGGATTACGGCTATTTCCCGTCGGATGACGGTGTGGTTATCAGCGGCTTTCCGACTTCCTTCACCACGCGCTATTATGAAAAGGGTAACGGCTCCGGCGGTTACACAGTGTATTTGCAGGTGGCGGTTTGGAACTCTTCAAGCGGCTGGGAGTGGAGCGAAGGCACCTGCACCGGTACGGGTTTTCTCGGCATCGGCGGTTGGAGTGAGGATAATGCCGGCGGTGTGATTACCGGCTCGACCGGGAGCATTTCCACCTCCACACAGGGCACAGCGCTGCTGCTCTCTAAAACGATTAGCGACAGCTCCAAGTACCCGAAGGCGCAGGCAAGCTCCGTTGCGTGCAGTTACGATGTATCAAGCATCAGCTGTCCCTCAAAAGCCGGTGCTGTCAGGAACTATGCCACCTTGCAATTTAATTCACCCACCGACCAATACGGTGCGGTGATGGCGGCAAGAATTACCACCGATTGCTCCGAGAGTGCAAGCGGTATTACCCAAAGTAAGAAGGTCACTTACATTGCCTATGCGGCAAACCTTGCGGGCAGTGTCAACAGCCAAACCATCAAGACCACGGTTACCTGGCCGCAATATTTGACCACGCAGCGGGCATCCGCACAAACCGAGCTGACGGTCAACGATGCGGTTTATGAAGTGAAGAGGCAAAACGATAAGGGCGAGGAAATTGCTTCCGATACCTATTCCTTCGGTGACACACCGGCAAGGAATGTACCCGAGAAGCAGATAGATACCTACCATTACTTAAACCCGCAGTGGGATCATGATTATGAGCCCGTAAGCGCCGCTTCCAATAATACCTATACCGCGCAGTATACGGCGGTGCCGCATCACTACATAGAGTACACCTCGCTCAACGATGTCTTTCACCGCTGCAAGTGCGATGCGGACAGCGCGCATGTGCATTATGATACCTTTGAGCATACGATAGAGGATACAACCGTTGCACCGAGCTGTACCGAAAAAGGCTATGTGCGCCATGCCTGCACACAGTGCGGTTATTATTATGATTCCGATGTGGTACCTGCGCTCTCGCATCAGTGGGATGAGGGTGTGGTAACCACAGCGCCGCAGTGCGAAATCAGCGGTATTAAAACCTTCACCTGCCTGCGCTGCGGTCAAACAAAAACGCAGGCGGTCAGTGCGCTGGAGCATCAGCCTGTGTTAAAGCAGGTGGTACCGAGCGATAAGGTGGCCGGCGGCGTCTACTACGGGTGCGAGAATTGTGATAAATGTTGGGCTGCGCAGTACAACGCTGCAACCGGCAAATACACCATTCCCGATGAAACACCTTTTGAGGATGCGCAGCAGGCGCTTGCCGATTCCGACCCCTTGCCGGCACCGTATTTCAACATCTTTTCCGATGAAGCGTTGGGGTATGATTATGCGCTGCGAGGTGCTTCTCTCAAATATCTCTACTATAAAACACCCGATTATCAACCGATGCGCTTCACCGCCTCCGTGAAATTGCCGGAGGGTGTCGGCTTTGAAATCGGCGGCGAGGGCAATAAGATTGCGGATATCGGCTTTGTTTACTCGCAATCGAGCCTGATTGGCGATTTAGATGCGCTCGCACTCGGTAAAGAAAATGTATACAGCATGAGTGTGAAAGAGAAAAACTCCGCCGCCGTGTATGACGGCACAAATTGGGGCGGTGTGAGCAAGCACGAGGGTGCCGACGGTACCCACCTGACCTTTAATTTGGTGGTGAATGTAAAGCCCGAGAATTGGAGTAAGGATTACTGCGCGAGAGCCTATGTGAAGTACAATTACAACGGCTTTGAATACACGGTGTATGATGAAGCGTTTTCCGCAAGGAGCGTGGCATTCATCGCCCGGCAGGTGGTCGACAGCGCGAGTGAATCTCCCGCGGCAAAAGACTATTGCCAAAGTGTGATTTTGGACAATTTAGAGCACTTGGGCTAAGTGAAACAATGTAACAAAAAAGCTCAACTTTCGATCAAGAAAGTTGAGCTTTTTCGCTATCCGAATCACTCGCTTAAAATAATGTTTTGCATATAGGTATTCGCCTGATTTTCCATTTTATCATCCAGTGGTGCGAGCGCGGTAAAATCAGGGTATTTTTGCTTCAGTGCCTGTTCCAATATGGTATCGCACAGCTGCGGGTTTTTGGGGAGCAGAGGACCGTGCAGATAGGTGGCAAATACATTTTTGTAGCGCACGCCCTCGGCACCGCTTTCACCGGTGTTGCCGAAGCCCTTTACCACTTTGCCAAGCGGGGTGTGGGAGCCGATATAAGTTCTGCCGCCGTGGTTTTCAAAGCCGACAATCGGCTGTGCAATGCTCTCGCTTTGGAGCACGATGTTGCCAATCAAGCGCGGGGAGCCGTGCTCGGTATAAATATCCAAAATATCCAAGCCCTCGATTTTTTCATCGGGCAGGGCATAGTATTTGCCGAGCAGCTGGTAGCCGCCGCAAACAGCGACAAGCACACCGCCTCTTTCCACATATGCCTTGAGCTTATCCTTATACTGTAAGAGCGCGGAGCAGACAATTTTTTGCTCTCTGTCGGAGCCGCCGCCCAAAAAGATGATGTCGACCTTCTCAAAATCCAAAAATCGCTCATCAAAGGTGCACCGTGTCAGCTCGCAGGCAATGCCGCGCCATTCCAAGCGCTTTTGCATGCAGGCAATGTTGCCCTTATCACCGTAAAGATTCAGTAAATCCGGGAACATGTGCAGGATATGAATCGATTGAGGCATTATTGCTCACCTCCGTACTGCTTTTTGAGCGCGAGCATGACATCCTCGGTGGTGTACATGGCGCTGTAGTTGACTAAGATATAAACAACCTCGGTGTCGGTTTCAAGTGCGCTTTCAATCGCTTCCTTCATGCTTTCGGTGACAGTATCCACCTTCACATCGCTGTATTTAAAGCGCAGGGAAATATCATACAGGCGGATGCCGGTGCAGGTGAGGGTGCCGAGAGAATCGGTCTTGATTTTTTCAAAATCCACATCCCACAGCCAGGAAACATCCTTACCGTCGTTCGCATTGTCATTAATGGCAATAATAACATCCTTTTTGCGCGGGTCGGTCAGCACCGTGCCGATTGCCTGGTTGAAGCCTGCCGGGTTTTTGGCAAGGTTTAAAATAACAGGCTTGCCCTTGAGGATGATTTCCTCCATTCTGCCGATTTGCGGCTTGTAGCTTTTTAACAGCTGCGCAAAATTATCGGTCGGAATGGAAAACGCTTGCAGTGCGGCATACACCGCAATCATATTGTAAATGTTGTAAAAGCCCTTGTAATTGAGTTGCATCGGCTTGCCGTTGATGCGAAAGGCGATGGTATCCGAGAGCTTCACATCGGTTGCATTGACCTCGGGCACAGGGCGCTTGAAGGAGCACTTGGTGCATTCGTAATCACCTAATTGCGAGTAGTGATAGTAGTTATACCACTGCTTGCCGCCGCATATCGGGCAAAATCTGCCTTCCTTGGTATCATCGGTTTGCGGCAATACCTTTTGGCTGATGCCGTAGTAAACGGTCTTTTTATCTGTTTTGTAGCCGAATTGCGTGCACAGCGGGTCATCCGCATTTAAAACCAGGGTTACATTGCCCGCCAAAGCAATCGCCTTGGAGAGTAAATCGACTGTAATATCAATCTCACCGTAGCGGTCTAATTGGTCGCGAAAGAGGTTGGAGATAACCATCACATCGGGCTTCATATAGGGAAACACCTTCACCGTGGAGGCTTCATCCACCTCGATGGAAGCATAGTCCGCATCGATTTTGCCGCCAAGGCTTGCCGCGAGCGCAAAGGCAGTTGCCACACCGTTGAGCATATTGGCACCGAGCTTGTTGCAAATAACCTTGTTGCCGGCACCTTCCAACGCCGAGCACAGCAGGTTGTTGGTGGTAGTTTTGCCGTTGGTACCGCAAACGCACACGATGCCTTTGCGCACCTGCGAGGAAAGGCGCGCGACCAAATCCGGGCAGATTTTGAGCGCGACCGCACCGGGTACCGAGGAGCTTTTACCGCCTTTAATTTTGGCAAGAAAGGCAGTCAATCTTGCCGCTAAAATTGCTAAAAATAATCTCATAATTTACCGCCGTAGTAAAGAATATATAATATTAAATTTTATTACAATTATGAACCAATGTCAAGTGCCGGGCATCGAGCGCCCGCACACTTTCTCATTCTTTTTCATAGTATGCTACCGAGGTGATTTTATGATGCAATTTATAGCACTGCTGTTGGTGGCGTTTTTCAGCACAGTCGGTTTTATCGCTATTTTGTATGCGACGTATATATCGGTGGTTACCCAAGAGGAAAAGCCTTTGTATCTGCTCGTGCCCATCGGTGAGAAAGCAAGCGATGCGGAGCTGCAAATCCGCTCGGCACAGGCGGCACTGCAGCGCTTGCGCGGCACCGGCGATAAAAGCATTGTGATTTTGGATTGCGGTATGCGGGCGCAAACGCGGGAAATGGTGGAGAAAGCGGCGCAGGATGCAAAAAATATTTTCATCCTGCAGGCAAATGAGTTGCAAAAATTGGCGTGATATAGTAAAATAAAATAAATATTCTTAAAATGGGGTAGTAGTGGAAACGCAAGAAGTAATTATCAGCGGTACCGTGGAGGAAATTACCTTTCGCAGCAGCGAGAGCGGCTTCACTGTGCTGCAAATTGATTTTGAAGGCGAGCCTGTGACTGCTGTCGGTGTGATGCCGACAGTGGTTTCGGGCGAATTTGTGCGCTTAGAAGGCACCTGGCAGGTGCATCCCTCCTTCGGCAGGCAGTTTAAGGCAGTCGGCTGTATCAGCGAAATGCCTTCCTCCACGGCGGGGATGTATCGCTACCTCGCTTCGGGTGTCATCAAGGGTATCGGCGAAAGCACGGCTGAAAAAATCATTAAAAAATTCGGCGAATCCACCTTTGAGGTGCTTGAAAACGAGCCGCAACGCTTAACACAGATTAAGGGCATTTCCAAAAACAAAGCCGAGCAGGTCTGCAAGCAGTTTTGTGCGCAAAAGGCGCTGCGCAACACAATGGCGGCGCTGCAGGAATACGGTATGAGCCCGGCGGAGAGCATGCGCGCCTACCGCAATTTCGGAAGCACCATTGAGCAAAAGTTTAATGAAAACCCGTATATCCTTTGTGATGATGAGGTCGGGATGAGCTTCGAAAGGGCGGATTCCATCGCAGAGCGCCTGCCCAACCGACCCCATGAAATGGTGCGCATTATGGCAGGCATTAAGCACATCCTGCGCCACAATTTGGGCAACGGGCACTCGTGCATCCCGCGCGATAAAATCGCGGCACCGGCGCAAAGCCTGCTCTCGTGCAGCGAGGATGATGCCGAAATCGCAGTGGATAACCTGATTTCCACCGAGGAAATCGTTTCCAAAGACCTCGGTGAGAGAGAATTTTTGTTTTTACCGAAAATCTATGAAGCGGAGCGTGTGATTGCGCAAAAGATGAAGATGTTTTGCGATTACCCGCCCGAGAGCATTTTTGTGACCGAGGAGCTGCTGCACTTAGCCGAAAGCAGCTTGCAAATTACCTTTGAGGGCAAGCAGGAGCTTGCAATTAAAACCGCGCTCGAAAAAGGGCTGCTGATTTTAACCGGCGGTCCCGGTACCGGTAAGACCACCACATTAAAAGGCATTATTCGCCTGATGGAGCAGCGCGGGTTAAAAATCGCCTTGAGCGCGCCAACCGGCAGGGCGGCAAAGCGCATGAGTGAAATTACCGGGATTGAGGCGCAGACCATTCACCGCTTGCTCGGCGCGGCTTATGCCGACAAGGGGAAGATGCATTTCCAAAAAAACGAGCGTGACCAATTAGATATCGATGCCTTAATTATTGATGAGGTTTCGATGGTGGATGTCACCGTTTTTGCAGCGCTGTGCGAAGCCATTCCGCTCGGCTGCCGCATCATTATGGTGGGGGATTTTGACCAGCTGCCGCCGGTCGGTGCCGGTAACATTTTGCAGGATATTATGGCTTGGGGCAGGATTGAAACGGTCAAGCTGACCGAAATTTTCCGCCAGGCAATGAAAAGCGATATCATCACCAATTCCCACAAAATTGTGCGCGGAGAATACCCGGATACGGTGCGCAATCATAATGACTTTTTCTTTATGCACGAGGATGAAAAAGCCCTCGCTGCCGCCACCATTGCCGATTTGGTCACAAGGCGCCTGCCGAAGGCATACGGCTTTGATGCAGTGCGCGATATACAAGTGCTTTGTCCCTCTCATTTAGGAGAAATCGGCACGCTTGCGCTCAACATTCAGCTGCAGTCCATTCTCAATCCCGAAGGCCCGAAAAAGAAAAAAATTAACCGCGGCGGCTTTGTGCTGCGCGAGGGCGATAAGGTGATGCAAATTCGCAACAACTATGATATTCCCTTTGAGAGCACAGTAGATGACAGCGTCGGAGCCGGTGTCTTTAACGGCGATATCGGCACGCTGAAAATGGTTGATTTTCGCAATTCCGCGGCGCTTGTGGAGTTTGATGATAAAATCGCCACCTACCCCTTAGAGAGCTGTGGCGATTTGGAGCTTGCGTATGCCGTGACGGTTCACAAGAGCCAGGGCAGTGAGTTTCCGGCGGTGATTATGCCGGTGCTCGCGGTACCGAAGCCCTTGAAGTATCGCAATTTGCTTTATACTGCCGTTACCAGGGCAAAGCAAATTCTCATTTTGGTCGGCAGCGAAGCAGAGCTGCACGCGATGGTTGATAATGATAAAAAAGCAAAGCGTTTTTCCGCTTTAAAATACTTTTTGGAAGAGTAAGGATGAAAAATATTCTCTATTTTTGGTTCTTTCCGCGCAGGTGCCTGCAGTGCGGCAGGGTGATTGCTGCGCGCAGCTTTTATTGCGAGGGCTGTCGCGAGAAGATGCCCTTTGTCGGTGAGGAGCGCTGTGAAAAGTGCGGGTGCGAGTTGCAGTTTTGCCGCTGTGGGCAAAAAAGCAAGCATTATGATGCTGTTTTAGCGCCGTTTTATTATACCGGCAGTGCCAAAAAAGCGGTGTTAAAGGCAAAGCGTTACCCGATTTATGCCGAACCGCTGGCGGCGGAGTGCGCCAAGGTATTTGAGCGCTATTACGGCTCGATTCCCTTTGATTTTGTCTGCGCCGTGCCGATGTCACGCGCGCGGCGGCACGGTAGCGGGTTTAATCACTCGAGTGCGCTTGCAAAGGAGCTTGCCGACAGATTAGAGCTGCCTTTTTACGATTGCTTAAAAGTGGTCGGGGAGGGCGCACCGCAGCACACGCTGCCCTCGGCAAGCAGAAGCGGTAATGTGCGCGGGATGTATGATGTAGAGGATGAAAGCATTTTAAAAGATAAAACCGTTTTACTTGCGGATGATATTAAAACCTCGGGTGCCACGCTTGATGAGTGTGCTTTAATGCTAAGGCTAAACGGCGCAAAGGCAGTGTATGCGCTGTGCGCTTGTGTCGCCAAAGAGGAGTATCCGCGCAAGGAAGAAAGGAAATAGTATGGATCTTGGAATTGATATCGGCAGCAGTGAAATTAAAATATTTGCCGATGGAAAGGGCGTTGTGCTCAATGAACCGGCAGTCGTTGCCATCGACAGCACCGAGGGCAATGTGCTTGCCTATGGTAAGCGTGCGCGCCGTATGATTGGCAGAAACCCGGATTCTATCACGGTTGTAAAGCCCGTGCAGCACGGCATCATTGCGGGCTTCGATTATTGCGAATATATGCTCAAGCGCATGATTCAAAAGGTTTGCGGTAACACGATGATGAAGCCGAAAATTGTGGTGGCAATCCCGAGCGTGTTGACCAATATGGACAGGCTGACCATTTTTGATGCGGTCATGGCTTCGGGCGCGCGCAAGGTCTGCTTGGTGGAAAAACCGCTGTTGGCTTCCTACGGTGCCGGCATCGAGTTTGGTGCCAAGCGCGGCAGTGTGGTTATCGATATCGGCGGCGGTACGATGGATACCGCGGTGGTAACCTATGGCGGGCTTGCATTGCACGATGCGCTGAAAATCGGCGGTAGCGATATGGATGAAGCCATTATGAAATATGTCTATGAAACCTATAATATTCGTATCGGTGAGCGCACCGCGGAGGAAATCAAGAAGGATATCGGCACTGCCGTCGCGCCCAAGGTGGAGGTGACTATGCCTGCCAAGGGTTTAAATATCAATACCGGTCTTCCGGATATTGCGGAGTTATCCAATTTTGAGATTTATAATGTGCTTAAGGAGTTTTTAAATAAGTTTGCCGCTTCGCTTGCTTCTATTTTGGAGCAAACACCGCCGGAGCTGGTCGCGGATATTTCGCTCGAGGGCATTCATATGTGCGGCGGTATGTGCAAGTTAAACGGTATGGGACAATTTCTTTCCGATTACATCGGCATTCCCGCAAAGCTTGTACCGGAGCCGGAAAACTGCGTGGCAAGAGGCACCGGTGCCGTGTTTGAAAACGCAAAGGAGCTGCGCGCCTTCGGCTACAAATTCCGCTCCTTCGAGCGTGAGGAGCCGGTGGGCATTAATGAAAATATTTATGCGGATGATTGATATGGTCATTGTATAGAAAATAGACAAAAATATTTTTTTGTAAAAACAAGCCTTCCTCTTTTATTTTTTTCTAAAGAATGCTATAATCAATTTGATAAAGCCTGAAAGGAGGTTGCCATGAACAAAAAAGTTAAGAGATTTTTGTGCCTGTTTCTTTCGACAGTCGTATTGTTTTCTAATTTCTGCACTTGTGCGGTGAGCGCGGGTGCACAAGCAGTGTATGTATCTACCGCTCAAAACCAATATAAAATTCGATTGCTGGTGTTTGAGGTGCAGACCTTTGACAACGGCAATAAAGCCTTTGGCGGTGACAGCGCGGAGTATGTGAACTATGGCGCAGAGCATATTGCGCCGAATGAAGATTGGTGTCGTATAGATTACAAAGAAGCA
>ODAI014087994.1_pt1 | contig 11712 bp, 7 predicted proteins | sample 1539321 | NCBI WGS metagenome assembly ODAI01 (sample SAMN02144231, study PRJEB22623) | gut metagenome | biome: sheep rumen | host: Ovis aries | place: New Zealand
AGATAAGCGCGCAAGGCATCGGCAATCTCTGGGTCATGTGTAAAACCATTGATGAACTCGAGTGCTTCCCCATGCAATCGTTCCATCACTTTCTCGGCATATTCTATTCCTCCTTGATCTTTTGCATATTCCACCAAAACGGCGATTTCATCGGCATTTATTGTCCCGTTTTTCACTTTCTTTGCCAAAGTAAACATCGACTCATAGCGGTGGTTGTTCAATACATAAATCACGGGGAGCGTCAGTTTTCCTTCCGCCATATCATTGCCGGTCGGCTTACCAATATCCGACGAGTCATAATAATCGAAGATATCATCGCGTATTTGGAAAATCACTCCAACCAACTGCCCGAACTTTTTCGCTGCAGTCACCTCTTCTTCCGTTGCGTTTGCAGACAAGGCTCCTATCTCACAACAGGTCTCAAAAAGTGATGCCGTCTTTTGCTGAATCACTTGAAAATAGACATCTTCCGATATTCCATCATTCTCAAAATTGTTCAGTTGCAGAATCTCACCGCTGGCAAGTGTCCGCCCAAGTTCTGCCAGTGCACTGATGATGCGTGCATGGCGTGTCTCTGCCACTTGCTGGAGCGCCGTTGAGAGGATATAGTCGCCCACCAACACTGCCACCTTATTATTATATGTGGCGTTGATTGATGCCTGTCCGCGCCGTTCATCACTTTCATCCACTACATCATCGTGCACCAATGAGGCGGTATGAAGGAGTTCCAAACCTATTGCAGCTCGCTGCGTCACTTCGGTAATCGCTCCGAAATTTTTTGCCATCAGCAGTGTCAGAATAGGACGCATGCGCTTCCCTCCCCGCTGGCGTATATGCTCCAAAGCCTGCGCCAACAGTCCTTCTGAGTGGGAAAGGGTATCATTAAACTGCCGGACAAACACGTCCAGCTCATTCATAATCGGTGTTCTGATGATCGACAAATAATCCATAACAGCATATTTTGTCACAAAATTAGTGATTTCTTTCGGGATAAATGCAAAATATTTTGTACTTTTACACAGAAAAATATATTTTTATGGATAAACTATTTCTCATCGACGCTTATGCGCTCATCTACCGCTCGTATTACGCACTGATACGTTCGCCGCGCATCAACTCTAAAGGACTGAACACTTCTGCCATCATGGGGTTTTGCAATACACTCAACGAAGTGATTACCAAAGAACAGCCTACCCACCTCGGGGTGGCGTTCGACCCTCACGGTCCCACCTTCCGCAACGAGGTTTTCCCACAATACAAGGCGCAGCGGGAACAGACACCCGAGGACATCCGGAAGTCTATTCCCATCATCAAGGATATCCTCACCGCCTACCGCATCCCCATCCTGCAGATTGACGGCTATGAGGCGGATGATGTGATAGGCACATTGTCGATGAAATCGGCAGAAATTGGCATTCCTACCTATATGCTGACACCCGATAAAGACTACGGGCAACTCGTGCGGGAAAACGTCTATATCTACCGTCCGCGACATGGAGGAGGCTACGAAACGCTCGGCGAGAAAGAAGTCTGCGAGAAGTATGGCATCCAATCTACAGCACAAGTTATCGACTTACTCGGATTGATGGGCGATTCGGCTGACAACTTCCCGGGCTGTCCGGGTGTAGGAGAAAAGACCGCCGTGAAACTTATCAATGAATTTGGCAGCATCGAACAGCTCATCTCCAACACCGACAAGTTGAAAGGTGCGTTGAAGGAAAAAGTCGAGTCGCATGTCGAAGATATACGGATGTCGAAATTTTTGGCAACCATCAAAATTGACGTTCCGATTGAACTCGATATGGAAAAACTTCAAATGACGGAACCCGACGAGGACGCTCTTGCCAAAATTTTCGATGAATTGGAATTTAAGAGTTTTGCAAATAAAGTTCTTAACAAAACTAAAAATAAACCAAAAATTGTCTCTAACCAACTCGATTTCTTTGGCTTATTTGAGGGCGAGGGGACGGAAAGTTCAAAAAAATCAAACCTCGTGAGCTTAAAAGACACCCCTCACGAATACAAACTGGTTGATAATCAAGAAGAAATGACGAAAATTCGTGACTTTTTTTTGACAACCAAAAATCTCAGTTTTGACACAGAAACGACCTCAACGAACACCATCGATGCCGAATTAGTTGGTTTGAGCTTCGCTGCGGAAGCCCATAAGGCTTTTTATGTGCCTGTGCCTGCAGATAGGGTAGAAGCACAAAAAGTGGTGGAAATTTTCCGTCCCGTCTATGAAAATGAGTCCATCCAGAAAGTGGGACAGAACATCAAGTACGACATGGAAGTGTTGCGCAACTATGGCATCGAACTGAAAGGCAAGTTGTTCGACACGATGATTGCCCACTACCTCATCCAACCCGAGTTGCGACACAACATGGACTACCTGGCAGAAGTTTATCTCGGCTATCAAACCATCCATATCGACGAGCTCATCGGTCCGAAGGGAAAAGAGCAGCGCTCGATGCGCGACCTCACACCCGAGCAAGTCTATGAATATGCGTGCGAGGATGCCGACATCACGCTGCAGCTCAAAAACGTGCTCGAGCCTAAACTGGAAGAGGTGGGTGCCAAAGAACTTTTCTGGCAGATAGAGATGCCGCTCGTGCCTGTGCTTGCCGAGATGGAGATGAACGGTGTGCGCATCGACACCCAGTCGCTCAGCGAAACATCCGCACAGCTTACACAACGTGCCCTTGACATCGAAAAGCACATCTTCGAACTGGCGGGTGAACCGTTCAATATCGCCTCTCCCAAACAGGTGGGAGACATTCTTTTCGGCAAGTTGCGCATCGTGGAAAAGCCGAAAAAGACCAAGACCGGACAATTTGTTACGAGTGAGGACGTGCTCCAACTTTTGCGCAACAAACACGAAATTGTGGACGAGATTCTCAAGTTCCGCGGCTTGAAAAAACTGCTCGGTACGTATGTCGATGCGCTTCCGAAACTCATCAACCCACGCACCGGACACATTCATACGTCATTCAACCAAACCGTTGCTGCCACCGGGCGCCTGTCCTCGTCTGACCCCAACCTCCAAAACATTCCCGTGCGAGGAGAGGATGGAAAGGAAATACGGCGCGCCTTCATCCCCGACGACGGATGCCTGTTCCTCTCTGCCGACTATTCACAAATCGAACTGCGTGTGATGGCGCATCTCTCCGGCGACGAACACATGATTGCTGCCTTCCGCGAGGGGCGCGACATACATGCTGCCACTGCCGCAAAAGTGTATAAAGAGAGCATTGAGAATGTCAGCCGCGACCAGCGTACGAAGGCGAAGCGCGCCAATTTCGGAATCATCTACGGCATCAGCGTTTTCGGACTCTCCGAACGCCTCAACATCAGTCGCGACGAGGCAAAACAGCTCATTGACGGCTATTTCGCCACTTTCCCGCGCGTACATGAATATATGGAGGAAGCCAAGCAGCAAGCACGCCAACAAGGCTACGCCGAAACGCTTTTCCATCGCCGCCGCTACCTGCCCGACATCAATTCGGGAAACGCCACCGTTCGCGGACTGGCTGAACGCAACGCCATCAACGCTCCGATACAGGGCACGGCAGCAGACATCATCAAGGTTGCCATGATACGCATCTTCGAGCGTTTCCGTCGCGAAGGCATCCGCTCGAAAATGATACTCCAGGTGCACGACGAGCTCAACTTCTCAGTCTTGCCTGAGGAAAAAGAACTCGTGGAGCGCATTGTGGTCGAGGAGATGCAGAACGCCTGCCCCCTGCACGTCCCACTCATCGCTGATGCAGGGTGGGGGAGCAACTGGTTGGAGGCGCACTGAGGCCTCACATAGCCACCTTATAAAAATAAAAAAACAGCCGAGTCTCACACGACTGGGCTGTTTCTAAAAATGAAAGTGGAGATGCCACGTTTCACAACGTCCTTCTCTCCTGAGTAAGTATATAAGCCTATAAAAAGTAGATAATAATAAAAAATAGCATACAAAATTACTACGTCATTTAATAAAAAATCAGGGAAAGCGCCAATTTTATTTGCTATAATAAAAAGTAATGTATGATTTTTTATAATAAAATATTTTGTCATAAGAAAAATAATTTATCATAAAGCAAAATTTTTACCAACAAATATCTTCGCTGCTTCATTTTTTATAAATTTGCACCTTGATTTGAAAAATATCAAAAATGCTTGTATTATCATCTTTTTTAGCAACACTGATTGCTCTTGGCATAACCATTATTTCTTTATTAGTTGGTTATTTTGAAGGGAAAAGCACTAAAGATACGACTTTTCAACTTCAGCGCAAGTCTATGCTTAGCGCCTATGCTTGCTTATGTGTTTACCTCATCTTCACACTTTATCGGAACATTGATGGAAACATGGAAATTATGTACTCCATGTCGCTCATATCACTTTACTTTGTCTATGAAGTATTCTTTTTTTCATCCACTGCATTCAACCAAACATATTATTATAATAATAAGAACTATTGGATTTTCTTCAACAGCCCGCCGATTATTATTTTGATCATTCACTATGTGATTAAGTTCACTGGGCACACCCATAGGTACTATTCGTTTCAGGATTTTGTCGATACGTTTGAAAGAACCGATGTCATTGCAGCATATTTTAGGGTTTTCTTTATTGCTTTGCTGGGCATTTACAAGATTATGATGCTCTGTCTTGTTTTTACCTCATGGCGTAAGCGAAGACAGCAACTGGTTAAAGACCCCATTTACTATTACCACTCCACCCGCCTTGGAAAAATACTGTTGTGTTGGTTTTTCATGCTTAGCATACTTTATGCCGGACAATTTGTGAATGCCATTCTTTATCATATCATCGCTAAATTGCTTTTAAGTTCCCTCATTATATATTCCATGATTGGTTTCCAGCGGTTCTACAACACGACTCATCGTCCAGACAACGATACACAGCTCTCGCATCTTCATAAGCATATAGACAACTGGATTAAGACCGACCCGTTTCCACTTGCCAATCAGGGCATTACCATTGACCACATAGCAGACACGCTTCAAATCAAACGCGAAGAACTGTCTTTCTATATCTATACTGTCTGCGGACTTACTTTCAATGGCTGGCTTTCGTCGCATAGGCTCGAACGATGCGTTCAGTTGCTTGAAGAATCAGAGCTTAACATGTCCGAAATTGCCTATACAACAGGCTACACACACCTTGCCGCCATGAGCAAAGCCTTCAAATCCAAATATGGATGCTCACCTCGCGAATATCGCAAGAAATACATTGAGAATCAATGACTTTTACATTCTGACAAATTCAAAAAATATCTATTGATAAATCTTTACCACTGCTCTAACAAACAATTCTCTTTTTATGATAAACTGCGTATCGGCGTAAAATTCTAATTTTGCGTCGCTTTTTCGTTTTCTATTATAAAAATAATGAAATGTTTAATAAAGCTATGGAAAAAAAGAAATATTTACGTCCTGTCAGCAGAAAAATTCCTCTTTTTGCTGAAAAAGAATTTTGTGTTATTTCGAAATGGAATGACGGACATGGAGGCTCAGATGATGTGATTGACAATCCCGATGATCCCCTTCCTGATGCTGGTGGAAAAGAATGGGGTTTTGATGATGAGAATGATGGTTACATCCACTTAGGCAATGTTTGGGATACTAATTTTTAAGTATTAGTCTCCCCTTACATATTATATTTAGAGAGACTGTTAGAAAGGTAAGCAATAAAAAAAACAACAAAGATGAAACGTCAATTAACAAAAACATTTATTTTACTCATTCTTGGGCTCATCTCGTCAGCATCAACAATGGCGCAGGTTGATGTGTTCAATGCTGATGAATATGACGCAGACGGGTTTCTCAAGTTAACTGATAAAAAATATCCGAAAGTGGATACGCTCCATGCCGATATCATGTTGGGACATCACTGGAAAGGCGAGCAGTTGAAAGCAGGCGGCATGGACAGCGTCTATTTCGTGAATGTGAAAACCGGTGAGTATTTTTCACTTGAAGGCTATAAGGGAGCAACAGGTGTTACCGACCATGTCGGGCTGTTGTTGCGCATAGAATCCACAACTGACGGAATTCCCGTTAAGAATGCGCGTTTTCCCAATGACCCACAGGTAGCCTACCGCATTGCTTCACAGGCTGGACACAACAACAATATCAATGACCGCTTTCTTGGACGCACGATTATGAATGACGGAAAAGTGGGGACTTTCGAGCACAACAAACTTTTAACCCTGAAAGACAAAAAGGAATATCAGCTCCACATCAATTCACAAACTTCTCCCGGTGGATTTGTCTGGTATTTCCATCCTGTGAAAGAAGACCCGGAAGGTGGCTACCAATATATCATCTATACACATCGCCAAACGCGTATAGAGCCAATAGAAGGTGTGATGTCTAATGCACTTGACCATACGTCCATTCACCGACTACGCGAATATGAAAACCGCGAATCCTATTTGTGCATTTCCTCTGTCGATGGAAATTCTATACCAGGGCGCACAACCGACTACAACAACGTTCTATTCAAGAAGTTTGCCGGGCAGATGTACTATGAGAAAGGAGATACTATATGGTACACAAAAATGAAAGTCGGCTCTCAACATTTGGAAGTTGACCCCGCAACAAACGACTGGCCTGCAGACCAACACTTTGTGGTGAAAGCCAATTGGTCACCGGTGGAAGACGAAAAAGGAAAGCCCAAATTTGTCTCTCTCGAAGACGGATTATCTACTATTGGGACAGACGAAGCCAATCTATGGAAGATTGTCAGCTTCAAAGAGCGCAAAGCATACAATCTCACGGCATCTGAGACGCGCCCTGTAGATGTGACTTTCAATATCTCCAACAACAGGTTCTATAACGTCTATAAGTATTCTGTAATGGATGAGTCAATGGCGCAACCTAATTTTGACTGGACGTGGTATGACAATGGCTTAAGCAACCCTACGGCTGCCCACGTACATCCTTACCGCTATAGCGTCGGAACAGGAGATTCCGACTACAGTGAGAAAAAGGAATTCCATAAAATAGGAACGGGCTATTACCATTGCTACAGTCATGGTATTACTGATGAGACGAATACTGAGAATAATATTAATAACAACCGAAGAGGTGAGGCGGTAATGACAGGAACTCACGATGCCAATCTCTGTGCGTCAATCTTCAATGGTTCAGCGATGCTCCAACAGACTATCACGGGATTGCGGCCTGGCAACTATATTGTCTATGTCCGTGGATTCTATGCTCCTCACTCCATGATGAACTATACAACAGATAATAGTGGCGTTCCTCAATTGCGCAACAGCAGCGACGTTTACGGATTCACGGAAGCTGATGCCAGAAATGCCATCAATGATAAAAAACAAGGATATGGTGCCTATCTTTTCGCATCGTCAAAACCGAACGGAAAGGATGTTGTCCTACATAAGCGGCGTTTGCCGTCTATTTATGAGGGATTGACACCTTATACTGATGAGAAAAAAACAAACTTGTCCAAGGAGAGTTATATGGCAAGCGAGGAATTCAAATACAGCCAGTTGGGAGATCAATATGCTGCAAATCCAGAATATAGAATGTTTAATGTCCAGCATAAGGTTCGCTACAATGCCTTGAAAGACAGCACGGTATTTGCCAAGATTCCCGGAAGTTGGGTTCCCGGCGCAACGGCAGATTATTATATCGTTCCAAGAACTGTCTCGGGAGCAGCGCGTTTCTTCGATACAACCGACCGTGACAAATATCCCGAAGCCAACAACTACCGGGTTGGTATTCCTGTTTCAGTCGGCTACGATGGCACACTGACCATTGGTGTGAACCAGACGTTCGACACCTCATTGCCGGCAGAAAACAGAAGTACGCAGGGAGAATGGGTTTGTTTCGACAACTTTGAGTTGTTCTACCTTGGCTTAAGAAAACCTAACGACTTTGTTGTCGATGAGTCTGATGGCATCAACAACACTTACATCACCGATTACGAAGAGTTTCAGACGCCAGCCAAGGCCAGTGCCACTGATGCGGAGGGCGGCTCATACAAGACCCTGATTCTTCGCCGCACACTCTACAGAGACAAGTTTATGCCTATCGTGCTTCCCGTGTCTCTGAGCAAAAAACAGGTAAAAGAAGGATTTGGCGACGATACAAAGCTGTCCATACTCCAAGGACTTACCGGCACAACCATTTTCTATCAGGCAGTGTCACTGGACGGAAACCAAACCGACATTGCGATGGAAGCAGGAAAGCCTTACATCATCAAACCTTCAGCATATCCCATGATTGATGCAGACTCTACCTATCAGCGCCAGAAATTCCCACCCAACTATCAAACGGAAGATGGCAAGCCTTCAGCCTATGCCGATCAATATGTAGTTGGAAAGAACAGACAGAATAATATGAACGCTCGTGAAGGAAAAATTCATGGCCCGATTTATATCATTGACAGTGTTTTGATTAAACAGTCAACAGTATTCCCACGCATAGAGAAAACCCCTCAAGGTGGATGGAGGGCAGCATCATACTTTGGTGCAAATCTCGACAACGTCTGGACAGAGCCTAAAGATTTCCAGCCACAGGGACCCGTGCAAGTTGTCGGCGACAACTCAGGAAAGACCTATAAGCTCACCGCAAAGGTCTATTATCGTCCAAATAGCGGTGTTCACTCTTGGATTCTAGCAAACAAGTCAGCAGTATGGACAAGTGGTATCATACCCAATTATTCCTATTACCATGCCGTTGACGGGAATATGTATTTCACCGGAACAAGGCAGGCATCAGCCAAAAAAGGTCTCGGTGCTTACCTCCAATTGCTCGAACAGGTGAATGGTCAAGACGGCGAGCCTCAACAGGGTGCAAAAGAGATTGTGTTCTCCGACTCATGGCTCAATGGCGAATATTACTTTGTTGATGCAACGGGGACAACAGGCATCACAACACTCGAAGAGAACCCCGCCACTACAGACGATGCATGGTACACCGTAGAAGGTGTGCGCCTTGACGGGCAGCCAACCAAACCAGGCATCTATATCAATGGAGGAAAGAAGAAAATTGTGAAATAGTAAAAAAACTGCGTTGGCAGAACTGGAATCGCCACTTCTGCCAACGCCTTAAATTATGAACAAAAAACAATAATAAAATGAAAAGAGAAATGTACATGCAACCTTCTGTCAGAGTGCACAATGTAGAAATATGGAGTGAAAAGCCATTATGTGCAGGCAGCAAAATCAACGGCGAACATCCCGGCTATGGCGAAGACGACCCGTTTGGTGCAAAAGAATTTGAATTTGAAAATGATGAAAACTATCCCCGTGCATTCGGCATCTGGGAACAAGACAAGTTGGAAGAGTAAAAAAAGTATTAACAAAAAAACAGTAAAAACATGAAGAAGAGAATATTCTATGGCTTGGCTGCAGCATGGGGAATCATCTGCCTCAGCGCCTGCTCACAGGACGATTTTACTAACGAGACGACAAACGAGGTAAAGTCGTCAAGACCCGCTGTCAGCCTCATTGTGACACAAGGAAGCCAGACGCGCACCGTGCTCACAGACTTAGGACCGGGAAAAGGACTCAACGGAACGTGGCAGACCACCGACAGCATCGGTGTGTGGAACATCACCGAAGGACTGAACCTGTACCAAACCGTTCAGCCTAAGGAAGAAGCAAAAAATTCCGAATTTATCGGGACAATCAATTGTCAGGATGGGGACCAGCTCGCTTTCTTCTATCCGCGTTCATCATCAAATATCGAGTGCGACCCGACCGAACCGGGAAAGGTAAATATCGACTTTACCCACCAAGGAGGCACGCTCGAAGCCATTGCCAACCAACTCGACCTCGTCTATGGAACGGCAACCGTGCGCATGTCGGGCAGCAATGCCACAGCCAATCTTGGCGTGATGAATGCCGCACATGCCGTGTGGAACACCAAAATCTACGACAGCAGTGCCGACACCATTCTTACCGTAGAGAAACTGTATGTGAAAATCATCCAGCAAGGAAACGGCGAAAGATATAAAAAACTGCAAGGCGTGCTCAATCTGGCAACACAGGAGTTCACGACAAGGGAAAACGCGAACAAAAATGACTTTATCACCATCACACTTGACAAACCCACGAAAGAAATCTACTTTGTCACACCGCCGGCGCTTGAAAACATCTACTTCGAAATCGAGGCGGTCGATGAATATGGCATCAGCCACAATTATAATATGTATGAGAACGGTGCTGCCGAAAACGAAAACGCCAAAGGGCTCTACGTGAAAAAAGTGAACCCGGGAAAATTCTACCGCTTCACGGTCAAGAAGACGAACGATGGCGACTATATCGAATTTGACAGCGTGAAATGGGCAACGGGAAACCTCATCTGGAGCAACGGAAATAGTGGCAACTCAATCAATATCTGGAAAGACATCTACAACCGCCATCTCACCATCGACAACTATTTCGTCGCTCCTTCGCAGGAATGGTCACCCGAACAAATTGTGAACAAGTATTTCGACAGCTTTAGTGCATGGCCCGAAAAGTCACCAGTTGCCGGTTCGACCGTGAACGACGCTTTCTTCAGCATCTTTTTGGGTGGAATCATCGGTAAGCATGGTGTGCAGGCATCGAGAGGAGGAAATATTGAGGTTAAATCGAACTCATACTATTTTGGCGGAACATCTCTCGGAGCACTCATGCTGGGCACAGACTATCTTGACTTCAGGCGAAAAATCTATTACAGCCCAAATGAGTGGACATATTCATTCAATGAGATTACGTTCCAGCAACTGCTGACCGGAAATTATGACGACCAAAACTATATCACGGGCGTATATAAAGGCGACCTCGCATACGTCGCTACGAAAGGAAAATATGCCCTGCCGACAGAACCGGACATTGAAGCACTCATGGGCAACAACGACAAATACCACCGCGCGTGGGGTGTCATCTGGGTAGAGACCTCAGCCAGCAGCGTATGCAAGGCTAACAACTTCAACTTCTCCGGCACGAAGGCACCCATCTTCGGATTGTTCATCTCGAAAAAACCACTCACGGGCTATGCAAAAGACCCGACATACAACTATGCTATCCGGCTGGAAAAGGCGGATATGAAAAAAGGTATCTTCCTCCCCGCAGAAGGATACACATCATACTTAAGTCATGGTACCAGTGCAAACGACGAGGCGGGACATGTGTGCTGCTATATTACCGGTATCCTCAACGAAGTGGGCGGTATCAATGGGTTAGGTACCAATATGTCTTATGGACGGGCTGCTTATCAGAACGGCACATTCACACATGGCGCATACACAAACGGAGATCGCACGGGTCGATATGCCATACGTCCTGTCTATATCGGTGAATAAGCTTTGTTCTGAACAGCCTTCGCAAAACAAAAATCGGGGCGCAGCAAAATAAAAGTTTCTGAATAACGCCATAAGTTTCATGTAACATTTGTATTAGTCCCTGGGAGCCCGACAGCCAGTATGTGCTGCCGGGCTCCCTTTTTTGTATGCACGCTCCGCTGATTGCTGATTGCTGCGCAGCAGAAATTTGGAAGACATAGAATAAGTTCTCCGTTCGTCTGGATTTGCAATCCAGACGTATAGGTTATAAGGATTTGTAATCCGATAAAAGGCGTATTAAGCGGATTGAAAATCCTGATATTTTATATATCTGTCGGATTGCAAATCCGACAGAACGGGGCGGAAGGCAAACGATGTAGGGGTCGATCGATGTATCGACCC
>ODAI010006267.1_pt1 | contig 11711 bp, 13 predicted proteins | sample 1539321 | NCBI WGS metagenome assembly ODAI01 (sample SAMN02144231, study PRJEB22623) | gut metagenome | biome: sheep rumen | host: Ovis aries | place: New Zealand
ACGTTCAAGTCCTTTCACCTTGGTATATTCGGGCAATTGTCTCGTTTGCCTTGCAATGCTCAGGGATATGGTCAGGTCTGGATATTCACCCTCTACCAAACCACGCTCCATAAGGTTCTTGGCATCCGTTTCGCTCAATCGGTGCCCTTTCTGCACAGCATCAAGCAAGATGCAATCCTCCAATGACAAGTCTTTGTCCTCTTCCATATTGTGTATTGAATTTAATTCTTACAATATTTCTCTTGCTATTCACGCACAAGCTTCTGCATCTGCAAGGGCGTGGTGGTGATTCTCCATGTCAAAACCACAAGCGGCAGCAACAGTATGCAGTTGATGGTTGGGAAGATGGCGAAACTTGCGTCGTGAGACACAAAGCGTATCGTAGAACTCATAGTCTGGATAGTCCATCTGATAGACACGGAATACAGCCTTAAGACAACCTTCGTCAAAAGGCTTGTTGTGAGCGACAAGAGGTAGCCCTTTAATCAATGGTTCTATCTGCGCCCACACTTTTGGGAAAACAGGAGCATCATCTGTGTCTTCATGACAGAGACCATGAACCTGCGAGCACCAATAATTATAATAGTTGGGCTCTGGCTGGATGAGAGAATAGAACGTATCTACAATTTCACCATCCCTGACAATAACGATTCCAACAGAGCAAACCGAAGAACGCTCGTTGTTAGCTGTCTCAAAATCTATTGCTGCAAAATCTTTCATAGTCTTGTTTCTAGTATTTAGATAATACAGGCTTCGCCTCGGCAGAATCCAAGCGAGCTTGGATAATCGTCAAGCAAACTTAAAAGCTGAGTTTATTCAATCGGGAGCGGAGTTGTTCTGCTTCCGATTTTCTTATTGCAAGACACCATTCTTTGGTGTAATGAAATCCCATCAATACGTAAATCCAAAAGACCAGAGCGGAATGATGTTGTCAAAGCCATATTCGACATCGTCCTTCACGACATATCCTTCCTTGGCATCTGCTACTTGCTTTTTCTTTTTCTGCTTCCCTCCTACTTCAAATGTTTTACCATCAATCTCGAAATCACTTATACGAGAACTTACCACATCCGTTGTGACTCTCATCTGATTATAGAAGAAGGTTTCACGGATGTTGCCAATATCGGTTGCCTGCCCTCCTAATACATACGCAAGGTTTGTATTGTCAAGATATACCTTGTCCACCTTACCAACTCCTCTTATACCTCCTGTTTCATTACGAAGCTGTCCTATCATACCTGCCTGTTCCATATAAATGAAATAGTCTGGAAGAATATTCCTACTAACTCCCACTACGGTTGACAGAGAATCCATTACCGGCTTGAAAGGCACGCTCTGCGCAATTACCGCCAAGAGCTTTTTCAGTTTCCGTCCTGTTGAAATATTCATATTGGCATATTGCGGAATATCAACCTCCATAGTTTGGTTAATCACCTGACGAAGCTCTATTTCGAAATTGATGTCTTTGGAAAAAGGATAGTAACCTTTCTGAAGATAGTCATGGAACAATGGTAGAGGATGGCGTACATCTGCTATCTTAACCTTTTGAGCTATAATATCTTGCAAAGAGTATACTGGCACTTTTATATCATGGAACAACTCAAGATATTCACGGAACGAAAGACCTTGCATCATGAATATGGCAGCACGTCGACTCAAATCGGCATAACCTCTATATATATCAAGAACCGAAGAACCCGTAAACACAACCTTGATATCCGGGTGCGAGTCGTATATTTGCTTCAACTCACGCGACCAGTTCTCATATTTATGTATCTCATCTATGAATAGTTGTTCTCCTCCTTCTCTCGCAAATTCATCAGCCAGACCAACCAAAGTATGCGTCGAAAAATATACATGATCAGCAGAAACATACAGAATTTTTCTGTCATTCTGATGCTCTTTGACATATTGTAAAACCATAGTGGTCTTGCCAATACCACGCGGACCAACAAGCCCGAACATACGTGCATCCCAACTAACCTTATAGTACATATAACGTTTAAACCCTGACGTTGTCAGTTCTAACAGGGTTCTCATGTTGTTAACAAGCGATAAGTCCATGATGTTCCTTTCCTATGTTTACGTTTATAGTTCACTATCGGCTGCAAAGATACAAAATTGCACTACAATAGTGCAAAAAAATTCAAGAAATTGCACTCTAATAGTGCAATTTTCAATAAAAAAGACTTAAAAGCCAAGTTTACTTAATCGGGAGCGGAGTTGTTCTGCTTCCGATTTTCTTATTGCAAGGCGAATCTCGCAGGTATTATCATAGGTCTGACTGACGATACGTGGCGACATCTCCTTGACAATGCGCATGACATCGTTCATCATAGGATAGGAAAAGGTGTAGGTGATAATCTCTTCTACTTGCTTGCTCACAATCTCCGAATGAGCAATGGCATCGGCAGCTGCCTCACGATAAGCAACGATGAGTCCACTGGTTCCAAGGTTTACTCCGCCATAATATCTTACAACGACTATCAGTATGTTTGTCAGTTCATTAGAATTAATCTGTCCAAGTATTGGTTTACCAGCAGTACTCGATGGTTCGCCGTCATCATTGGCACGAAAATCAGTACGTTCTGCACCGAGCATATAGGCATAACACACATGGCGTGCGTCGTAATATTTCTTACGATACACGGCAAGAATATCCTTTACCTCCTCTACCGTTTCCACATGATGGGCAAAGGCAAGAAACTTACTACGTTTCTCAGTGTAGTAGCCCTCGCCTACCCTTGACTCTATGGTTTTGTATTCGTCAGTCATGGTGCAAAGGTAGTGTTTTCTACCATAATAAAGGAAAATTATCACAATAAAACATTACATAGTAGCGTTATTGGAAAGTATGGCAATCAAAGTTGCTAAGCAATTACTACAATTATTAACAAAAACAATTTTATCATGAAGAAATTATTCGTTTTGATGGCTGCCGTTGCTATGATGGTATCATGCAGCAACAAGGCTACTGCCAATGGTAAGGCAGCTGCCGCTGAAGAGGGTTACACCTTCTCTGTTCAGAACAACATCACTGGTACTACTGGTACTGCGAACTGTCACATCCCAGACCTGGGTGCTCCAATCAAGTTTGAGGTTTCTGGCGAAGGCGACATTCTGGACGTTACCGCAACCGTAACTATCAAGCATGGCGACGAGACTGAGGAAGACATTGCCGATGAGCCACGTCAGACGACAGAACTGTGGATTAGCGGTCGTCAGGACGACAACAAAGATACAGAATTCAAGCTCACCGCCGACGAGGAGAGTCAGAAGAAGCTCATAGAGTGGCTCACCAAGCCAGAGGGTACTGAGGAAACTATCATTTTCAAGGGTAGAGTGCCAAAGGCTGACCTCGATAAACTGAACGCCAGGGAGTGTACCAATACTCTTGTTCTGTAAAGAGGGTAAAGGTTAGAGATTAAAGTTAAAGATTAAAGGTTAGAGGTTAGAGGTTAAAGATTGAAGATTGAAGGTTAAAGGTTGAAATATCAAAGTAACGTCATCTCGACCAAAAACTAAAAACCAAAAACTAAAAACCAAAAATAAATGCGAGCTTTAAAGGCTCGCATTTATTTTATTAAACCAACTTGTGAATAACCAGTCCACTACGAAGCTTTGGTTCAAACCATGTAGCCTTCGGTGGCATTATCTTACCACTGTCTGCGATGTCCATGATCTGCTGCATGCTTACAGGATAGAGAGCCAATGCTGCTCGCATCTCGCCATTATCAACACGACGTTTCAACTCACCCAATCCACGCAATCCACCAACAAAGTCAATACGCTTGCTTGAACGCAGGTCACCGATATTCAGTATTTCATCGAGTATAAGTCTGCTCGAGATGTCGACGTCAAGAACTCCGATAGGATCGTTATTGTCGTACGTGCCCTCTTTTGCTGTGAGCGAATACCAATGCTGGTCAAGATAGAGAGAGAACTCATGGAGCTTTGCTGGCTTATAAATCTCCGTACCTTTATCCTCTACATCAAAGTTCTTCTTTAGGGCTTCAAGGAACTGCTCCGACGTGAGACCATTCAGATCCTTTACCACACGGTTGTAGTCAAGGATAGTGAGCTGGCTTGCCTGGAAGCATACTGCCATGAAATAGTTATATTCCTCGTCACCTCTGTGGTTAGGGTTCTGCTTTTGTTTTTCAGCGCCCACGAGTGCAGCCGCAGCCGAACGGTGGTGACCATCAGCAATATAAAGACTCGGCATCTTTCGGAACTCCTCTGTAATGGTTGCGATATCCGTATCATCGGTGACACACCAGAACTGATGACGGAAGCCATCGATAGGAGCAATGAAATCATATTCTGGCTCTGTAGCCGCATAGCGCATTAGCAACTCGTTGAGCACTGCGTTGTCAGGATAAGCGAAGAACACGGGTTCGATGTTGGCATTGTTCACACGAACATGTTTCATACGATCTTCCTCCTTATCGCGACGAGTCAGCTCATGCTTCTTGATGACACCCTTTTGATAGTCATCACAATGAGCACAAACCACAAGACCATACTGTGTCTTGCCGTTCATCGTCTGCGCATATATATAATATTGTTCCTTGTCGTCTTGTACCAGCCAACCTTTGTCTTGAAACATCTGGAAGTTCTCAGCTGCCTTTTCGTAGACACGTGGATCGTATTCGCTCGTACCTTCTGGGAAATTGATCTCTGGCTTAATAATACGATATAGACTCATCTCATTGTCGCCAGCCTCAGCACGTGCCTCATCACTATCCAGCACGTCATATGGGCGACTTTCCACCTTTTCCACCAAGTTCTTTGGTGGACGGATTCCCTTAAATGGTTTTACTATTGCCATAATATAATGCGTAATTTAACTTACAATTCTGCTTTGATTTTGTTTATCATCTCTTGATATTCCTCATCAGAGAGATACACCTTGCCCGGATTCATTTGGAATGTCCCTCCATAGTCTGGTCCATCAACATACTTTGGTGCAAGATGGAAATGCAGGTGGGATAGTTTGTCGCTATATGCGCCATAGTTTATTTTCTCAGGATTGAACGCCTTCTGCATGGCGCGCGTCACCTTAGCCACATCGCTCATGAAGGCATTACGCTCATCGTCACTGAGTTCGTTGAGGTCGTTCACATGTCCATTGTATGCCACAAGACATCGACCGCGGTAGGTCTGTTCTTTGAAAAGGAAGGCACGAGACACTGACAGTTGGGCAAACTCAATCATCAGGTCGTGCAGCGTCTGATTGTTTGTACAGTATAAACACTGTTTTGGATCACTTTGCATAATTTGTTTGTTTTAAGTTTGGTGCAAATATAACAACATTTTAGCACAAGTACAAGAAAACAAGGCTTTATCTTTTGGCGGCATTCTTCTTTTTTAACTGTACATATTCCTTCTTCGCTTTCTCCATCTGTTTCCTAAAGGCGTCATTTCCTGCCAAGGCTCTCATAACAGAAGATGCAAATAAAGGATGGGAGTCAGTCGACTCCCATCCTTATCGAGATATCGAGTATGGTTTTATTTGTTCACTTGGAACTTTGTATCACCATCCTTGAAGAAAGCGTTGATTTGCTTTGCGGCAGCAATACCTGCATTGATATTTGCCTCTGCGGTCTGAGCGCCCATCTTCTTAGGTGTTGAGAAATAGCGACCTTCAAACTTGGCAAACTCAGCATCTGCATCTGGCTTAATGTCTGTAACAAACTTCAAGTCGTCACGCTCCTGCATCAACTTGATGAGTTCTGACTCATTGATGACCTCCTTGCGAGCAGTATTCACAAGTATACCACCCTTCTTCAGCTTACCTACCAGAGCGTAATTGATGCTCTCTTTGGTCTCAGCAGTTGCAGGTATGTGAAGAGACACGACATCACAAGTCTCGAAGAGTGCGTCCTGGTTTGCTACTGCATGGACGCCAGCCTTCTCAATTACCTCTGCAGGACAGAAAGCATCGTATGCGTATACGTCCATACCAAATCCTTTGGCGATGCGTGCAACATTACGACCAACATTACCAAAAGCAAGGATACCAAGTTTCTTTCCGAGCAACTCGCTACCTGCCTTACCATTATAGAAGCCACGAACAGCCATTACGAGGAGTCCGAAGACAAGCTCCGCAACGGCGTTGGCATTCTGACCTGGCGTATTCTCTGCAACCACATTGTGAGCTGTAGCTGCTGCAAGGTCTATATTGTCATAGCCAGCACCAGCACGTACGACGATCTTCAACTGCTTAGCCGCATCGAGCACCTCAGCATCCACTTTGTCAGAACGGATAATCATCGCATCCACGTCAGCTACAGCTGCAAGCAGCTGTGCCTTCTCTGTGTATTTTTCGAGCAGCACGAGCTCATTGCCTGCTGCCTCAACTTCTTTCTTGATGCCTTCAACTGCTGCTGCAGCGAAAGGTTTCTCTGTTGCTACAAGTACTTTCATTGTTTTGTCGTTTTATATTCTTTATTATTATCTTATTCTTTTGGCTTACAAATACCATGCAAAAGTAAGATTTTTATTCAAATCTGACAAATTTTCAGACATCTTCCCATACAATAATCATTCAAAAAACGTTAGAAACGTATTATCATCGAGATATTGTGGCTGAAAAGGAAAATAAAGATTACAAAAAAGCGAGTGATAGAATGCTATAAATATTGATAGCAACATGCCCTTCCTTAATAATCTAAGGACTGACATGTTGCTATAATCGATACGAAAAGAATTAGTGCTGTGCCTCGAAATCTTTCATTGCCTGAACGAGTGCATTACAACCCTCGATGGTCTGAGCATTGTAGCAGCTTGCACGGAAACCACCAACTGAACGATGGCCCTTGATACCTACCATACCACGCTCGGTAGCGAACTCGAAGAATGGTTTCTCCAACTCAGCGTACTCCTCGTTCATAACGAAGCAGATGTTCATCAATGAGCGATCTTCCTCAGCAACAGTTCCCTTGAAGAGTTTGTTACGGTCAATTTCACCATAAACGATCTCAGCACGCTGCTTTGCCAGCTTATCCATTGCCTCTACACCACCGTTCTTCTTCACCCAACGCATGGTCTCAAGCAAAGAATAGATTGGAACTACAGGAGGAGTATTGAACATGCTGCCCTTCTCTACGTGGGTGCAGTAGTTCATCATTGTAGGTAACTCACGGGGAGCCTTGCCCAGCTTGTCATTCTTGAGGATGATGACGGTAACACCAGCCATAGACATGTTCTTCTGTGCACCAGCATAGATACAATCGTACTTGCTTACGTCAACTGGACGACTCATGATGTCGGACGACATGTCCGCAATCAGTGGTACGTTGACTTCAAGATCCTTGCGTATCTCAGTACCATAAATGGTGTTGTTGGTGGTGATGTGCAGGTAGTCAGCATCAGCAGGAACAGTGTAGTCCTTTGGAATGAATGTGTAGTTGGCATCTTTTGAAGAAGCTACCTCAACCACCTCACCATAGAGTTTGGCTTCCTTCTCTGCCTTGTTTGCCCATGTACCAGTATTCAAGTATGCGGCTTTCTTGATAAGGAAGTTGGCAGGAACCTGTGTGAACTGCAGCGATGCGCCACCACCAAGGAAAATTACTGAGTAGCCCTCAGGCACTGAGAGCAGCTCCTTGATAAGAGCCTCAGCCTCATCAACTACTGGCTGAAAATCCTTTGCACGGTGGCTGATCTCCATCAGAGAGAGACCCGAACCATTGAAATCCAAAATCTGCTTAGCAGTATTCTCGATAACTTCACGTGGAAGCATCGACGGACCTGCATTAAAGTTGTACTTCTTCATTGAAATTCTAATGTTTATAACTGTTATTTGAATATCCTATTGATAGTTTCTTATGAAAAACGCTGCGAAATTACACATTTTCTTCGACATGCGCAAACAATTATACAAAAAGTTACAAAAATACAGAAATCTACAACATTTTTATCACCTAACAAGCAACTCTTGCAATACTATGCCAGGATCAAGCATATAAATTCTGACTTTACGTTTTCCCGTAAGCGATGATGGTAACATCATGACACGTGAAGCATAGCGTATAAATAAAAAAAAGAGACTCCTAAAAAGAGTCTCTTCTGCGGTGCGTACGGGACTCGAACCCGTGACCTCCTGCGTGACAGGCAGGCATTCTAACCAAGCTGAACTAACGCACCTTGCTGTTTTGCGGTTGCAAAGGTATGAAGAAAAAATGTAACGACCAAAACAAAATCATATTTTTTTAAAAAATTTTTTGCATCATAACAACGTCACGCCACATGTCACCTTGCCTCATCCACTTATCAATTGTCGCAACCGCTTGATATCCATTATTATGGAAGGCACGCTTACATTTTTCGTTATCTACATCAATATATGCATATAATTGTTTCAGCTGGAGCACCTCCTTTGCGTACTCCCCTATCTGTCTTATTGCCTCAGTAGCATAGCCGTAACCCTGAAACTCACTAAGAATGACAATTCCCACTTCCGCCCGTAGATTTTTAGGGGAGAAATCGGTAAGGTCTACCATACCAACCACATGCCGATCATCATTCTCTATGACAAGTCTCGCCTGCTTGTCTGTATATATATCTCCTGTGGTATTCATGACGAAGTCGCGCAGGATCAGGTGAGAATATGGCACATTAGCACTGCCAAGATGCCATAAAGATGTATCGTTTTCAATGTCGTACATCAATTCGACATCGTCCAATTCCAGTGCTCGTATGCGTAATCCTGCCATTACTCAACAATTTCGTTAGGGGTTATTATAATATTTTTATCGGCGTAGTAGAATCCTATAGTCATATTGGGGTTAGCAGTGGACATGAAGATATCGAATATATCAGCATAAGAATAGGATGCTGTGTCATAAACAACGACGATATCCTTGTCGGGATATTCTGACAAAAGCCGTTCACTTTGTGAGGAATGTCCGCTGGGAAGGGTTGTGGCATTGCCCATGACATACACTCCCTCGTATGCCTTTTCGTCTATTTTCTCTTTACACATATCAAGCATATCTTGATTACCTACACATACATAGACGGGTTGCTTTCGTCTCGGTCGAATAGTAAAACCAAGCATTTTCTTCAATCTGTGGACACTCATTTTCACCAATGCGCCGAGCGCTCTGACATAGATAGCAAGTTTTATAGGGATAGTCAGCAAGAATGAGAGTTGTCCAAAGTGCTTCTGCAGGAATATAAGCATTGCCTCATAGAACACATGAACATAACGGAACGAGGACTTATGTGTACTCTCACCTTTATAATGTAGTATTGTGTTCGGTAAATAAAGGTTTTTATATCCAGCCTTAAGCAGACGATAAGAGAGGTCAATATCCTCACCATACATAAAGTATTCCTCATCATAACCGTTCATCTCACGCATTACGGAGGTTCTTAACATGGTGAAGGCACCACTGACAATCTCAATCTCTACAGGGACGTCCCATGGCAGCCACCCCATATAATAGCGACCAAAACGACGACTTTTCGGATAGATCTTACATAGTCCTGACATTTTATAGAAAGCCGTCATCGGAGTTGGTATACCACGACGTGACTCCAATGCACGTGTTCCATCCCTATTGAGCATACATACGCCCAAGGCTCCTGCCTCCGGATGTTCTGCCAGTACATCTACACACTCTTTAACTGTATTTTCTGCAACAACTACATCTGGATTGACAAACAAAACATACTCGCCTTTGGCAAGGCGCAGTGCGATATTGTTGGCTTTGGCAAAGCCAAGGTTATGATTGTTTGCAATAACCCTCACCCACGAATAGTTCTTACGGATATAGGCTACCGTGTCATCAGAAGAGTGATTGTCGACCACTATCACTTCTGACTCAAGATCCTTCAACGCTCGCTGCAACGAGTCAAGACATTGAGCCAAATAATGGCGCACCTGATAGCTAACTATGATGACCGATAATTTCATTGTTGCTCTTTCTGTTTTGTTTCGTAAAGACACCTATCTTCTGAGGGATAGACCATCACAAGGCAGAGGGCTAAGATGATAGCCATATATGCGAACGACACATTCCTATGAGATATATAATATAATAATGTGTTAGCTATCATTGGAACACATATCATCATCATCCTCACCGTACCCCAACACAGCAGTGCTTTAGTGGAAGTATCATCACCTACGGTAAGCTGTCTCTGTACTTTCGAGATGCGGAAGAGATATAGAGCCAACGGTATGCATGCGATAGTAATCAACTGCATTATTACCATGACCAGAAACATTGTCTGTCCGTCAATCATCGAATCGCCCATTGCCAATATTCCACATTCGTACAACAACACTATCGCTAAGACAATACTTAGCGACGCGCCCATTTCTATCAGTAATATCTTTCGTATAGTATTCATGCGAATGGTGTTCGGTTTAGTATGCTGCGCCCGAGTGTCACCTCGTCAGTATATTCCAGCTCGTCGCCCACAGAGATACCACGGGCAATAACACTCAACTTAACCTCAGTCTGTGCAAGTTTACGAGAAATATAGAAGTTTGTAGTATCGCCCTCCATGGTACTTGCCAAGGCGAGTATCACCTCATCTACCCCTCCCTTTTGACATCTCTCGACAAGAGAATCTATCTCAAGGTCGGCAGGTCCCATACCATCCATCGGTGATATCACGCCACCAAGTACATGGTAGAGTCCATTGTATTGTCCTGTGTTTTCTATTGCCATCACGTCTTGGATATTCTCTACAACACATATCAATCTACTATTACGTCTTTGGTCAGAACAGATAGGACAGATGTCGGTATCACTAATATTATGGCACACACTACAATGTTTCACATCATGCTTCAGTTTCACGATTGCTTCAGCGAAACTATCCACCTCAGAGCCATCCTGTCTGAGCATAAACAACACCAAGCGGAGCGCAGTCTTGCGCCCCACTCCTGGCAATTTGGCAAATTCGCCAACAGCTTTCTCGAGTAATTGTGACGGATACCTGCTATCCATCAATCATCAAAGAGGTAGATTCCGATGCCAACTTTCAGACCTACTGTAGAATACTTGCTTTTCTTAAAGCTTTGATCATAGTACACAGCAGGTTCAATAGTGACAGAACGATTGATATAGAAAGCATAACCTACCTCTGCACCTGGCATAACGTCATTGTAGTGCGTTTTATATCCTTCCACTTTCTGTGCGGCATGAACATACTTTGCGTTCACGCCGAGATAGAGTCCGTTCTGAATGATGTAATAACGTCCTCCAACACCAATCATGAATCTGTCGGTAGTATTCTTGTGTCCTTTGTGTTCATAAGAGGTGAAGGCAAGTCCCATGAGGTTATCCATAAACAGGTAGCCACCCTTTGCCTCAACTCCGATGTTGAACTTGTCGGCACCATTATAATGCATGTCAAGACCTGTGAGGGAAGCTCCGATGTATCCCTTACCTTGTTGGAACTGGGCGTTAGCCGCCATTGTCACTGCGAAGGCTGCTATGAGCAGCATGATTTTCTTTTTCATAGTCGTTGATTTATTATGATTGTTGCTGTTTCTTTTCTTTTATTATCCACATCGTGAACCATACTATCGCAATCAAAAGCACTGCACCACCAAGGCTATAAGCTATAGGTTCTGCCAGTCCGAATGCTTGTTTTGACACAAACAGGAAGGTAGAACACACTGTCGTCATGAACAGTGCGGGTATAAGCGTAATGAAATATGGTTTATTCTCTCTTACCAGATACAC
>ODAI012208654.1_pt1 | contig 11711 bp, 6 predicted proteins | sample 1539321 | NCBI WGS metagenome assembly ODAI01 (sample SAMN02144231, study PRJEB22623) | gut metagenome | biome: sheep rumen | host: Ovis aries | place: New Zealand
TCGCCATTGCGCTCGACGTGCAGCAGATAGAGTGCTTCGGCCAAGGCATCGATGAGTTTCTTGTCCTTTGCGGCATATTCACCCAGATATACTTTCGTCTTCCTGTCACGCGGGTACTTGTCGTACTGCTTGCTGGTCAGGAAGTAGTGATTGGGCTCATAGTAGTGTTCGTCGATGATAGGCATACCCAGTTCTTCAGCCAGTTTCCAGCCATTCTCCAAGTCGGGGTTGCCTGGGTGTGAGCCTGGACCTGCCGTGCCTACGATGACGATTTCGGGATGGGCCTCGGTCACCTTTTTGTAAATATAGCGGAAACGCTCGCAGAATTCTGGCGAGATGCGCTCTTCGTTGCCCAGGCCAAGATATTTCAGCCCGAAGGGTTTCGGGTGGCCGGCATCGGCACGCATCTTTGCCCATTTCGATGTGGCAGGATCGCCATTGGCCCACTCAATGAGGTCAAGGGCATCCTGTACCCATTCGTCCATTTCCGACATGGGCACCACGTCCTGAGCCTGATCGCGCATGCCCCAACCACCATTGGTTCCCTGACAGCTCACACCGCATGGCAGGATGGGTAGCGGTTGCATGTTCAGGTCTTCGCAAAGCTGGAAATACTCATAGTAGCCCAAGCCCATTGACTGGTGGTAGCCCCACGTGTTCTTCAGCGGGCGGCGCTGCTCGCGTGGACCGATGGTTGTCTTCCAACGATAGGTGTTCCAGAAGCCGTCGCCACCGCCATGCACCACGCAGCCACCGGGGAAGCGCATGAACTTCGGGTGCAGGTCAGCCAGTGCCTGAACCAGATCCTTGCGCAGGCCATGTCCCTTGTACGTGTCCTCAGGCATGAGCGACACTTGGTCGACGTCGATGCATCCGGTGTTCAGGACGAGCAGTTGCAGCACGGCATTCTGGCAGTCGGCCGAAGTCGTGAGCGTCGACTCGTACTTCTTCCATTCCTTGCCGCTTACGCCTGATAGTGTTGCTTCGGCAATGACTTTCGGGTCCTTGCCCCAGCCCTGTGGCTCAACAAGGGCAATGCGTACTTGCTTATCGGCTCCTTCGACGTTGCGCAGGAACACCGAGAAGTTCAGCTGCTGACCGGCTTTCACGGAAATGCCGTCGAATCCGTCGTTCTGCAGGCCTACTCCCTTCCATCCATTGTAGTCGTAGTATTCCTTCACGCGCTCAATGTGCAGCCGCATGTAGGTAGGATTGTTCGGATGAAGGGGATTGTCCATGCGTGTCTCCATGAATCCAAGCGAATGGCCTGGCCGCAAGAAGCGCCAGGATGTGCCTGGTCCCCAGCCGTCGCGCTCAGTAGGGTTGTACTCGAAGGAACCATTCTGCAGGAGTTCGGCAAAAAGACCGCCGTCGGCACTCGACGAGATGTCCTCGAAGAAGATGCCGATGAGTTCATCGCTGATAGCCTTACCACCAGCTGGTGCTGTCATGGCTTTCTGTGCCATGACGGGCATTGAGGCTGTCAGCAGTGTGACAGCCATTGTCATGATTCTTTTCATTGTCGTTGAATATTGTAATTGATTATTATTTTGCTCTCTCTCAACTCTCAACTCAAAACGCCCTCACCCCTCTCTCATCATGATGAGTTCGTCGCGGAGCTGATCGGGCAGGTTGATTCCTCGCAGGATGAGGCTACGACTCCACGCCGCCACCTCGTTGGGCTGCATGGTATGCAGGATGTAGGCAAACTGCTCTACCTCTTCGTCCGTATAGCTGTCGGCAGTGCGACCTTTGAAGGCATCCAACTCCTCATCGTCGAAATATTCTATCGGTTGCGTCGCAGCCTCCATCATGCATGCCTGCTCGCATCGCGGGCTCTCTGGTGAGCACGATGTGCAATCGCCCTCGCCAATGACAATGGGATCTTCGCTGCCGTCGGAGCGCCTGTTGTGCCCGAAGATGTAGGCGATGGCTCCCAATGCCGCCAATGAAATCAATGCAATGATTGTTATTTCAGTCATTATCTACTTCTGCTATCAACTTTCAACTACTTCAAATCCTGCCTTCTGCAACTCTTCCCAGAAATGCGGGTAGGATTTCGTTACCACTTGCGGATTTCTGACAGCCAGCGATGGTCGGATCAGTGCCAAGGGAGCCAGTGACATGGCCATACGATGGTCGTCATAAGTGTCGATGGGCTCGTCAGACTTCTCGCATCGCTCGCCATCCCACACCAAATCGGTGCCATTCTCCACGCGTAGCACGATGCCGAGCTTGCGCAGCTCTGTGATGAGGGCTGAAATGCGGTCGGTTTCCTTGATGGTCAGTGTCTGCAAGCCTCGGAAATGGAAAGGAATGCCTTTGGCAGCACATGTGGCAACAATGGTTTGTACCAGGTCGGGCGAATTCACGAAGTCGTAGTCGAGTCGCGGAACCTGACGGTTGTTTTTCCTGAGCACCACCACGCTTTCCTCGCTATGATTCCTGCTCTTGAACACCGTTTTCACGCCCAACATCGAAAAGATGTAGCGTGCAGCTGCATCGCCCTGTCGTGAACCATCGTTCAGGCCTGGCAACACGATTTCGGCATCATCGTCGTCGGTCAAGGCAATCATTTCATACCAATAGCTGGCCGAACTCCAGTCGTTCTCAATCAAGTACGGCCTTGCCTCGTAGGGCTTTGGCCTCACCAGGACTGTATCGCCGCTTGTCCAATCGGCATCGGCACCGAACTCGCGCATCATCCAGAGTGTCAGGTCTATGTAAGGTCGCGACACGATGTTGCCTTTCAGTCTCAGTTCCAGTCCGTCCTTCAGCACGGGAGCTATCATGAGCATGGCTGAGATGTATTGCGAACTGATGTTGCCCTGCATCTCTATCATGCCGCCACTCAGCTCTTTTCCTCTGATGCGCAGGGGTGGAAATCCTTCTTCGCCCTCATAGCTGATGTCGGCTCCCAGTTGTCGAAGCGCGTTCACAAGCACACCGATGGGACGATGCTTCATGCGCTCGGTACCTGTGATCACGTGTTCGCCTGGTGTCACGGCCAGATAGGCTGTCATAAAACGCATGGCAGTACCGGCTGCACCGATGTCAATCAAATGGGGGTGGTCTTTCAAAGCCCTTACAATAACGGCTGTGTCGTCGCAGTCGGACAGATTCTGGGGAACGCTGAATGTTTCTTGCCCCTCAAGACTTGTCCCTTGGCCTGGGGCCCTTTTTCCTAACTGGCTGATGATGAGTGCGCGATTGGAAATGCTCTTCGATGCCGGCAGTAGCACGGTAGCTTTCAGCTGTCTGGGCGCTTTTATAGTATATATAACAGGTGTATCGCTCATGTCTTTGCTTTTTTTCAGCCCAAAGTTAATAAAAACTTTCAACTCTAAACTCGAAACTCTAAACTATTTTTGTACCTTTGCAGAACTTTAAGGTTTTTTATCAATAGCAACAACAAATTATCAACGTGCGCAACAATATTATCATACGAGGGGCGAGTGAGAACAACCTGAAAAACGTGTCGCTCAGCATTCCGAAACATCAGATTACGGTCTTCACGGGTGTCAGCGGATCGGGCAAGAGTTCGCTCGTTCTCGACACCATCGCAGCCAAGTCGCGCCGGGAACTCAACGATACATTTCCCACTTTCGTACAGCAATATCTGCCGAAGTATGGACGCCCTCACGTTGAAGCCATTGAGAACCTGCCCATTGCCATTGTAATAGACCAGAAGAAACCTGCGCAGAACTCTCGCTCGACGGTTGGCACTTACACTGACATTGCTGCCCTGATGCGTCTGTTGTTTTCACGTGTGGGCAAGCCTTTTGTGGGCTATGCCGAGTCGTTCTCGTTCAACCACCCGGAGGGCAGCTGCCCGCGTTGTTCTGGCTTGGGCGAGATTCGCGAGTTGGACATACACAAGCTTGTTGATTTCGATAAGAGTCTCAACGATGAGGACACCATCCACTACATAGCCTTTGGCAAGGGGGGGTGGCGATGGATACGCTATGCCCACAGCGGTCTTTTCGACCTTGACAAGAAGATTCGCGACTACACACCCGAAGAACTCGACCTCTTCCTGAACAGTCCGCAAATCCGCCTGAAAAACCCGCCTTCCAACTGGCCTAAGACGGCAAAGTACGAAGGTCTCATTCCGCGTATGTATCGTTCCATCATCAACAGCGAGGAAGGACTCCTTCATGCTGCCGTGCTGAATCCTATGTTGCGCATGGGCACTTGTCCCGACTGCGGAGGCACCCGTTTGAGTCCGCGCGTTCTCAAGTGCAAAATCGAGAGTGGATGCGGTACCCTCAACATCGCTGAGGCTTGTTCGCTGAGCATCACCCGACTCAATCAGTGGGTGAAAGCCATTGCCGACCCGTTGGCAGTCGACTTGAAGGTAGCTATCAGCGCACGGCTGACGGCACTCGAGGAAATCGGGCTGGGCTATCTCAGCTTGGACCGTGGGGTAGGTACGCTTTCTGGTGGCGAGGCGCAGCGATGCAAGATAGCCAAGTACATCAACTCGTCGCTTTCGGATGTGCTCTACATTCTCGACGAACCCAGCACAGGTCTGCATAATCATGACATACAGCTGATGAAACACTCTGTGCAGCGCCTGCGCGATGCCGGCAACACGGTGCTTCTTGTGGAACATCACAAGGAAATGATAGCTATGGCCGACCATGTCGTTGACTTAGGGCCGGGACCTGGGGCCGATGGTGGAAACATCATCTTCGAAGGCTCTTATGACGAGCTGCTGAAAAGCGGTACCGACACAGGCGTGATGCTGAGTCAGTCAGGCGATTTCAAGCAGGCACCTCGTACACCTGCAGCGTTCAATCAACTGCGTCATGCCAACCTTCACAACCTGCAGGATGTCAGTATCGACCTTCCGTTGGGCGTATTTGCCGTCGTGGCAGGTGTGGCAGGATCGGGTAAGAGTTCGCTGATGCAGAGCATGGAGAAAATAGCCACAGATTTTGTCTATATCTCCCAGAAAAGCATCGGCGTCAGCCTGCGTTCAACGCCAGCCACCTACATGGACGTGGCACCTGACATACGCAAGCTGTTCGCACGCAAATATAAGCTTCGCGAGTCTTATTTCACCTTCAATGGACAGGGCGGCTGTCCTGTCTGTGGCGGAAAGGGCGTCATCGTCTCGGAGATGGCTTTTATGGACAACATCGAGACCACCTGTGAGGCTTGTGGCGGGTTGCGTTATTCGAAGGAGGCGTTGCAGTATAAATTAGCCCCCCTCTCCTTTAAGGAGGGGCAGGAGGGAGGAGGCTCTCTTTCTATTGCCGAGGTCATGGATCTCAGCGTGCGTGCGGCTTGCCGTTTCTTTGCAGGAACCAGCATCGAAGAGAAACTACGCCCACTCATGGATGTAGGTTTAGGCTATCTGCACTTGAACCAAGCATTGTCAACATTGTCGGGCGGTGAACTGCAACGACTGAAGATAGCGTCACATCTGGGTGAGAAAGGACGGGTATTCGTTATTGACGAACCCACTGACGGACTTCATCCCAAAGATGTGAGGCGGTTGATTGATCTTTTTGAACGTATGGTTGATGAGGGAAATACGGTTTATGCCGTGGAGCACAATACCGACGTAATTAAGGCTGCCGACTATGTCATTGAACTTGGACCAGGAGCTGGTGAATTGGGTGGCCGCATCCTCTTTGCTGGACCACCCACACAGATGCTGCAATGTCACGATTCCGTCACGGCGCCCTATCTGAAAAGCTGACCAATGGTTTCTGTCAAGATAGAATAGGCGGAATCAAGTTCGGGTAGACTGTTCAAAAAAACAGCACTCGTCATCCCGACGAATGCTGTCCGTTATTTATTAACCTGGAGTCTAGACTCTCAATGGCGACAAAGTTACTACAATCTGCATGAAAAAGCCCTCGACAAAACTCAAAAAGAGATTGCCGGGGGCTTTAGTCTTTACTTTGGTAAAGGATGATGGACATAAGAAAGTCAATCATCGTCCAAAAGTGATGTCGTGGCGTATCATTGACATGGTCTTCGCACTGATGTTGAGAAACGATGCGATGGCATTCAAGGGCAGATGCTCCACGATGCCCGGACAGCGAAGCAACAACAATTCGTAGCGTTCGCGTGGCGTGGTACGATGGAAGTCGAGATAGCGTTCGCGAGCCTGGCCAAGCAGATGTTCGCTGATGAGGCTGCGCAGTTCCAACGTTTCTGCCTCTTGACGGAACATCTGCATCATCTGTTTTCCACTGATTCTATAGACGCGACTGGGCATCATGGCTTCAATCGTGGTCTGCGAGCGACTTCCGCTGAGGCATGCAGGGTAGTCGCCAACGAATTCGCCCTTGAAGGAGAACCAATTGATGTGTTCTTTACCATCGCTGATTCCCTTCACGGTGTATTTGAAGCATCCCTCAGCGACGAATCCGAACCACCGTGTCTGTTCGCCCTCGCGTTCCATCTGTTCACCCTTTTGGTAGCTGACGCATGTTCCCTCCTGCTCACAGAAGGCTTGTAACGATGGGAGGTCGATGCTGTGTACGCCGAATTTTTGTTCCATATCTTATTTGTTTAGTAGTTCGTTTCTGTCTGGGCATAATAAAGGCGCGGAACTGATTCTGCATCCATCTTAGAGGCATCGCCAAACGCCTTTTCCCAAATACAGTCTCAGCCCGCGCCGAAACGCGAGCATCAACTTTTATCATCTTGGGAAATATTTTGGCGAAATTTCTAAGATAAGAATCAAAAAGTCAACGCATCAATATGTCATGTCAAATGAGCTGCTTACGCATGCTTTGTGTGCAAAGGTACAAAAAAATCCCATATTATTGTCTGCCTCGTTGCAACTTTCTTCGTACTTCTTGCGTCAAAGAAGTAAAAACAAGGCATTTAAGAAATTTTAGCACCCGAACGTGTCACAAATCGACCGTTTTTGTGTCAAATGTACAGACGCCAACAAATAAACTTATCAACAAATAAAATTATGAAAAAATCTCTTATCGTTGCAGCCATGATGCTGCTCACGGCAGCCGCCCAGGCTCAGACCATCACCGCAAGTGACGTGATGGCAACTTATCAGAACGCAGTGAATAACACCGACAGCAAGTATTGCTACAATGCCGAAGTCGAACAGGGCATCGTCCGTACGCAATACGTCTACCTCAAAGTGAAGGAAGGCCGCGGGCGCCATGCCATTCAGACGCTTCGACCTCACCTGAAGTACCTGTACGATTATGACAACGAGGGACGGCTCCTCACGCGGACCACTCAGCTTTGGAACCCCGACCTTGCTGATTGGCAGCCTACCTGCCAGCTCAGCTACACCTACTTGCCAGGACAGAACATCGTGGAGTGTAGCTATTGGGACAGCCTCGGGCAAAGTTTCGAACACCCTCAGAGCAAGGTGGTCTACGAGGTATTGCCGAATGCTTCCATCGGATTCGTCAGCAACTTCCATCGCGTAAAAGGTCAGGCAGACTATGTGCTGAGCGAAGTGATGGCCGTACCCAACCAGATGTTCTACGGTTCCGACCTCGTGAGTAAATAAGGGTAGGGGAGTCCCTTTGCCTCCCCAATCCCCCCATTTTCTAACTCTCCACCTCTTTACTTCTCGTCTCCTTAACTCCTCATAGAAATTATCTCTCTCTTAAATAAAGTATTATTTGAATTGAAGTGGCAGGTATCTGTGAAGACTCCTGCCGCTTTTTTCTTGACATTCTCAGTTCATAAAATGACCTAAAATGTCATGAAATTAAAAAAAGATGAAAAAAACATCCGTTTTTCTTGCACGTATCATAAAAACTTTGTAACTTTGCACCCGCAAAACGAACCAATAAGGTCAGTTGCTAAGCAAAAAGGATCGGGATTTAGCGCAGTTGGTAGCGCACACGTCTGGGGGGCGCGAGGTCGCTGGTTCGAGTCCAGTAATCCCGACCAAGATAAAGGCTAATTGCTTCATCATTGAGCAATTAGCCTTTTTTGTTATATATGATTTGTACGACATCTCACCCTCATCTGTCCCGTCAAACTGCCCCTTTTCAGGGCATTTACCAGAAAACGATAAGAAAAGTTTGCTTCATTTGCGTTGCAGCCAACGGGTGAGGGTCGTTGTGGGCGTGCGGACGACGAATTTGTAGAAATCGGACTTGGGATAGCGGCTAAGGTCGATGGTAAGGTGACCGTCTCGAGCAGGGAGGGTGGCCACGGGTGTCCAAGCATCCCTCTTGCCGCTGGCGAAGTCGTTGGTCGTGGCAATATAGACGGTCGCGAGAGTGGAGCGTGCACCGCTGTGTTGCCATGTGAGTTTGGCACTGTTGTCATAGCCAGTGGCTGTGAGACCGTAGATATCTGTGTCGCCGATGAAACTGATGCCGTCGCGCTCAAACTCTACGTCCTCTGGCACGCTGAATTTCATCCACTGGCAGATGGTAGGATTGATGTCGACGTGCGAGAGCGTAGGACGCGTGAACTGACGGTTGAGTCGCCGCTGGTTGGTGATCATCCAGATAGTACGCTCCGTCGGGCTTTGTCCGCCGTGGTGAACGCCCCACGAGTCGCGACCGTGGTCGGTGGTGACAATCAGCAGCCATTCCTCGTCGTTCTCGCGCTCGCGCTTCTGGATGGCTTCCCAGACGGGTCGCAGCTGGCTGTCAACATTCAACACGGCCTCGTCTGCGAAAGTTCCGTAGCCATGGTTATGGAAGGCATCGTCGGTATACCAAAGATAGATCCAACTGAGGTCAGGCGCCTGCTGACTGATACAGGTCGCTGCATCCCGACAGACTTGACCGTCGATGTCGCGAATGTGTAGATCACCGTCGCGGTGAGGGAAGTGCAGTGTGTCGTGCTCGTAGCCGTCGAAGATGTAATCCACCTTCAGGTGCCGCGTCTCCTGAAGTCCTTCGCCAAGTAGGATGGTACGGTTGTCGGTCCACGACGAGAAAATGGCAGTGGAAACGGGGCGTTGCTGATCCTTGGCGATGCGGAAGAGGGTTGGATAGTGGTAGTTTGCCTTGATGTTTTCATTGCCTCTGACGTTGTGCTTGTTCACCCAAGTGCCTGTGAGGATATTCGTGTAGCCGATGGCGGAGATGGTCGCAGTCTCGGAGTAGGAGCCAACTTCGCCACCGCAGTAACCACGCTGGTAATGCCCTTTTTGGGCGATATCCATCAGCGTAGGCGGTTGCAGCCGTTCTACGCATTCAGCAGGCACTCCGTCAATGATCACAAACACAGCCTTCCGCGTCTTAGCCGTCACCGCCACGGCTAAGCATAGCGACATAACAGCCATTATGAGTCCTTTCGTTCGCATTTTCCAGTCATTTAGCAGTCTATGAACAACAATTGTTTCCAACAGGATTACGTAGTTCTCTGGCTGCAAAGTTACTAAATCTTATCGAATTATCATCAGAATTATCCGTTATTCAATCACTTGTATTGTTGATTAGATGGATGAAAGATAGATTTTGAAACAATATGTTGCACTCAGGATGATTTTTTTGTATCTTTGCACCTGACACAGCAGCTCTTTTGTCATCGAGACGCACTGCGATGTTCGCAACGCCTGTGTCGTTTGCATGTATGAACGTATCGTTATCAACAGTCAGCCTGGCAACGGAAGGAGGCAACTCAAAAACTAAGCTGAGCGGGAACAGCCCGATAGTGGCGCTGCTTCTGCTTATTCTCCTGCTGCTGTTACCGCTCCCTATGGCAGCCCAGCGAGAGAAGACGACGTTTCAAACGTCAGGCCAGTGGAAGCCCACCACCGATGTGCGGGCCGATGCCGTCATGGTGTATGGTGTTAACAGCAATGGGCAGTACTCATTCAGTGAGCGTGTACGGTCGTGGCGCGAGCGTGGCTATACGACACATTTCATGACGGGAATAGCATGGGGAGGGTATCAGGATTATTTCACCGGGCAGTGGGACGGCCGGCAGCATCTTGACGAAGGGCAGCGTGATATGCATGGCGACACGATATGGCATGGCCGGATGGTGCCTTACATCGTGCCGACCAGAAACTATCTTTCGTATTTCAAGGAGAAGCACATCAGGCCTGTCATCAACGAAGGCATTGATGCCATCTTCCTTGAGGAACCCGAGTTCTGGGCGCGCGGCGGCTACAGCGAGTCGTTCAAACGCGAATGGCAGGAGTATTACGGTTTCCCCTGGCAGCCGCAACATGAGTCGGCAGAGAACACCTATCTCTCGAACAAACTGAAATACCATCTCTACTATCGTGCCCTGGATGAGGCTTTCAGCTTCGCGAAGGCTTACGGCAGAGAGAAGGGGATGAACGTGCGCTGCTACGTGCCGACCCACTCGCTGATTAACTACGCCCAGTGGCAGATAGTGTCGCCTGAAGCATCGCTGGCTTCGATGGCATCGTGCGACGGCTATATTGCACAAGTATGGACAGGAACCTCGCGCGTACCAAATTTCTATAATGGGCGGATGCGCGAACGGGTGTTTGAAACGGCATTCCTGGAGTATGGGTGTATGGAGTCGATGACCCGACCCACGGGTAGGAAGATGTTCTTCCTGACCGACCCCATAGAGGATGGCGTGAGAGACTGGGATGACTACAAGCGCAATTATCAGGCCACATTCACGGCTCAGTTGCTCTATCCGCAGATTGCCGACTACGAGGTGATGCCATGGCCCGACCGCATCTATGAACGTCTCTATCCCGTCAGTGCAGGCAGCGAAGAGCGTGCCAACATACCTCGTTTCTACTCCACTCAGATGCAGGTGATGGTCGGTGCGCTTGGCAAGATGCCGTTGTCGGCAAACAGGGTGAGCGGTTCGCATGGCATCAGTGTACTCATGGCCAACTCGCTGATGTTCCAACGGTCGCAGGAACCCGTAGAGGGATATGATGACCCGCAACTTTCTAACTTCTTCGGGTTGGCCATGCCGTTGCTCAAGCGAGGCGTGCCCGTCGGCATCACGCATATGGAGAATACGGGCTACGGCGACACATGGAAAGACATCAGTGTGTTGCTGATGACCTATTCAAACATGAAACCCCTCGACCCCAAGGCTCATGAGGACATTGCTAAGTGGGTGCATGATGGCGGACATCTCATTTATTGTGGGCGCGACGACGATGCCTTTCAGCATGTCAGGGAATGGTGGAATCAGGCCGGCAATCATTATCAGGTGCCTTCCGCCCATCTCTTCTCGCTGATGCAGATGGGTGAGAACCCTGCTGATGGCATTTGGCATTACGGAAAAGGAACCGTTCGCGTGATAAGGCAAGACCCCAAGGAGTTTGTGATGAATGCACATACCGACAGCGAGTTGCTCAATGCCGTTGAAGAAGCTTACGGACAGATTGAATATAAGAATTCCTTCGTGTTGGAACGGGGCTGCTATGTGTTGGCGGCAGTTGTTGATGAAGGCGTCACCGATGAGCCATTGATACTCACTGGAAACTACATCGACCTCTTTGACCCCGCACTGCCACTCGTCAGGCACAAGGTTGTAAATCCGGAGGAACAGGCATTCCTCTTCGATATCGATAAGGTTGCCGACGGGAATGTGCCGCAGGTGCTGGCTGCCGCCTCACGCCAATCAGACGAAACGAGGACCAGTAGGTCTTATTCGTTTGTGGCGAAGAGTCCATCCAACACTGACAATGTGATGGCGATACTCCTTCCCAAGAAGCCACGGAAGATCACCACCGACGCGACACATTACCAGTCGCATTGGGCCAAGAAGGAACGCGTGCTACACATGCAGTTCGAAAA
>ODAI012303015.1_pt1 | contig 11710 bp, 13 predicted proteins | sample 1539321 | NCBI WGS metagenome assembly ODAI01 (sample SAMN02144231, study PRJEB22623) | gut metagenome | biome: sheep rumen | host: Ovis aries | place: New Zealand
CAAGACTCCCCCTGCAGCTGTTCTGATCAAGAAGGCTTGCAAGATCGAGGCCGGTTAGGGCGTGCCCAACAAGACTAAGGACGCAACTATCAAGAAGGAGCAGGTTAAGAAGGTCCATGAGCAGAAGATGCCCGATCTTAACGCTGCTAACATCGAAAGCGCTATGAGCATGATCGCAGGTACCTGCCGCTCTATGGGCGTTGTAGTTGAGGACTGAGGGGAGGTATAAAGAATGAAACACGGCAAGAAGTATGTTGACGCTGCCAAGGTAGTTGACAGAGCTAAGCAGTATGATGCAAACGAAGCTCTTGAGCTCGCAGCAAGCAATGCAAAGGCTAAGTTCGATGAGACTATCGAGCTGCATATCCGTCTGGGCGTTGACTCCAGACACGCTGATCAGCAGGTCAGAGGCGCAGTTGTTCTTCCTAACGGTACAGGTAAGAAGGTTAGAGTTCTGGTATTCTGCAAGGAAGACAAGATCGAGGCTGCAAAGGCAGCTGGCGCTGAGTATGCAGGCGGCATGGAATTCGTTGACAAGATCACCAAGGAAAACTGGATGGATTTCGACGTAGTTATCGCTTCTCCCGATATGATGGGCGTTGTTGGTAGACTCGGTAAGGTCCTCGGACCTCGTGGTCTGATGCCTAACCCCAAGGCAGGCACAGTTACTCCCGATGTTGCAAAGGCAGTTACCGATGCTAAGGCTGGTAAGATCGAGTACAGACTTGATAAGACCAACATCATCCACTGCCCCATCGGCAAGGCTTCCTTCGGCGTTGAGAAGCTCGAGCAGAACTTCAATACTCTCGTTGATGCAGTAGTTAAGGCTAAGCCTGCAGCTGCAAAGGGTCAGTATCTGAAGAGCATCACCGTCGCTTCTACAATGGGCGTTGGTATCAGAGTAAATACTGCTAAGTACGGCAACTAATAAAAAACTTATGCGTGTATCCGTCACAAGCGGGTACACGCTTTTTTTTGAAAAATATTTTTCAAAAAGTGAGTGGTTTTTAATTTTCATCCGTATATGTATATGAAAGATCTTTCAGAACTAAGAAAAGGAGGATACCTAGTGAAAAATTTAACAGAACTTCTAAAGGACATCCCCCTTGAAGAAATGACGGGAGGTCTTGATATGAATAACAGCGAAGAAAATAAAATAAAAACCAATGTGCAGAACGGTAAAGCTAAAATAAAGAACAAAGCCTCCGCGGCTGTTGCTATAGCAGCCTGCGCTGTCGTAGCTGTGGCAGGCGCGATACATTACAGGGGAAACGATATCTCCGAACCTGCAGCACCGAATGACAGCAGCACAGTTACTACCGATGCCGAGGATAGTGCTAATGAAGATACTGCACAGTATGCGTTAACAACAGATGGCGAGGATAATACTCAGATGACGAACGAACAATACGCCCAACTCTGGTATGATGAACGCGATCTGGATTACGAACTTGTAAAAGATAATATCTGTGTGATGGACTCAAAGCGATTTGAAAGTGCAGATACTGACGGTAGTTTCGATGTCTGGCTCGCAGATGTAAAGATATCCTATCCGTATTATGAGTTTGACATTGTAATAAAAACAAAAGATGGTAGCGAATTACCAGAGGGTGTTATCCCGAGGGTCTCAGTTTCTGTTGGTGATTATGATCATCCTGTCGAAAATTATAAGATATCCATGTATGGAGATACCTGCATAGTTACTGCCCGTCTTGATCTTAAACTCGGAACTTATAAAAAGAAAGCAAATGATGGTGAAAAGCTGATCATAGAAACACAACTGTTTATAGATAACATTGCAAATATTTCAACTGATGTTGTTCGCAAAATAGAAAAACTTCAACCTTATTCAACTGAATTTATACTTGGCAAAGATATAGAATTTGTACCTGAAGAAGTATTTGACCATCATATCTCTGCAAATACTGATGGCAAGTGGAGTATCCAACGTGTTATGTTCCCTGAAGATGGCAACGTTGATATTGACTATACTATAAATTCCGTTGATTGGTCTAACTACAAGGTCGCTTTCAATATGGATTTGAAGTCAGATCTTGAGTTATTTGATGAATTCTATTTCGGAGAAGAGCTCGCTACAGCTTACCATGATGCTGAATATATTGCAGAAAGAGAAGCAGTAGGTATGTTGGAATATGGAACTGAAATGTATTGTAATTATGATCCTGAACGTGACTACCACTTTATAAAGCTTGAGTATGCAGACGGCACTGTTGAAAACCTCGAATTTTCCTCTGTTACGACTGATATGAATGATGATGGTACAGTAACTATTACATTCAATAGCCTGGATTACCCTTTTGATGCCGAAGGTGTTACAGCTATACATCTTGGTTCAGCTGTTGTACCTGTAGAATAATATACGAAAAACTTAAAAGAAAGGCGGTGATCCTATGACCGATGAAGAGATACTAACGCTCATACAGCAGAATGATACCTCAGCACTTGATGCGCTGATGGAAAGATATAAAACACTCGTGAGCTTCATAATCTCGCAGTCGGTCAGGGGCAGCGCCGATATCGAGGAAGCTGTTCAGGACACATTTTTCAAGGTGTGGCGCAACAGGTCTTCCATAGATACAGAAAAACGAAGCCTTAAAGGGTACATAAGCATGGTGGCGAAAAGCTGCGCCGAGGACAAGCGCCGCAGTACAGCACGTCATGCAAATACCGACGATATCTCAGAAAAGGAAAACGATCTCGGCATAGATATCGATTATGAGGACGAAGCCGCTAAAAAGGTGAATATGCGCATAATAGCCGAAACTATACGCGAGATGCCCTCTCCCGAACGTGAGATCTTTATAGAGCGTTATTACTTCCGCCTGACCATAAGAGATATCGCAGAAAAGCATAACATTAAACCTAAAAAGGCAGAAAATATCCTGTCCCGCCGCAAGAAAAAACTGGGCAAGGAACTTATGAAAAAAGGCATTATCCTCTCTTAAAAATAGTAAAGACACTTTCGCACCAAACGAAAGTGTCTTTTGCTATATATGGGATACTGTTCAAAAATCATGCTTAAAGACGTTTTGGGAAAAGCTTAGTTTAGCAAGAAGCCTATCTTCCGATTCTGTCAATAATTATGAATCATGGTTATCCCTTTAACACACCATTACAAAATGCTATATAACAATGAATCATCGTGTTGATTTTATCCTCCCCCCGCCTGCGGCGGGGGAAGGATAACCGCCGATTATTTCTAGTTTTGATATTACACCAATTAATTGGTGTGTAAACGGGATAATCAGATTATGAATCAAACAATCACTTGTGGTATTTGGATCCCTTCTCTATCTGGAATCCGCGGTATATCTGCTCCAGCAGAAGTATCCTGGCCAGCTGATGAGGGAATGTCATCTTCGACATTGAAAGCTTCATGTCCGCCCTTTGCTTTACCGAGGGTGCAATTCCGAAGGATGAGCCGATAATGAAATTCAGTGTTGAATAACCACGCGTTCCGCAGTCAGTCATTGCAGCAGAAAGTTCTTCGCTGGTAAGCTGTTTGCCTTCTATGCACATGGCGATATTGTATGCACCGTTCACACTGAGGTATTTCTCCATTGAAGCAGCCTCGTTCTCGAGGGCTGTCTGTATCTCCTTGTCGGAAGGGGAATCGGGAAGTCGGTATTCATTAAGTTCAACTATCTCCGCCTTGCAGAAAGCCCCCAGACGCTTGATGTATTCCGCAGCAGCATCACGCCAGTACTTCTCTTTAAGCTTGCCTACTGTAATAAGATTCACTCTTATCATTAAAAGACCACCGCCCTTCCTGTGCCCTCAGGCTTTGCAGCCGTCAGCAGATAATCATCACCGCGGGTATACTCATAAAGAGCCTTTACTGCAGCGCCTTCAGCCAGCTGAGGTGTGTTGTTGTGCTGACTTATATGTCCCAGCACAAAGCTGTAAACTCCTGCTTTTACAAGCCTTACAAGCTCTCTGCCGCAGTCGCCGTTTGAAAGGTGCCCGTGATCAGAAGCTATGCGCGATTTTAGTTCTTCGGGGTAAGGACCGTATTTCAGCATCCTCGGATCGTAATTTGATTCCAGTAGTACCAGCCTGCACTTTTTCAGCTGTTCGTGAATATCATCGGTCACGATACCTAAGTCTGTGCATACCGCACAGTCAGCACCGCCGGGAACGGTTATCCTGAATCCGCAGCTTACGGGTGTATCATGGGGTGTCATAAAAGCTGTCACTCCGAAACCGCCGATATCTTCTGTACCTTCACCAAGTTCTTCCAGCACGCACCCCTCGCAGACCTTGTCCTTCTCTGCCAGCAATTCAAGATTTCCCGAAACAGAGTATACAGGAACTTTCAGCTTCTTGGTAAGTACCTTCAGCCCTGAGATATGGTCGGTGTGGGTATGGGTGACAAGCACCGCCTTTACTGCAGAGGTACCTATGCCTGCATTTTCCAGGGCAGTGCATATCTTTTTGCAGCTGACACCTGCATCAACGAGTATCCCTGACTTTTCATCGCCTATGTAAGTGCAGTTTCCGCTGCTTGATGAGAACAGAGGGTACATTCTAGCCATTGTATAGTTCCTCCAGATACTTTGCCACACCGTTCTCAGTGTTCGCACCGATGATCCTGTGGCTTGTTTTTATAAGTTCCTCTGCCGCGTTGCTTACGGCTATGCGCTCGTCTGCCGCCGCGAACATCGGCAGGTCGTTCAGATTGTCTCCGAATGCGGTTATCTTCTCAAACCCGTACTTTTCACGCAGATACCTGACACCGGATTCCTTTGAAGCCTCTGCGCTGAATACTTCAAGATACCATTCGTCGCCGTAAATATCGTGATAGAACGCAGTTTTCAGGGAGGGCATACCGGAAAGTACCTTCTGCATGGGTGCCAGTTTTTCGTAGTCATCCAGAAAACAGAAGTATATCACATCACCCTCCGCCTCTGTCAGGTTGTCGGTATGTATGAAAGCCTTGCCGTACTTCTGTACACGCTCATCAAGAAAATCCTTCATCGCCTGATTGGTGAGCTTGCTGTACGCCGTTGACATAACGCTTCCGTTCATCAGGTACATGAATGGTGACAGTCCATGCTCCCCGCAAAGGGATATGATACTTTCGGCATCTGCGTCTGCAAGCGTGTTTATCACTTCGTACTCGTGGCGGACAGGGTGATATATCAGCACCCCGTTCATTAGTACGATCGGCAGCTGCAGGTCAAGCCCTGCCAGTATCCGCCCTGCCGAGCTGTAGGTACGGGCTGTTGCTACTGTAAAGTTCATACCCTTGGCAATAAGCCTGTTCAGCGCGGTTTTGGTATACTCGGTGATCTCTGCGTTCCTGTCAAGCAGTGTACCGTCCAGATCTGATATATATAGCTGCATGGTTTTCTCCTTTCTGTCATGGGAAAGGGTCTTTGCAAGAACGGCGATCTGACCCTGTGTAATTTTGCTGAGGAAAAATTTGATATAAAAATACCTCTTGCAATTTTTGTAAATTTATGTTATACTTATAAAAATTTTATTAAGGAGGTGTTTTGGTGAAATACGTATGCAACATCTGCGGATATATCTACGATCCTGCTGAGGGTGCACCCGACAGTGGAGTCCCTGCAGGAACAGAGTGGGAAGCTGTTCCCGATGATTTCGTATGTCCCCTCTGTGGTGTGGGCAAGGATGATTTCAGCCCTGCTGAATAATATTATAACACCAATAAAGTCCCTCTGCCATACAGCGGAGGGACTTGTTTTTTTATCAGCTGCTGAGCACAACGTTCTCGTTGTCAGGAACGATGACACGCTGTATGTCAGCGCCCAGTTCTCTGAGCTTGACATCTATGCACTCATATCCGCGCTCGATGTAGTGGATATTGTCTATCTCTGTCAGACCGTCTGCCGCAAGACCTGCGATAACGAGCGCAGCACCTGCTCTCAGGTCGGTCGCCTGTACGGGAGCTCCCTTCAGTGTAGGAACACCCTGTATTATCGCTACCTTTCCGCCTTCAACGGATACATCAGCACCCATTTTACGAAGCTCGGCAACGTATCTGAATCTGTTGTTGAATATCTCCTCAGTCACCTTGCTGGTACCCTGAGCCATGGTCAGCAGTGTTGAGAACTGCGGCTGCATATCAGTAGGGAAACCCGGGTGAGGCTGAGTTTTGACGGTGGTGTTCATAAGCGGTGAATCTACCCATACATGAACGCTCTCGTCGTTCTCCTCAACATTTACACCGCACTTGCGCAGCTTGGCTGTTATGGATTCAAGATGCTTGGGTATAACGTTAGCCACGACTACATCGCCCTTTGTTGCGGCAGCAGCTACCATATAAGTGCCTGCCTCGATCTGGTCGGGGATAGTAGCATAGGTGGTGCCGTGGAGGTACTCAACGCCTCTTATCTTGATAACGTCGGTGCCTGCACCTCTTATATCAGCGCCCATAGAGTTGAGGAAATTAGCCACATCAACTATATGAGGCTCCTTCGCAGCGTTCTCGATAATGGTCTGTCCCTTCGCCTTTACAGCAGCGAAGATCGCATTCATCGTAGCGCCAACAGTTACAAAATCAAAGTAGATCTGGTTGCCCACCAGCTTGTCCGCCTTGACGTAATTAGCCCCTCTTACTACCTCATCAGTAGCGCCCAGAGCCTTGAAAGCCTTTAAATGCTGGTCGATAGGTCTGTCGCCAAGATAGCATCCGCCGGGCATGGGAACAAAAGCTTCATGGAACCTGCCAAGCAAGGTGCCAAGAAAATAACTTGACGCTCTCATTGTTTCCGCCAGCTTGTAGGGTACCTTTGTGGTGGTGATGGTGCTGGTGTCTATATATATGACACCCTCTCTCTCCATCTTCACAACAGCGCCCATGCTTTTAAGGATATCAAGACATTTTGTGATATCGCTTATAGCGGGAACGTTTTCAAGCGTACAGGGTTCATCGCATAAAATAGTAGCGGCAACCAGTGCAACTGCGGCATTCTTAGCACCGCTCACATACACTGTGCCTTTAAGGGGATGACCTCCCCTGATAAAGAACTTCTCCAAAATAATACACTCCTTGAGAGCCGGAAGAATTTTTATATCTTGCCGCTTGCCGACTCCTGCAATTTGATAAGCGTGGTAAAGCATACACCGATATAACTGCGGCAGTAAATGGCAATACCACATCCGTTGCGGCAGCACGATACGGAGCGGCGTGCGTTATCAGCAAAACGCGCGTGCCCTACTGTGAGAGGTGATGCCGTCCGGATAAAGCTTAAAAATGTATTAAGCTTTTTAGACTATCTTATTGTACCATACAATTCTCAAAAAATCAATAGGTGCAGAATGCTTTTTTTGAAAATTCGAGAAAATTTTTGTAAATTACACAAAATATCCCTATAAATATGAATTTTTCAGCTGTTTATCAAGTTGTAAAAACAATTTTCGGGCATGAAAACAAGTCCTATATATTGTACAGCACGACTATTTCAAGGCTTTTTAAGGTGGATGTTGTACAATTTTACACCCAAAAACCTTGTTCGCTTTTTTGGACAGTAATTTATTGCTTTTTTATGTGGAGATCTTTCAGCTGCTTTGCTGTACGGTCTTTCAGGTCATCTTGAATGCGAAAAATATTACAAATTGTAACAACTATTACAGAGTGGTGATAAAACCGATCCCGTATCCTTGTAAATAACGAAAGTGTCGAAGCGATTATTTTTGGACTCAACTCATATGTTCCTGTGTTCATATATTCCAAAGTGTTGTACTTAGTGTACATATAACGCATCAACATCTTGTATAAACAAATGATTTTACTTTTAACTCGGACATATTTCTGCAAAAGTTGTACAAAAACGTACAACTTTTTGCAGTTTTTCGCTGTATATAGAGGGGGATGTTCATCGGGCGGACTCACCGATCACCATTCGGCAAGGAATAGAAACCTTCCCGAATGCCCCTTCTGCTATAAATCATAATATGGTTATCACGCTGACACGCCAAATCAATCAGTATTATATCGGAACTTGAAATACTTGGCAGATATCATTTACGTGCTATATAGCACCTTGTGGCGGTGTGCCGAAGGTATAACCATAAATCATAAAAATCCCGGTGCTTCAAGTGCCGTTTACACAAGTGCCGTTTACATATATAGATCTTTGTACGCACGATGGCAGGCTGACGCTGACTATGACTACGGGGATATGAAGCGACGTGCTATACTGTACAGAGTTCATCAGCAGCTTGACAACAGAATAACAATTTTGGCCTTGATATTTGCCCTTATACAGCATACGCTCTAATAGCCAAAATATCAGAATGACCAATAAATCAAGCCGTTTTTGCCATTTATTAAGCATGCTCACACTTGCATTTATTAAAAAAGTATGCTATAATAAATTGTTAATATGAGAAATTGTACCCTTTTTGGCAAGGAGGAAGTATTTTGAGGATAATGGGCATCGACCCCGGTTACGGTATAGTCGGTTACGGTTTTGTGGAATATGACCGCGGACGTTTTACGCCGATAAAGGCAGGCACCATAAAGACCCCCTCGGATATGGATTTCCTGAAAAGGCTGAGGGTCATATATCTTGATATGCAGAAGCTTATAGGGTATTACCGCCCTGATGAAGTGGCAGTGGAAAAGCTGTTCTTCAACACAAATATCACCACGGGCATAGATGTGGCACAGGCAAGGGGAGTCACCCTGCTGCCTGCTGTCATGAATGAACTTCCCGTGTATGAATATACGCCTCTGCAGGTGAAAAGCTCAATAGTCGGGTACGGTTATGCCGAGAAAAAACAGGTGCAGGAAATGGTTCGCTCCATGCTTCATCTTTCCGAGATAATAAGACCCGACGATGCGGCTGATGCTATGGCGATAGCCATTACTCACGGGCTTTCGGTGAATACCAGAAAGGTCATGGAGAAGTATGACAAAGCCGCAAAGTGAGGTGCCCTCATGGAAAAAGATATCGGCATATGTGATGAGTGCGGAAGTGAATTTCTGCTTTCGTCATCGAAAATGAGATCTCTCTGCCCCGAATGCGCACATATTCTTTACGGATATGAGAACTGTTCCCACGTATTCAAAAACGGCAGATGCCAAAAATGCCTGTGGGTCGGCAGAATGAGCGAATATATAAAAAACATCAAGGAGAATCAACAATGATATATTCCGTAAGAGGAAAACTTATACATACAGAAAGCGAACTTGCCGTGGTCGAATGCGGCGGCGTTGGATATGCCTGCAAGACCACATTCTATACCCTGCAGAAAATAGCAGGTGAAAGCGAGGTAACGCTGTACACCTACCTTGCAGTCAGGGAAAATGACGTTGACCTTTTCGGCTTTTCGTCACAGGAGGAACTTCGCTGTTTCAAAATGCTTATAACCGTATCGGGAGTAGGTCCCAAGGCGGCGCTTTCCATACTTTCATCGAATACACCCTCGCAGTTTGCGCTGACAGTTGCCACGGGGGATTTCAAGTCCCTTACAAAAAGCAAGGGCATAGGCGCCAAGACCGCACAGAGGATAGTTCTTGAACTGAAAGACAAGATAGCCAAGGAGAATACGATTTCCGTCCGCGGCGGTGAAACTATCGCATCGGCGGTACCCCGGGGCGGTGCCCTTGATGAAGCTATAACAGCACTTGTAGTACTGGGCTACTCCGAGGGCGAAGCCGCACAGGCACTTGCAGGTGCTGAACCAACTGCAACAGTTGAGGAACTGATAAAGACGGCACTTGTAAGGCTGGCAAGGTTCTGAGCAATTCATAATGCATAGCAATATAAGCGAAGCAATATAGCGTTCATAAATTGCGCGGTGCATGGACTTTTCAGGAAGTGATATCATGGATGAGAAATTTGAGAAATATCAAAAGGAAGTCATTAAGGAATTTATCGGAAGACACTGGAAATTGATACGTATAGTTATGCTGGTGCTGTTATTGTTCTTTAAATTTTCTCCAAAATTGGACAAGATCATAAAGCCCAAAGATACCCCTGTTGCGGTGACAGTTGAATTAAGCGGAAAAGAAGACGGCGGGTATCAAGGGTATTCGTTCTATCTTGATGACAAACAGCCAATGATGGGGCTTATCGAAGGCGGTGTCACGTATAGAACTATCCCGATCGAACAGGAAGATTATGATTCTATGATGAATGTAGGATACGGTAAATATTCCGATCGCGACGAAACTGTCGATGGAAATGTTGTGACATATTATAAGATCACGCTGACCGATGCTTCGGGCAAAGAAAAGTCTGTCAACGGAAAGGCTACGCCGGCTTTATTGAGCTCGCTGTACTACAAGATCGGCGTTTTGAGAGATAGGTATATCGATTAGCCTAAAGTTTAAAAAGGGAAGTGAACTGGTGATAAAAGGCAGCACTTGTAAGATTGGCAAGGTTTTGAGCAATTCATAATTACGCGGCTGAGATGGCGCAGTTCGTTTTTTACTGCTGCAAGGTTTCGGGAGGTAATATTTATGAGAACTATGAGTAGGCTCACAAAGGAAGATGTAAAAGAACTTATTAAGCGTTTTTTCGCAAGAAATAAGCCGATTATCCTGGCGGTGTTTATAATGCTTTCACTGATACTTTTAGTGATGATGCTGAATTATGCAATTACTCTCAGCACACCTGCTGCCGTTACATTGGAATACAAAAAAAGCGGAGACGACGTTTTTAAAGGGTATTCGATATATCTCGATGACGATCAGCCTACGATGGGTATTCTCAAAGACGGCGAGATCTGTAAAACTATCCCCATTGAGCGTGAGGAGTATAATACCATCATGGCTATAGATTACAAAAACGGTCTCAGAACTCAAGTTGATCTATGTGGAGCGCTCGGTAACGCCCCTGTAAAGGTAACGGTGAAAGATCATATGGGCAGAGAAACAGTTACCGATGATTACATACTTTCATTGGAAATGAAACTTAGCGATCTGATCAAAAAGTATGGTAAAAATTGATGACAGAGTTTAAAAGGGAAGTGAACTGATGATAGAAGAATCCGATTTCGATTATGAACGCTTGGTTTCTCCTAAGGAGACCGAGCAGGAAACTACGGACGATTTTGAGATAAGTCTCCGACCTCTCACTCTTGCCGAGTATATCGGTCAGGAGAAGGTCAAGGAGAACATGAAAATTTATATAGATGCGGCAAAGCGCCGCGGCGACAGCCTCGACCATGTTCTGTTATACGGCCCTCCCGGTCTTGGCAAAACCACCCTTGCGAATATCATAGCCCACGAGATGGGAGTGAATATCCGCACTACATCGGGACCTGCCATTGAAAAGCCAGGCGACCTGGCGGCACTTCTGACCAACCTTGAAAAAGGCGACGTGCTTTTCATCGACGAGATACACCGTCTTTCTAGACAGGTGGAGGAGATACTCTACCCAGCCATGGAGGACTATGCACTTGATATAATCATGGGTAAGGGACCAGCCGCAAGGTCTATCAGGATAGAGCTTAACAAGTTCACGCTGATAGGCGCTACCACACGTTCGGGACAGCTTTCGGCGCCGCTGAGAGACCGTTTCGGTATGCTGATGCACATGGAGATGTATTCGGTGGAACAGCTTTCCGACATAGGCAAGCGTTCAGCCACCATACTCGGCGTAGCCTGCGATGATGACGGCGCAAGGGAGATAGCGGGACGTGCAAGGTGCACGCCACGTATCGCAAACCGCTACCTCAAACGTGTCAGGGACTTTGCAGAGGTCATAGG
>ODAI013283416.1_pt1 | contig 11710 bp, 5 predicted proteins | sample 1539321 | NCBI WGS metagenome assembly ODAI01 (sample SAMN02144231, study PRJEB22623) | gut metagenome | biome: sheep rumen | host: Ovis aries | place: New Zealand
GGCGGGATTCGTGGTGGCCACAAGCATGTCGCGATGCCCAAAGCATGTTACTCGCTCTACCTTAACTTCTCTCCTGCCGTTGTAGGCAATATCGAGGCCTACATCGCCCTCGCCAAGCAGACCAAGATCAACACTTTCGTTATCGACATCAAGGACAATCAGTGCCCGGGCTACAAAGCCGAGGCGATGAGGCTCTCCTCCCCCACCAACTACGCCCGCGCCGGCAAACGCGGCGAAGACCTCTACGGGCGCGCCGTCCGCAGGCTCCACGAAGAAGGCTTCTACGTTGTGGGCCGCATCACCTGCTTCAAGGATTCGTATTTCGTGAAGGACAACCCTGAAAGCGCAATAACCGACCTTTCGACCGGCGAGCCTCTCTTCCACAACAAATCCACCTGGCCGAGCGCCTATGACCGTACCTGCTGGCAGTTCAACGTAGAACTTGCCAAGGAGTCCGTGCGCCGCTTTGGCTTCGACGAAATCAACTTCGACTACGTCCGTTTCCCCGACCGCATGACGAGGATCGAGGACCATATCGACTACCACAATCGCTACGGCGAGTCGAAGGTCCAGGCCATCCAGCGTTTCGTGACCTACGCCTGCGACGAGATTCACAATGTCGGAGCCTACGTCTCCATCGACGTCTTCGGCGAATGCGCCAGCCCCGGCTACACCACCGCCTACGGACAGTACTGGCCGGCCCTTTCGAACGTCGCCGACGTGATGAGCGGCATGCCCTATCCCGACCACTTCTCCGATGGTTTCTACGGCATCTCCAAGCCGTGGAACCATCCATACGAGATCCTCAAAGCCTGGGGCAAGAGGGTTATGGGCCGTCAGGCAGAGACTCCGAGCCCCGCAAAGGTCCGCACATGGGTGCAAGCCTACCATGTAATGAAATACGTCGATAAGGACGGAATCGACTACAATGCAGAGAATATCGCCAAGGAAGTCCGCGGACTCTATGCCGCAGGTCTCACTGGAGGCTATATCACCTGGCTGTCATCATCGAATATAGAGCGTTACGAGAGCCAGAAAGATGCTTTCTGCATCGATTATCTGGCAGAATACGAAAACAGCAAGAAGGAGGAGCCCGCCAATGACTAACTGGAAATTCAGAAGGGTTATCGGCAACGACCCCAAAATCGTGAGCCTGATGCAGCTTCTCGGGTTCAAACTCGGCTTCGGCGACATGTCGCTCGACGAGGTCTGCAGGCAGAACGGCATCAGCCTCGAACTGCTTACGACTCTCTGCGAGATCTACACAGCCGACTCGCCCCAGGTCGACATAGAAGCGCTTAAGACCTCCGACATCCCCGTGGTAATGCGTTTTGTGCGCAACACCCACAAACACTACCTCGAGAACTCTTTCGTCACCCTCCACGACAATGTCCACCGCATGGCCGACTTCTGCTCCGCAGAGAACGCCGCCATCGTCAACCGCTTCTTCGACGAGTATGACGCCGAGATGAAGCGCCACATCAATTTCGAGGACAATGTCGTCCTCAAATACATCGACGGACTGCTCCGCGGCGAGAAAGATTCCCTGCTTTCCGTCGGCATGATCACGGAAATGCACAGCAACGTCGAGGAGAAGCTCGAAGACTTCAAGAATATCGTGATGAACTATCTCCCTGCCGAAAGCACCAGCGACGCCCGTTACGAAGTTCTGATTGGGATTCTCAACATCGAAGACGCCATCAAGCGCCACACTGCTGTCGAGGAGAAAGTTCTTTTGCCACTCGCCGAAAAGCTCGAGCAGGAAATTGCCGAAGACGGTCTTGCGCCCAAAACTACATCAGTGGAGAGACCTCAGACTGACGAGGGCCGCCAGGAGAGCATCCTATCCGACCGCGAGAAAGAGATTGTCACCGAAGTCGCGAAGGGACTTACCAACAAGGAGATCGCCGACAAACTCTGCATCTCTGTCTTCACCGTCACCACTCACCGCAAGAACATCACCCAGAAGCTCGGAATCAAGACCATAGCCGGGCTTACGGTCTACGCCTTGATGAACGGCTTCCTGCGGCAGGAAGACATAGAACTATAAAAAAAACGGCCCGCCGATCTGGCGGGCCGAATTATTATCGGAAGTTAACCATTACTTCTTCTCACGGGTGAGTTCGAAGCGGCGAACCTCAGAAGAAACATCGTTACCAGGAGTAGCGAAGAGGACTGCGATGTGGCCGGAATCGGTCTCTGGATCGTAGATATAAGCCACGGAGCCAAGTCCGCCGCCTGCCATCTTGCCGGTATTGTCGCTGGTGGTAGCGAGGATAGCTGCGGTGCTGCCAGGAGCAGAAGCGGTGATATCAACCACGGTGAAGTGGGTTTCGTTCCAGTTGCTTCCTGCGACACCTACATAGGCGGTACCATTGTACTGGAATGCCTTGATGCCACCGGTGATGCAGTGGTTGCCCCAGCCATAGAGTCCGCCATAGCGGTGAGGTTTGGTCTTACCGTTGACGGTCTCGGCGGTACCCTCGAGAATAAGGTCAGTTCCGGTGTAGCCCTGCCTTGCAGCAACGATCATACCGGCATTACCGTCCTTGCCCCACTTGTCAGTGACATTGGTTGCGTAGTTAGGATCCTCGACAGAGAGTGCGGAAAGAGCCTGTGCATAGACGAAGAGAGCGTCATTCTTGTCGGTTCCGACAGGGCATGCAACGCTACCTGCGGAAGCACCGAGCCTCCAAGCGCCGGAGGTGAAGTTCTGCTCGCCTCCGATACCGATCTCAGCCTTGTGAGTCTCGAACCAAGCCCACTTGCTTCCATCGACAACACCTGCCTGGAAGTGGAAGAGGTGATGGTTGCCATTGCCACCTTCGTTGACACCCTGCTTTGCAGTCATGAGCATCGCGCCATTGAAGTCGCCGCTGGCATTGATGTACATAAGACGGCTTCCGTTCTCATAGAATTTGACAGGAGCCTTGTCCCAGCCATCCTTCCATGCGAAGAAGCGGGTCGAGTTGGTGTAGTTCCAAGTAACAGCGCCGTCTCCGTCGACAGGTGCTGCAGAGTACTCAGCGTCACCATAGCCGACAGCTGCGATAACGATACCGTTGTCGTCGTTGGTAAGGCCCATGATAGCGCCAGCGCCGATCTCACCGCGGTTGAGGTCGCCCACATACTTGAAGTCGAGATCATAGACACGGCCGTCGCAAGTAACGATGTTCTTGGTTCCTGCGAAAGCGATCTGGTTGCCACCGTAGTTGACGATATCGTTGTTAGCGCCAAGGTCGGTGAGAAGCTTTCCGTCAACGCCCGCGACAGGAGCGATAGCAACTGTAAACTCAGCGGGAATTGCCTCTACAGTGTAGACATTCTTGGTTGTGCCATCCTGAGCAGTAACAGTGAGCTCAACATGGTTGGTCCAATCGGTGATTGTAGCAGGATCGGGGCTGATAGTAGCCTTGGGAGAAATCTCATAAACTGCGGTAGCATTGGCAACGAGAGCTGCATGCTCCGGGTTGTACTGGATCTCAACTACCTTGTCATCGTCGAAAACTTCACCTTCGATGGTGACATCTCCGCTCTTAAGGCTGAAGGAAACGATCTTGGCGGCATTGCTCTTCTCAACAGCGGTCCACTGAGGTGCCTTACCTGCAGCGCAGATGGCAGCCTGAGAATCGGTAAGATTGAGATAGAGGTCGTAGATACCCTCAAGTTCGGGCTTGATGTTGTTGCCACCGGGCTCGTTGTCAACTTCGAAGCCCTTTCCGAGCTCAGCGAAGACGCCCTTGTAAGCGTTGTCCCAAGCTTTGTTCTCACGGAACTTGAATTCGTTGCCCTTTGCAAGTTTGACGTTCTTCAGAACGAATACGCCATCCTGCTCAGCGCAGACGAAATCAGTGTCCCAATTGGTGTCGAGGAGGGATCCGATCACAGACCATGCACTGGTCCCCTGCTCGGGTCCTTTGTACTCTGCGGGAGTTTCGGGCTCCTTGTTGTCCTTACAAGAAACCACAGCAGTCGCAGCCATCAAGGCTACAAGAGCAAATCTGAAAATTTTTTTCATTGTTTGTTTGATTAATAATTAAAAGGATATTGAATGTGTTTGGTTTACGTTTTAGTCTGTACGCTTCACATAGGCGTACACGGTATATTTCTTTTCGAAACCGGTCCTTTCAGACTTCACGGTAAGTGTCACCTTTGGATTGCCGGCCTCGTCGCGCGTCAGGTCCCAAGACCCGGCAAGACTCGGCGTAATATAAAGGTCATAGCCTACTGTTGCCTGAAGAGTGACATGCTCAAGATCGAACAGATTCCTCTTTGCGCGGGGAACGGCAAATACTATCTCACCGACTTCATTGGTAGCATTATGGGTTATCTCTGCCTCGACGGATTCTTTCACATTGAAGGGACTGTCCGCCGTAATTGGTTTGTTCGGGAGATTCCACATAAGCATGGAAGTTATAACCACATCGCTGTCCTCATGGGTGAAGGGCATCTCAACCTGCTTGCAAGCTGACAATGACAGCGCAAGCATCGATAAAACTATGATAGCTAACTTTTTCATAATATCACCATCCAGGATTGTTCTGACCGCCAAGGGCAGTATTGTTGTTGACTTCTGCGAGCGGCAGGGCGAAGCAGTAGTAGCGCTCCATGAAGACACGCGATGTACCATCGTCCACATCACACTCGTCGTAAGTAAATCCGCCGGGAGCGGTGTCGTCTTTCTTTATCCAGACGCCGTGGAAGCTCTTGTTGTTGAGCCTCTCTACGCCTTTACGCCAACGCCTGAGATCCCAGAAGCGGAAATTCTCGCCTCCAAGCTCGACTATGCGTTCGTGCTCGAGCAGGTCCATAAACTCCTCCAGAGTAGATGCACTCTTGGCAGGAAGACCTACGCGGGCGCGGATGTCATTGAGAGCCTTGAGTGCTGCAGTACTGTTGGCAGACCAATTGCCCTGGGCAAGAGCCTCGGCTTTATTGAGAAGGACTTCGCCGTAGCGGAGCATGATGTCGTAGTGGTTGCTGCCGGCTGCATCCCAGCTGTGGTCGTTTTCGGTTATGAACTTACGATAGTAGTAGCCGGTACATGTCGCAGTACGGGCCGATGCCTTCTCAAATTTCTGAATACCGTCCACTCCCCCTTCGTAGGCTTCGATCTTGCGGCCTTCCCAATCCTCGTTATTATAGAGGATAGTTGTATAGAAGCGCGGTTCCCTGCCGGAGAAAGGATCGTTGCCCCAGGCAGAGGGATTAGCCTTGTATGCATCCCATGAGAACGCAGTTCCATCCGCCATCTCGAAGGCATCTGCAAACTCTGCGGTAGGGGTCATCGGATAGCCGAAGCCCTTGTTGCCGTGGTTGGCGTTGTCGCCTGCAGGGCGGAATATCTGGTCGGCATTGTGGTTAAGACCGGTAGGCTGGAAGTCGACCACCATGAGGATTTCCTTGCTGAAATGGTCTGAGAACACATTGGCATAGACCGGATCGAGTATTGCGCCGAGTTTAGCACACGAATCGGCCGACTCCACTACCACATCCCACTGCTTGGCATAAAGTGCCACCCTCGAAAGGAATCCGTACGCGGCAACGCGCGTCATACGGCTGAAATTGGCGGCATCCCATGCGACAGGAAGGTCGGGAATGCAGGCTTTGATCTCGTCTATAACCCACTGCCATGATTCAGCTTCGGTCATTCGGGGAGCATTGTTCTCCTCGGGACCCGGATAATGGTCGCGCAGCACTACCCCGCCGTAGACACGGATCAGGTAGAAGTACTGCATGGCCCTCATATAGCGGACTTCGGCGATGCGCATCTTGAGGAAATCCTCTTTGTAGAGATTGCCGTAGGTCTTGGCGTCGCGAAGGAATTCGTTGAAACGGCGGATACGGGTATAGGAGTCTCCCCAAGTCGACAGAATCGAAGCGTCGTCGGAGTTAAAGGGCTCGTAGTTGTACATCTTACGGTTGTAGCGGCGGCTCTGCGTCCAGTCGGCATCCTTCATGAGATCAGTCATACAGTCGGTGAACTGAGTCTCATTCATCTTGAGCGTAGACTTTTCGCGGACAGCTCCGTAGAGTCCGATAACATATTGATCGAGAATAGGTTCGCTTCCGGACCAGATTGCACCGTCGGTAAGACTGTCAGTTGCAGGAATATTGATCACATCATCGCAGGCTGCAAGGCAAAGTACCAGGCCTGCAAGAGGGAGAAGTCGGTTGAATACTTTTTTCATCTCTTTGTCCTCCTTTTAGAATGTCATGTTAACACCGACACTGTAAGTGTGCTGCTGGGGATAGTATCCGTTGTTGACACCGGGGTTTTCGGGGTCGAGATACTTGTAGTGAGAGAGTGTCCAGAGGTTGGTTCCGGCAAGGTAGACCATCAGCTTGGAGACCTTGATCTTGCTGGTTATGCTCTGGGGCACGGTGTAGCTGAGCTGGAGGTTCTTGAGGCGGAGGTATGATCCGTCGACGAGCCACCAGTCAGAGAGAACGTCGTTGTTGGCGTTGCGGCTGTTGTGCATACGCGGATAGCGAGCCTTTGAGTTGTCCACGACATACGAAGGGTCGTAAGCGGCCATGATGTCGGGGTCAAGCCAGGAATTCTCGACTACGTGCTTGAAGGCGTTGCCGCCTGCTCCATACCAGGGACGGGTGAACATGGTTCCGTCGGAGTGGCCGTTGGAATAGATACCCATAATCGGGAAGTTGCACATCGTGACTCCATAGAAGAGAGCGCTAAGCGCGAATCCCTTGTAGGAAAGGTCGACATTGAACGAGAAGTTCATCTCGGGAATCTGCGAATAACCGAGCCAGACCCAGTCGCGGCCGTTACGGTCGATGCGGCCGTCGCCGTTCTGGTCTACATAGCGCAGGGCTCCGAGCTCTACTATTCCTGCAGGGGCGGAAGGTGCGTTGTCGACCTGCTCCTGAGTATTGAAGAACGGACTGCCATTCTCGTCTCGCTCGGTCTGAAGTCCGTACCACTGGCCGAGCGGACGGCCGATCTCAATGTTGTTGCGGGAATATGCATCGGGGATGAAACGCGACAGGACCTTGTTTCGCGACCAGGCCATCGTACCACGGAGCGTGTAGTTGAAGCCTGAAGGCAGGAAGTTGGTGTGAGTAGCGGTAAGCTCGAATCCGCGGTCGTCCATGGTACCGGAGTTGACCCATGAGGGATTGGCTCCGCCGAGCGAAGGCGAATAATTGTTGTTTCCGCTGGACTCGAGAATCCTGTCGGTGTACTTGTAGAACACGTCGAACTCGATATTGAGCCTGTTCCTGAGGACGGAAAGGTCGAATCCTGTGTTGTATGCAGTAGTGTGGGACCATGTCAGATCTCTGTAGACATACGGATTGGCAGTATAGAAGCCGTAGACCGGTGTGGCTCCTCCGCCCAGATACCAGGTAACGGAGCCGCTGCTCATGAACTGCGACTGGAAGAGGTTTGCCCTGGTGTCGCAGGAGCCAAGGGCGCCCACGGATGCCCTGAGTTTGAGGTTGTCGATCCAGCCGATCTGGCTCATGAAGTCTTCCTTGGAGATATTCCATCCCAGAGATACCGAAGGGAAAGTACCCCAACGGTTCTCGGGAGCGAACTTGTAAGAAGCCTCGCGACGTACTGAAGCCTCAATCAGATACTTGCCGTCGTAGTTGTACGACAGGCGTCCGACGAAGCCGCACTCACCCGACCAGCCGTACCAGCCATAGACGTCGGGGTCGACCGCGGAACGCTTGGTACCGAGGCTGATATCCACGGGGAAGGTAGTGGCATAGCCGCGCTTGTATCCGCTCATGCCTTCGCTGTAGCGCTTGGTGCGCTCGAAGAGGAAGAGGGCGGAGATGGTGTGCTTTCCGAAAGTGCGGTCGTAGTTGATCTGCGGACGGAGGTTGACGGCATCGCCCCAGTCGATCTGCTTCATGAAGGAGTGCTCGCTGATGCCCTCGGAGATACCTTTTTCTATTTTGAAGGTAGTAACGTTGAAACCGTAAACCTCGTAGTTCTGCATGAACTGACGGTAAGTAGCGAGCGTAAGGTTCACGCCGGCGAACATGGAGAGTTTAAGACCACTGAGGAAGGTGTCCTTCCCGAAGGCATACTCGATGTTGGCACGACCGGCGAAATCCCATGAATCCCAGGTCTGGGAGCCGGAGTCTTCGAGCGAAGAGTCAGGCTGGAAGATGGCGTCGCCGTTCTTGAAGCCGAGAGGATAGACCTTGCCGGTCTCAGGATCGGTGTAGGTATTCTTGATCAGAGGGAGCATGTAGTTGGCTCTCTGGATAGGATCGAAGTAGGCCTGCACACCCATATCGTAGCCAGGCATGTACCTGTCGGAGTGGCGAAGCGACATGTTCATGTTGAAGGTCAGCTCATCCGTGATCTTCGCGTTGAAGCTGCCACGCATGTTGATACGGTTATATCCGGTGTTGCGTACTGTTCCTACCTGGTCCATATAGCCGATACTTCCGAAGTAGGTTACCCTGTCGGTACCGCCGTTGACTGAAAGGTTATGCTGCTGAATGGTTCCGAACTTGTTGTAGATAAGCGAACGCCAGTCTGTGTCGGCATAGATGCCGGCGTCTTTCATCGACTGGATGACTTCGGGAGTCCATTTGTCGGCCTTGCCGTCCATGCGCAGACCGAGGTTGTACCAGTAGATATACTCTTCTGCGTTGAGGAGTTCGGGCTCGTTGAAGTTCTGCGAGAGAGTATAGGATCCGTCGTAGTTTACCGTAGCCTTCCCTGCCTTGGAGCCCTGCTTGGTCGTGATGATGATGACGCCGTTACCGCCGCGCACACCGTAGACCGAAGCAGCTGCCGCATCCTTCAGCACCGAGATGCTCTCGATATCCGAAGGATTGAGGTTGACCATCTGGCCGGACTCCATACCGTCGATAATGTAGAGAGGACGGTTGTCGGAGCCGTAGGTGCTGAAACCGCGGACGATGATGTCGGCATGGTCGGCGCCCGGGGTACCCATGGTCTGGACTGCCGTGATACCGGGAAGTTTACCGGCGAGCATGCTCGAGACGTTTGTCTGGGGGGCCTTCTGGAGGTCCTTGGCCGTGACGCTCACGACCGAAGAAGTCATGTACTCCTTCTTCTGGACGCCGTAACCAACGACCACGACCTCATCGAGGAACATAGAGTCTTCCGTGAGGACAATGCGGAGGTCTTTGCCCGAGAACTTGACTGTCTGGTTGGCGAAGCCGATACAGCTCACTTCGAGCTGGGCTCCCACGGGCACATGGATGATAAACTCACCGTCAGGACCCGTAATGGCGCCGTTGCTTGTCGAACCAACCTCGAGAACTGCGGCTCCGGGAACGGCAAGACCGCTCTCGTCCACCACTACGCCCTTGGCCGGAACGGCTTTCTGAGCCGACGCAAAAGGCATTCCCACAAGCGAAGCCAATGCAACGATGCAGGTGATAAAGAATTTTCGAGAATATAACATAGGTTGTTTCAGTGTTTGCAGGCACTAAGTTACAAATTATTCTGTTCGGTTAGAGCAAAAATCCTTTTTTTTGTATATTTGGGAATCCAAAATTATTGTTGAATATGAAGAAAACAATCATTTTCATCGCGGCGCTCCTCGCCGGAGCGTCCCTGTCCGCGCAGCAGATGCCGCCGCTCCCTATCGATCAGGCAGTGCGCATCGGCCAGCTCGACAACGGCCTTACATATTATATAAGGCACAACGAAGAGCCCAAGGGCCAGGCGAACTTCTACATCGCCCAGAAGGTAGGTTCCATCCTCGAGGAGGAAGACCAGAGGGGTCTTGCCCACTTCCTTGAGCACATGTGCTTCAACGGAACCACCAATTTCCCCGGCAACAACATCATCAAGTACTGCGAGTCCATCGGAGTCAAGTTCGGTGCCGACATCAATGCCTACACCTCCATCGACGAGACTGTCTACAACATCGATAACGTTCCCGTCGCCACATTCCCGACCGCAGTGGATTCCTGCCTTCTCATCCTTCATGACTGGGCCGGCTCCCTTCTTCTCGAGGACGACGACATCGACCACGAAAGAGGTGTCATCCACGAAGAGTGGCGCTCCCGTCAGAATGCGCAGATGCGTATGCTGGAGACCATCCTTCCCGAGATTTATCCCGGCAACAAGTACGGCATCCGCATGCCTATCGGCCTCATGTCCGTAGTCGACAACTTCGAGTACGACGCTCTTCGCCGCTACTACAAGAAGTGGTACAGGCCTGACCAGCAGGGCATTATCGTGGTCGGAGACCTTGATGTCGACGCCGTTGAGGCAAAGATCAAGGATATCTTCAGCACCCTTCCCGCAGCAGCTCCCGACGCTGCAGAGCGCTACTACCTTCCTATCGAAGACAACAAGGAGCCCATCATCAGCCTCGCTACCGACAAGGAGCAGCCTTATGCCCTTGCCTATATCTTCAAGAAGCACGCTGCCGTCAAGCCCGAAGAGAAAGTCGACCTCAACTACTTCGTCTATGACTATGCACTTTCAGCTGCCCAGATCATGGTCAGCCAGCGTCTCAACGAGATGACCCAGAAGGCCGATCCCGACTTCGTCAACGCTTCTATCGGCAACGAAGAGTTCTTCCTCGCCAAGACCGAAGAGGCTTTCGCCGGCACCGTCATGGTCGACGAGACCCAGCTTCTGCGCGGCCTCACCTCCGTCTACCGTGAGATGCTCCGCGTCGTACGCAACGGCTTCACCGCTTCCGAGTACGACCGTGCCCGCCAGGACATCCTCACTCAAATCGAATCTGCATACAACCAGAGGGAGAAGAAGGCAAGCGCAAGCTACTGCCGCGAGTATGTCCGTCACTTCATCGACGGCGATCCTATCATGGGTATCGAAAACGAGTATGCAATCGCCCAGCAGCTGGCTCCCAACATCCCCGTAGAGCTCGTCAACCAGGTAGTCGCCTCGCTCGTCGAGCCTGACAATCTCGTTGTAGTCTGCATGCTTCCCGAGAAGGAAGGCCTTGTCTATCCTTCCAAGGAAGAGATAAAGGCCGCCCTCGAGGCAGTCGAAGCTGAGGAGATCGCTCCCTATGAGGACCAGGTTTCGGATCAGCCGCTTATCAGCAAGGAGCCCAAGCCCGGCAAGGTCAAAAAGACCGAGGCCGCTCCTTTCGGCTACACCAAACTCACTCTCAAGAACGGCGCTACCGTCTACTTCCGTGAGACCTCCTTCAACGCCGACCAGGTTCTCTTCAGGGCCAGCAGCTTTGGCGGCAAGTCTCTCTATGGCGATGCCGACCTTATCAACCTTGCGGCGCTTGGCGAACTGATCGACATCGCAGGCATCGGCAACTTCTCCAACACAGAGCTCACCAAGGCCCTCTCCGGCAAGAAGGTCAATCTCGGCGCTTCCGTCTCAGAGTACAACGAAGTTCTCAGGGGTTCAACCACTCCCAAGGATTTCGAGACTCTCCTCCAGCTGGACTACCTCTACTTCACTGCACTTCGCAGCGACGAGGAGGCATTCAAGTCCTGGAAGACCAAGACCGCCGCAGTTCTCGCCAACCAGGAGGCTCAGCCTATGTCCGCACTTCAGGACAGCCTCAAGTACATGTACGTAAGGCCTGAGCGTGGCTACAGCCTCAAGTCTGCCGATATCGACAAAGTCGACTATGCACGTACGATGAAGATCGCTTCCGAGCGTTTCTCCAACGCAGCAGACTTCACCTTCGTGATCACCGGCGCAATCAGCCTCGAGCCCGCGAAGCCGCCCCTCGAGAAGACCATCGTGCCC
>ODAI014262281.1_pt1 | contig 11710 bp, 10 predicted proteins | sample 1539321 | NCBI WGS metagenome assembly ODAI01 (sample SAMN02144231, study PRJEB22623) | gut metagenome | biome: sheep rumen | host: Ovis aries | place: New Zealand
ATATCAGTTACACGAAGAAAACATATGAGGAAAACCTTGAAAAAGCCAAAGCTTTCTTATCACCACATATTTTAGGAAGTGGTATAATAAGAACAAGGAGTATTATCTCTTCCATTTTAAAAGACGAACAAGATTCGTGGAATGGTCAAGAGTTAGATAATATACTTAGTCATAAGGAGGAATAAAAAATGGCTAATGAATTAGATGAAGTAACCGCAGTTCCTAGAGAAGAAGGACGTGACATTAATGTTATTGATAAGCAAATTCCTATTACCGTGGGTGGAGGAACCAAATTCTTTAACATCATTATCTGGTTATTACCCCCCATCATCGGCGGTATTATTTGGACAGTTGCCAAAATTAAAGCGGGAAAATATCTCTCTCAATTACAACAAAAGATCCAACATGATGCATCCCAAATCGATAATTATCTCGAACAAAGAGTAATGATTTTACAAAACACTGCGAAAATCTTGGATAAAGCCATCGATTTAGATAAAGATACATTTGTTAAAATTGCTGAAATGCGCGCAGGCGGAGCCGGTAATTTAAGCGAAACAGCTTCCGCGATTGAAAATGTTAACGCTAAAATTAACATCGCTATGGAAAATTATCCAGATTTAAAAGCTCACGCTGAAATCGCTGATGCTATGCAACAAAACTCTTATTTACAAAGAGAAATTACAGCTGCTCGTGAAGTTTATAACGACACCGTTAATCAATGGAATAAAGCGGTTTATGAATGGCCTGCCAAACAATATGTGGCGGCAAAACGTGGCTACACCACTCGTATCCCATTCACTACTACTAAAGAGATTAAAGAAAAAGCAAGAGGCGTTTTCTTCTAATTAACGAATTTAAAACTATAAAAGTAGAATCGTTTGGTTCTACTTTTTTTATAAAAAAGAGCATAAATATAAACAAATAAAATGTTTTGTGATAATATCTTTTGCGGTGATTAATATGGATGATACAGAAAAACTTGTTATTGAAACATTAGATAAAATTAGACACTTCTTACAAAAAGATGGTGGCGATATCATTTTTAGAGAATTTAAAGATGGCGTTGTCTATGTCAGCATGATTGGCGCTTGTGATGGATGTGCCTACGCTGAAGCCGATATTAAAGAATTAGTGCAAATCATTTTACAAGAAGAAGTGCCTGGAGTTATTGAAGTCCGCTTAGCGGAAAATAATTGATTATTTTGGGGTGTAGCCAAGCGGTAAGGCAGTGGACTCTGAATTCACCATGCACTGGTTCGAATCCAGTCACCCCAGCCACTTTTTTTGCAAAATAAAATGTCTCAACTTTCGATGAGACATTTTTTTATTTTTATAAGAGAATATTTTCTTTTCTATTTGTAACAATATAACCTTTGCGGTTATAAACATCTTTGCGGTTATATGTCATATCATTTCCGTCAGGCTCTATAAATAAGCCCCCCGCTTCTTTAACGATGATATCACACGCTGCGGTATCCCATTCTTTTGTACCAGCGGACATGCGGTAAGTGATTTCCGCTAGGCCTTGAGCGATGCGACATGGTTTTAATGATGAACCAAATTTTTCGATATGTTTAATTTTATCTTGGTGTTTTTTAATGAGGTCTGCTTCCGCTTGATTGGAGTGAAAAACACTGCATAACACGGTTAAATCATCTAATTTATCATTAACATGGATGAGTGTTTTATGGCCTTTTTTATCTACATAATAAGCCCCTTCACCTTTACTAGCATAATAATATTCGCCAGTCACAGGAACAACCACTACACCAACAACAATTTGATGTTTATAACATAAAGCAATATTAGTGGTAAAACCACCATCGCGAGCAACAAAATCTTTTGTGCCATCAACTGGATCAACAATCCAAACATAATCGTTAGATAATCTTTCCATATTATCTTCGCTTTCTTCTGTTAAAAAAGCATATTGAGGGAAAGATTTATGGAGATATTCTCTAATGATTTTATCCGCGGTTTTATCAGCAAGAGTAACAGGAGAATTGTCCTCTTTGATTTCCACTTCAAAACCAGCTTCATATATTTCCATGATTTTTTCTTTGGCTTTTAAGCCCGCTTCAATAGCGGCTTCTAATTGTTTTTCCCACATTTTATTGTTCCTCTGATTTTTGATATTCCCTAAGAGCAGCGTTACACATTTCAATGATTTCATCAATACTCTTTTTATCGTATTGTGGTAGCGTTAATCCCGCTGCCATTTTGTGTCCACCACCGCCTAGACTTGTTGCAATAGGTTGTACAGCGGGCCCGTTACTTCTAAATTCAACATGCATAAAGCTTTCTTCTGTTTCAGTAAAGAAAACCCATATTGGATAGCCTTGCACATATGATAATAAATTAACCATATTGCCCGCACGAGCGGCTGTTAAACCAAATTTTGCAATAGTATTTTTATCTAATGTTAGATAAATAACACCATCATCTGTTTTTTGATAATGTGAATAGACATATCCACGAAACTTTAACGCTGTTTCTGGAGTAATATTCAAAGCATTATTTAAAGCTTTCGGATTAGCGCCTTGTTCACAAAGCCAACGGGCTTCTTCAAAAGCTTCTGGGAATCTCTCAATATATTGAAATCTTCCAGAGTCTGTCACAATTCCTAAATATAATAGATCTGCGATTTTTGGATTAATTTTCCAGCCGCATTCCCAAATCATCATTGTGATTAATTCACAAGTGGAATTGGCTTGTTCATCAACAACGAATTCGCCTTGGGTGAATTTACCATTTTCAACATGATGGTCAATTTTAATCCAGGCTTTCGCCGACCAGACTCTTTGGTCTTCCATTCTATTGAGGTCATTACCATCAACAAGAATGGCTAAAGATCCTGCAATAACAGAATCTTCTATAACATCCATACGGCCTAAGGTATTACGAAAACGTCTTAATCCTGTTCCTACCGCATAGACTTTTTTGTTTGGATAGTTTAAACGAATGGTGTCTCGAAGGCCTAATTGGCTTCCATAACAATCCCCATCGGGATTGGGATGACCGAATATCACAATAGAATTATAGTCTTCAATAGCCTTTTTAAGCTTTTCAAACATTAGATTTCTTCATCCTCTTCGTCAGAATCTTTATTTTCTTCTTCATCCTCCTCTTCGTCGGGTTCTTCGAAGACTTTATTGTATTCTTGTTCTTCTTCGTCTTCCTTATCGATTTCTTCGATATCTTCATCGACATCACTATAGACATCTTTCATATCAATATGGACTTTATCAAATGTTTGACGTTCTCTTAAATCCCATTGATTTTCCCCTAATGTGACGAAACGACCATCTAACATTAAGTTGGTATAGAATCTGCTGACTTTACTAGCAGCAGTTTCTTCATCTAAACCAGCTTGTTCGACAACATAAGCCCATATGTCTTTGAAAGAAACTGGTTCTTTGCTTTTGCTCACGAAGTCAAAAGCGTGATCTAATAATGATTTTGGCATATTTAAATTCTCCTTTGCCTACATATGTTCTGGCGCACTGACTCCAATTAAATCAAGTGCGTTTTTCATAACTTGTTTACTCGCTAAGCATAACGCTAAACGAGAAGATGAAACATCGAGATTATCTTTATCGATAACACGACATTCTGTATAAAATCCATGGACCAATTCAGCGAGGTCATGAATATAATTGGTAATTTTATATGGTGCTCTTTCTTTAGTGGCATCCATAATAACATTTGGGAAATCAGCTAAATGTTTTAATAAAGCCATTTCACTGGGTTTTTGCAGCATTTTTGCTTCTAAATCTAATTCAATATCTTTTCCTTGTTGAAGGATTGAGCATAATCTAGCATGGGCATATTGAGCATAATAAACAGGGTTACTACTTGATTGTTCTTTCGCTAAATCCATATCAAAGTCGAGATGGCTTGATGGGGCACGCATAGCGAAGAAATAACGCATTGCATCTACGCCCACTTCCTCACACACATCGCGTAATGTGATAGCATCACCTGAACGTTTAGAGGCTTTAAATTCTTGACCATTTTTCAAAAATCTCACCATCTGCACTAATTCGATATCCAAAATATCTTTAGAATAACCATGCATCATTAAAGCAGATTTCATACGGTTGATATATCCGTGATGGTCAGCACCCAAAATATCGATTAATAAATCAAATTTTCTTGATAATTTATTAACGTGATAGACGATATCAGGCAAGAAATAAGTGTAATCACCATTGCTTTTAACAATAACTCTATCTTTATCATCTAAAAATGCAGTTGTTTTTAAAATGGTAGCGCCTTCTTCTTGATAAGTATATTTATTTAAGAACTCTAATTCTTTTTCTACCGCACCATTGCTACGGATTGCTTTTTCTGAAGAAAAAACATCATGTTTGACACGGAATAAATGCAAATCTTCAATTATTCTATCTAATTCGATTTTCATGCCTTTTTCTTTGAAAAATTCTAGGGCATTATCCATTTTTAATAATGAATCGCCATATTCTTCTTTTAATTGTTTGGCAATATCATGAATATCTTGGCCATTATATCCATCTTGAGGCACTTCTTTTTCAATGCCGAACAAATTCATATAACGAGCTTGAATAGATAAACCAAGATTAGTAATTTGATTACCAGCATCATTAATATAATATTCTTTGGTTACATCATAGCCAGATGCATCTAATAATCTAGCTAAAGAATCGCCCACCGCTGCACCTCTAGCAGTACCAACATGTAAAATACCAGTCGGATTAGCGGAGACAAATTCAACATTTACTTTTTGTCCATTTCTTGGCGCTCTACCAAAAGATTCTTTTTCTTCGATAATTTTTCTTACAATCGGTTGTAAAGAATCATTTTTCATGAAGAAATTAATGAATCCTGGACCGGCGATTTCAATTTTATCGATGCCTTCTAAATCAATGTTTTCAATCAATAAAGAAGCCACTTCTCTGGGGTTTTTAGAAAAGAGACGGCATAATTTCATCGCTGCATTAGTAGCGTAATCACCATGAGAAGAGTCTTTACTTCTTTCAATGATGATATCATCTAATGAAACTTCATGTCCTAAGCGATGAAAAGCTTCTTGGATTTTAATTTTTAAATTTTCAACAATATCCATATTTCTCCTTTCTATTTTTTAATGAGCAGGATGATGGATTCCGCTTTTACGGCGTTACCCTTACCAATCTCATCAAGTTTTTCATTCGTTCCCGCTTTAACGGAAACTTGATCGATATTTATTTCTAATAAATGCGCAATATTTTCTCGCATTTTTAAAATATAGTCTTTTAATTTAGGGGCCTCTAATGTGATAGAAATATCCACATTATTTACCTTGTAATTTCTTTCATCCATCATTTGTTTGATTTTTTTAATGATTAATGAAGAATCCATATCTTTATATTTTTCATCATTATCAGGGAAAAATTTCCCTAAATCCCCTAAAGCTAAAGCCCCGAGAATAGATTCCCCTAAAGCATGATAAACAACATCTCCATCAGAATGGGCTTTTTCTCCTTTAGAAAAAGGAATAATAACACCCGCGAGGATGAGTTTTCTATTTTCCACCAATTGGTGTATGTCACTAGCAAAACCAATTCTCATAATTATTTCTTTGTCACATTGAATTTGAAAAACATAATATCCCCATCTTTAGGATAATATCCTTTTCCTTCTGTTCTTAATTTTCCCGCTACTTTTACCGCGGATTCACTACCATATTCATGAATGGCATCATATGTATAAACTTCTGCGCAAATAAATCCACGTTCAAAATCAGTATGAATTACACCCGCACATTGTGGAGCGGACATGCCGTTTTTAAAAGTCCAAGCGCGGCATTCATCACTACCGACAGTGAAAAATGTCGATAGATTTAATAATTGATATGTGGCTTTAATTACTTTTGTTAATCCAGATTCAGTTACATTCATTCCTTCAAGGAATTCTTTTCTTTCTTCAGGAGTTAATAAAGATAATTCGCTTTCCATTTCGCAAGAAACGGGAATAACTTCGTTGCCTTCTTTATGGGCATATTCCACTACTTTTTGATAATTTGTGGAACTAGATAAATCCAATAAATCATCTTCTCCGACATTAGCCACATAAATAATGGGTTTTTTAGTTAATAAATGATAACTTTTAGCGTATTGCTCTTGTTCTTCTGTTAATTTAACAAGACGAGCGGGGTAACCTTGTTCTAATTTTTCTTTAATAGGAGATAAAATGCTCATTTCTAAAATAGATTCTTTATCTTTTTGAATACGCGCTTTATTTTCTATTTTTTCAATACGTTTACTAACAGTGTCTAAATCCGCCATGACGAGTTCAAGATTAATAATTTCAATGTCTCTAATTGGATCAACGGTATTTTCGACATGGACAATATCCGCATTTTCAAAGCAACGAACAACTTCAACAATGGCATCACATTCTCTAATATGCGCTAAAAATTGATTGCCTAACCCTTCACCTTTAGATGCGCCTTTTACTAATCCAGCAATATCATAAAATTCAACAGTGGCAGGAATAGTTCTTTCTGGTTTGAATAAATTGCTTAAGAAATCTAATCTTTCATCCGGAACATTAACAACACCCGTATTAGGATTGATGGTCGCAAAAGGATAATTAGCGGCTTCAACATGTGAATTTGTAATAGCGTTAAATAATGTTGATTTACCAACATTTGGTAATCCGACGATACCTGCTTTTAAACCCATGCGATATTGTCTCCTTTCGCAACGCTATATTATACGCACTCGTATGCGGGTAACGCAAATGAAATTTACGATTTTAATGCTTCAAGGGGTGGAATCTTGCTAATTAAACCCGCCATTATGACACTAGAAAGATAAGAAATAGCAATCGCTAAAATTAACATAGCTAGTAAAGAAAAGGGGTTAAAAGTAAAGATAAAACCACCTCCTATTTCTTCACCCAAGAAGTAGGATATTAATATAGAAATAACAATTAATTCAATAGAAGATAATGTAAAAGAAGAAAAACACATCAATACACTATGGGAATAAAGAAATTTTTTAGCTTCTTTTTTATCGACACCAATACATCTAGCTAATCCTATTTCTTTTCTGGATTCTAAGATGTGCAAATAGTTAGTAATAGTAAGTAGCATAATAGAGATTAAAATAGCAATGATAGAAAAACACGCTAAAGCTATTTCTATATATGTGCAGACTTGATCAATGCTTTCGTTAATATCGTTTAAAGGATTAATAACATCATAATTTGGAAAGGCTTTTGCGAGTTTTTTGATAGTTTTATCTATGTTTTTATTATTTTTTACATCCATTGCTATGGTATTAATTCCTAAATAATATGCAGATACACCTAGTCGTGTTTGAAAGAAAGTTATTAGCCAATCACTATCTTGATAGATGATGTTTTTATCACTATCGATAACTCCCACAATTGTTAAATCCAGTGTCTTAAAATCTCTTTTTATTGTTCCGTCACTAAGACTAGCCTCGTTTGCAGTATATGCCACTTTTAAGATGTCATTATTTATCGGGCTGCCTTTTAATTTATCCGCCATAGATTTTGATATTACTATCTCATCTATTGTTTGAGGATATCGACCATATAATAGGTTATTTTCTAATTCAGAAAAATTAACTCCTCCATTCATACTTTGTGAATAATGCCCGCTTAAAACATCTTCTGGTAAAACACTCTTTTCGTTAGTGTCAATATTTAAGGAAGTATTGATATCAATCATTTCTGTTAAAGATTGTTCATTTAAGGAAAAATACATGTAATTAGAAAATCCCATCAATAAAGAAGAAGGGAAAATACTATATCCACCATATGTTCCAAATAACGGATGTTCTAATTCTGGGCAAACATCTTGGAAATATTTGATATATCGTCCAGGGATAGTTTTTAAAGTATTATCAAAAAACATCAAACGAGAAATATCTTTGCTATCTACTCCTAGATATAGCCATGGATAATAACTTGCATTAGCGATTTCTAGTAGAAAAGGATCAAAATCTTCTTGATAACGAGCAAAGTCTAAGAATTTATCAACCTCTCCATTTATTTGTAAATAATTAATTCTTTTCATTACCCATGGTAAAGAAGAATGACTATCCATATTATCTGTAGTCGGAAAACGCATCCTCTCTTCTAACATATATTCATTCCATAGATGATTGCTATGATAGATACATGGGTTCTTTTCTAAAGAAAAGGCTTTAACGGCAACTATTTGTTGGTCGCTATATTGCCATGAGTCATTTGCTAAATCAAAATAAATAGTCAATTGATTATTTAATAAATATCTACTAAGAGATTTTACTGTTCTTTCAATTTGTAAGGCATAACAAATATCATTAACCATATTTATTGATAAACCTAATACAACTTCATCATCCGCGACATTATTAACCATTTGGGGATACATAACAGTGGGTCCTTCTAAATCAAGCCATTTGAAATCATTAATATGGCGAGCGGATAATCCCTCTATTGGTCGATAATAACTTGTATTACCAATAGCGATGCAATTAATATCGGGAAAATATTCTTCATAATCCGCTAGATAATTAACTCCAACATCATAGATATATTCAGGGTATTTTTCTTTTAAATCTAAAGCCTCATAGTATGATGCCGAATATAATCCATATATAGAATTATCTTCTTTTAAAGAGATCATAATTTTTGATTCATCAATTAAAGATGTATAAGCTTTTTTAATATTAGCGGATATAGAAGAAGATAATGTTACCGCTAGACCAACACCGATAAGTCCTAAAGAAGTAACAAGATTACAAATCGCGGTTCTCCACTTCTTTTGTTTCATTGTATTTTTCGCGTGATTAAATAAAAATGGGAAAGGAATTGCGGGCTTTTTTTCTGAATATTTATTTTTTTCTATCGGTATATATGAATCATGTTTGTGTTTATTACAATATTGAATTTTATCAATAACACCGTCCTTTAAATTGATTATTCTATCAGCGTATTTTTTGGTTAATTCTTTATCATGAGAGACTAAAACCACTAAGGATTTAGTTGATACTTTTTCTAATAAATCCATAATCTCTATCGCTGTTTTACTATCAAGAGCACCGGTTGGTTCATCACACAATATAACTTTGGGATTATTTATTAAGCTCCTAGCTATTGCAACGCGTTGTTTTTCTCCTCCTGACATTTTATTTACTATTTGCTTTTCTTTATCTAATAGACCCACTAATTTTAATAATTCATGAGCTTTTCTTTTTTGCGATTCCATTGGTAAATTACTTATTGTGGATAATGGGAAAAGAATATTATTTATCGCTGTTTCATTTTCAAATAACTTAAAATCCTGAAAGATAAATCCAATATTAGTTAAACGAAATTTATTCATTTCCTTTTCTGATAACGAAGATAGATGTTTATTATCTATTTCAATATCGCCTTCAAATTCTAATAGTCCAGATAAACAATTTAATAAAGTAGTTTTACCGCATCCCGATGGGCCGCATATCGCTATTAGTCCATAACGGGGAAAAGATAGATTTATATCTTTTAAAATAGTTTCTTGCCCGTATTTTTTATTTAGTTTTTTAATGTTTATCATTCGTCTGCGAGCTCCTTTTTTAATGATATTTTGCTTGAAAAAATGATTGGTAATACTGTGGCGATGATAGATAAAAGAAAACAAACCACAACAATAATTGCTATTAATAAAAATGGGTGACCCAAGAAATTTAAAAATGGGATAACCACCATATTTTGAAACCCAGTAAAATGGTCGATAATTGGATTGGCTAATAATGATAACAAAGAATTAATAAGAAGAGAATTAGATAACGATATAATAGCCACCATTATATTTTCTAAGACATAAATATCTATAATCTCACCCCTATTTGCGCCCAAAGAGCTCAATATGGCAATGATTTTCTTATCTTCTGAATAGCTTGAGAAAGAAACAATACCTATTATTAATGCGGTTCCTAATATAGCGATGATTAAAAATAATTCCATTCCCATTGTCGCTACTGAAACAAGGTTTAATAATGTATTGCTTAATACCACGGGTGTAGATTCAATTACATATGGATCACTTATTTCTTCAATATGTTTAGAAACTAATTCATTAAGTCTAATGTCTTTTAAAAATAAATAATAAGAATACGATGATATTTCATCATTGTTTAAAGAAGTAGCCACTCTTTCATACCAAGTGATATTTCTATTTAAATACGAAGATAAATTTATCAATGGATAATCAAATAAATATTCCACTAACGAAGAATATGAATAATAGATTTTTGGTGTGGAAAGGAAGTTCATTTCATCCACCACTCCCACGATATGGCATGTCTTTTGATATGAAAATATGTCGTTTATGCAGGGATTTTGTTCATCTCCTGTGTAATAATGAAATTCTTTTTCATATGAAATATCTAGCGATATATCTAGTGGTTCTTCAATTCCTTTTTTCTTTAAAAAATCATAGGCTTTCTTATTTATTACTACTTCATATAAATTATCTTGGCTAGGAAAATAACCTTTTATTAATAAAGAAGAATCAATGTAATTATTTGAAAATGAATATATTGGATTATAAGAATAGTCAGTTAATTTCTCTTCTCCTAACTTAATAGAAGAATATAATGGGACCAAAGATGAGAAATTATTTTCAATAACATAATTATCTAAAATATTATGAAATTGATCTAATTCCATAAAGGTTGGTCTAGTTTGTTGCACTAATGACATCTTGCTACCGGCGATTGATTCGCTTTTTTGTTTAGATATCGTGGCCCAGCCATAATTAAATTGTTTGAGGCTAGTTTCTTTAATAGAAGGTGAACTTCCATATGAAAAACCAATTATTAATAACGATGAAATGATACCAATTGATAATGTAATAATAGAAATCACATTGCGTAATATTCGTCTTTTAAAATTATTTAAAGTGATTTTATCTGACCATTTGTTTTTAAAACGTTTTTTCTTTTCTGTTTTATTAATTGTTGTTTTGTTGATTTGCTTGATGGTTTTATCTTTTTCTATTTTTCCATCTTTAATTTCAATTATCCTATCAGCGTATTTCTTTACTAAATCAAGGTTATGGGACACTACGATGACTAGTCTATCTTCACTAATCTTTTTTAATATTTCCATCACAGCGATAGAGTTATTACTATCTAATGCCCCTGTTGGTTCATCGCATAATAATATCTTTGGATTATTTATTAACGCTCTTAATAAAGCAACCCGCTCTTTTTCTCCTCCTGATAGATTTTTACATGGTTTTTGATATAGATTTTCAGGAAAAGATATAGATTTTAGTAATGATATCGCAGTGTTTTTTGCTTCTTTTTCCTTAACACCATTTATTAAAGAAGGAAGCATGACATTAAATAAAACAGTATGTTCTTCCAATAAATGATAATGTTGAAAAACTATTCCTATATCTTGGTTATGATATTTTTCAATTCTTTTCTTTTTCCATAAGCCAATATTTTCATTATTGATATAGATGTTTCCGGAAGTTGGTTTATCTAATAAGGCTAATAAATTGATAATTGTCGATTTACCTGAGCCACTTTTACCAACAATAGAAACTAATCCCTTATTTGGCAAGGATAAATAAATATGGTCTAAAGCATATTTTTCACGGTCATTTTCCCCTTTATATACTTTGCTTATATTTTTCATTTCTATATAAGACATAAAAAACACCTCCTATTAATAAATA
>ODAI014703772.1_pt1 | contig 11710 bp, 11 predicted proteins | sample 1539321 | NCBI WGS metagenome assembly ODAI01 (sample SAMN02144231, study PRJEB22623) | gut metagenome | biome: sheep rumen | host: Ovis aries | place: New Zealand
CGGCTTGTGCTTGCTAAGTGTTCATAGTAAAAACATAAGCAGCCATCTTCCAGAGGCGGAAGCGGCTGCTTCTGTTTTGTGTATGATTGTCAGTCAAATGCGCAAGAATAGGCTATTTTTCTGCTTTTGACTGTATTATACTTGAGAAAGATATGGTAAATACGAACAAAGGAGTTGCGCTATGTACCGTGCACTTATCTTGCTCTGCCTGCTCTGGTGCTATATCATCAAGCACATGGAAGCAGGGAAAGCAGCCATCTCCATCCTGGCTACTCCCGTGGTGGGGGTGCTGGGAGGCATCATCTGCCTGGGGGAGACCATGACTCCCATGATGGGGGCGGGGATGCTGCTGGTCTTTGCCGGGATTTTCATGGCCCAGCGGGGTTGAGTGGGTTGTGCTGAAAAAGGGACTTGCCGAAGTTTGGGCAAGTCCCTTTTAATCATCTTTTCGCTCTTAGACAGCGCCTGATGTATTCAGTTGCTCTCGTCCCATACCGGGACCGGAGCGCCGAAGGTTTCGGAGTCGAATTTCCCTTCTTCGCTTTCAAAAGTCTCAAAGGCTTTCTGCACTTTGTTGAAGCCCAGATAGAGGAGGGGCAGGTTGCAGCAGACCATGACGATGTTGGCGAAGTCGCTGAGGTTCCAGAGAGCGCTGAGGTCGAAGCCTGCTATATTCGTCACCATGCCGAAGGCCAATACTGAGAGGTTCACCAGGCGGACGGCGGTGATGAAGGCCCTGTTGTTGGAAATCTGCCGGGCGCAGATTTCGGAGAAGGACAGGAAGCCCAGCAGGCAGGTGAAGGCGAAGATGCCGAAGCAGACGCTGATGACCAGCGTGGCCAGGCCGTAGCCGGAGCTGTCCCCCAGCATCTGGGCGCAGGAGGCAAGGAATTTCTCCAGGCGGCCCAGTTCAAACCAGGCGGCAGAGCCGTCCTTCAGCCAGGCCTGGCCCATGATGAGGACGAAGCCGGTCAGGGTGCAGATGACCATGGTGTCCAGAAATACGCCGATGGCCTGGATGACGCCCTGCTCGCAGGGGTGCTTGGCGTTTGACACGGCGGCAGGCATGGAGAGGGTACCCTGGCCTGCCTCATTGCTCATGAGGCCGCGCTTGATGCCCTGGGAAAGGGCGATGCCAAGGGCGCCGCCGAAGATGGGTTCAGGGCGGAAGGCTTCTGTCACCACCACGTAGAAGAACCAGGGCAGGAGCTCAAGGTTCATGGACACCATCACCAGCACTGCTGAGACATAGACCACTGCCATGACGGGCACCAGCACATCAGTGATGCGGGTGATGCGCCTGAGCCCTCCGAAGATGGCAAAGGTGGTCAGACCCATGAGCAGGAGGAAGAAGCTCCAGATTAGAGCGCCGTCTGCGGCCAGTTCCACACCTGTCACATTCTGGGTGATGGCTGCCATGGCAGAGATGGTGTTGAAGCCTTGGGCCGGGATGCAGAGCAGGGCATAGATGATGTAGAGGAAGCTCAGAGCGCCGCCGATGATGGCTGCGCCTCCCAGGAGCTTCCTGCCGTAGCAGGGCAGGCCGCCCACATATTCATCTCCCTGTTTTTCCTTGTAGATCTGGGAGAGGGTGGATTCCACAAAAGCCGTCGCCATGCCAAAGAACGCGGACATCCACATCCAGAACAAGGCACCGGGACCGCCGGTGGAAACTGCTCCCGTCACCCCCAGGATATTGCCGGGACCTACACGCATGGCGGTGGACAGCAGGAAGGAGGCCAGGGGGCTGATGCCCTGCTCCTCCTCCCTGTGCTTTTGGAGCAGGACCTTGAGGCCGTAGCCAAAATACCTGACCTGCACAAAGCCCAGCTTTAAGGTGAAATAGATGCCTGTGCCCACCAGCAGGATGATGACCAGAGGCAGTTCTCCGATAATGGGCAGGCTGGCATACCAGTCAAGATTGGTGGGAAAGCCCCACACCAGGTCGGCCAGTTCCTGGAATACAGCGCAGACGCTGCCGATTAGTTCATACATAGCAAAAACCCCTTCCAATAATTCTGGCAACTTTTCCCCCATTTTAGCATAACTGTCCTGATATGAATATGTGAAAAAATGACTAATAGCATGTAAAATTGTAACATTTCCCTTTTGCTGCCGCCTTCACCTTTCGTTGTGGAGGTGTAGAATGAGTACGGCAGACGGCCTCCTGCGTCAGGGGGTTGCACAGCCAGTTGATTTTAGGGATAATAGGGGAAGCAAAGGAAGTGGTATTTTGGATGATTCTGTCCTGCGGCTTGTTTATGTACTGACAGACTTGATAGCTCCCCTGGCGGTGGGCTATTGGTTGAAGGAGAGGCAGCTGGCCTCTGAGAAGAATATCAATTGGATGATAAAATTGAATGTGCGGCTGGTCTATACCATGCTGTCCCTGCTGTCTTTCTGGGTGCTGCCCCTTTCCTGGGACCTGGCCCTTATTCCACTCTATGGCTTTTTGTTTATCCTCTTTCCGGGGGCCTTGGGGGTGGTGCTGGGGCGGCGGTTCAAGAATCTTTTGGTGCGTGGCTCCTACATCGCCAGTGCCATGCTGGCCAATATCGGCACCCTGGGGGGCGTCTGCGCCTTCATTCTCTACAACGAGACGGGCTTTGCCTATGCCCAGCTTATCGGCACCTGCCAGAACATCATGCTGGTGCTCCTGGTGTTCCCCATGTCCCAGTATTTCTACTTGAAACAAAACCGGCTGCCCATACGTCAAGGCAGCCGGTTGCACAGCTTTATGAAAATGTTCTTCTCCTGGAACCAGTTGTCCCTACTGGGCATGATGGCGGGACTGGCCCTGCAGGGGCTGGGGGTGGAGCGTCCGGCGGAGCTTGCCCCGTTCTTCCAGAGCCTGGTGCATATCGGCGCCTGGACGGCCATGATGCCCGTGGGTTATCTCATGGACTTTGGCAGGGCAAAGCATTATCTCAGATACACGATAGATCTCTGTGCCATCAGGTTCTTTTTGGTGCCGGCCTTCATTTTCTTCTCCAGCCGGCTGGTGTTCCGTGACCCGGTGCTCCTGAATACCTTCATCATCCTGGCCTCTACTCCCACTGCCATCAATGCGGTGCTGGCCTCGAAGCTCTATCAGCTGAGGACGGATCTGGCGGTGTGCTCCTTTATCCTCACCACCGCAATCTATTTGCTGGTGGTGTTCCCCCTGCTGTTCTATCTGCTGGTTTAGCCTTCGATGGACGTGACTTCTGCAATCACGAGGCAGTGGCCTGCCTCTCCCTTTTCCGGGGTGTAGAAGGGCAGAGCGCATTCAGGATAGTTTGCCTTGTCCAGCTGCTGCATGAAGAGTTTTTTGCAGACGAGGGTTTCTTTCGCCTGTTCGTAGGTCACGCCCCCTGTGAGCACTTTGGGGGTAAAGCCTGTTTCCTTAGCCTTGTCCGTGTCCCGGCCTGATTTGCTGCCGAAGACGGCCAGGGCTTTTTTGTGTGCTTCGTCATAGAAGGAGAGGGTCAGTTCCTCATGGCGGGTGAGGAATTCATAGGTGTAGCGCAGGGGCTTGACTACGAGGAAGAGGACGGGCTTGCCCCACATGGTGCCCATGGCTCCCCAGCTGACGGTCATGCTGTTGTAGTCACCTTCCACGCCGGCGGTGAGGATGGCCCAGTCCTTGTCCATTTTTGTGAAGGGGTGAGTGGTGAAGTCCTGAATATGCATCTGAACATCTTCCTTTCTTGATTCTGACATTTTGACCTTTAGGTTTGAAAAAATGCCAGCTGCATGCTATGCTGAAACTTGGCCGCCGGTGTGTCCGTGCTTCCTCTCCGGAAGGGAGGTAGAGGCCCATGACGAAGTATCAGTTTGCCATGCTTATGCTGGCATTACTCCAAGTTCTGATTGGCGTCGCTGCCTTGCTGAAGTAAGCGACGCCTTTTGACGTTCCGAAAGGAAAGGAGGACGTGACCCGTACAGTCAGACCTTTCCAATTCTGGATGAAGAGGGGCGCTGACGCTGCGAAACATCGGCGGTCTCTTTTCATACGCCAATTATAGCATAGGATAACCTTTTCCTGCAATCGCAATGATGGAATTCAGAAGAAACGCGAATGGGGGAGAAGCTTGTGGTTTTCAATTTTCATAGATTTTGTACCCGTCACGCCCGCTTTCTTTCACATCATACAGTGCCCGGTCAGCTTTATGGAATACTTCCTCGTAGGAGAGCCCGGGTTGGTTTATCAGGGCGATGCCGATGCTGGCAGAGAGGGGAGGCTTCTGCACCGGGTCCAGGTTGTGGGCGGCGGTCATGAGGCGCTGGGCGAAGGCGTGGAGGGCTGGTTCGGGGATATTGCGCAGGTAGAGGACGAACTCGTCTCCCCCGAAGCGTCCCACGATGTCCCGGTGGCGGGTAAGGCGGATGAGGGAATGGGCGAAGTCCCTCAGGATATCGTTGATGAGCCGGTTTTCATACAGGCCTACGGAGGCCCCGTCCAGTTTGGAAATATCATGGGAGTGGAAGCGCTCTTCATCTTCCCTGGTGTAGAGGGCCAGAGTATCCAGGAAGAAAGCGTGCTTGCTGTAGACCAGTTCGTCCTGCCGCTGGGGATTCACTTCCATGGGCAGCAGCAGGTCGACGTCATGCCGCTTCAGGCGCTCCACGGCCTCCTGAGGGGGGATTTCCACCAGCTCGTAAGTCCAGTCCAGGTACTTGGCCAGCTCGGTCAGGTGCTGGCCGTAGAAATGGCGCACGTCTATGGAATTGGCTATGGCAGAATCGGGGTGCAGGTAGCCGATGCGGATGGCTACAGGGGCAGCCTCATGAGCTGATGGAGGCGGCGGTGCCTGGGTGCCTGAAGGCCCGTTGGTGTCGTGCCACAGAAAGACGGAGAGCACCAGGGCTGCCGCCAGCAGAGGCACGAGAAAGATTTTGTATGTCATGGTGAAGGCACTCCTCAATAGTCTGGGGGATTTGTAGATAATATTTGCCACAGGGCGGGAAAATCCTTCCCCTTCAGAGAGGTTTTATCCACAAGGGAACATAGATGCGAAAGCCGCTGCTGTGGATAATTACGCCATTATCAGCTGCTTATCACCGACTTATCCACAATATCCACAGCAAAAACTGTGCACAGTGTGGATAAGTTGTTTTTTTGCTCGCTATAATCTGAAAATATCGTGGAAGGGACAAGTGTCCTCCTTGTTGGCCTGTGGATATTTATGCTATATTAAATAATAAATGAAAGTCCCGCCGCTCCGTGAAAAAATATGGGGCGGCGGGAAGGATTTTTAGGCCCTTGTGGTTAAATATCGAAGTTAAGGAGAGAGTTTCCATGCAGATATTCAAGAACGACTGGGAGGGGCTGCTGGAGCCTGAAATGCAGAAGCCTTATTACAGGGAACTGCGGCAGTTTCTCATAGGTGAGTACCGCACCCACCGCATTTATCCTGATATGTACTCCATCTTCAACGCCCTGCACTATACGGCTTATGAGGATGCGAAGGTGGTGATTCTGGGGCAGGATCCCTATCACGGTCCGGGGCAGGCCCACGGCCTTTCCTTCTCCGTGCTGCCGGGAGTGCCGGCACCGCCGTCGCTCCTTAATATCTTCAAGGAGCTGCAGGATGATCTGGGGTGCACCGTGCCCAATAACGGCTGCCTGAAGCCCTGGGCGGAGCAGGGTGTGCTGCTTTTGAACGCTGTGCTCACCGTGCGTGAGCATCAGGCCGCCTCCCATCAGGGCCACGGCTGGGAGCGGTTCACTGACCATATCATTGAGCTGCTGAACCAGAGGGAGAAGCCCCTGGCCTTTATTCTCTGGGGGAGTCCCGCCCGCCGCAAGAAATCCATGATCACGAACCCTCAGCATTTCATAGTGGAAAGTCCGCACCCCAGCCCCTTGTCCGCCTTCCGCGGTTTTTTTGGCAGCAGGCCCTTTTCACGGGTGAATGAATTCTTGAAAAGTACGGGGCAGGAACCCATAGACTGGCAGCTGCCGAATATTTAGCTCAGGGCATGGCCAGGCCCTGAGCACCTTAGCGATGATAATCTATGAAAAGGGGTGACACCTCATGACCTTGCTTTTTTTTGCCATACTCCCCATCCTTTGGCTGATTGTGGCACTTTCAGGTCTCAAGATGGCGGCATGGAAGGCCTGCCCTGTTGCACTTATCCTTTCGCTTTTCGCCAGCGTGGTTTATTTTGGTATGCCGACTCAGTACATGGCCAGCGCGGTGCTGGAGGGCACGGCCCTGGCCTGCTGGCCCATCCTGCTCATTATCACCGCCACTATCTACACCTATCATCTGTCGGTGCATACGGGGGGCATGGATATCATCAAGGCCATGCTGGCTTCCGTCAGCTCTGACTACCGGGTGCTGATTCTCCTCATTGTCTTTGGCTTCGGCGGTTTCCTGGAGGGTATGGCGGGCTTTGGCACCGCCGTGGCTATCCCAGCCAGCATGCTGGCTGGCATGGGCATAAATCCCGTCAGCGCTGTGGGGGTCTGCCTGGTGGCCAATTTCGTGCCCTCGGCCTACGGTTCCATCGGCATACCGCTGGTGACTACGGCGGGCATCATGGGCACCAGCGCTGTGCAGCTGGCCACCTATGTGGCTTTGCAGACTGCGCTTTTGGGGCTTTTCTGCCCCTTTATCATGCTGGTGATTGCCGGAGGCGGCCTGAAGGCCCTGAAGGGCATGGTGCCCGTCTGCTTTGCGGCAGGTCTCAGCTATGTGCTGGCCCAGCTGGTGGTATCATATCTGATGGGGCCGGAGCTGGCCGGTGTGGCAGGGGCTATCTGCACCATGGGGGCTATTATCGGCACCGTGCGCCTCTTTCCTCCTGAGGATACTGAATATGTGCTGGAGCAGGAGGCGCGTCCTGCCATTGACAGCAAGACCGCCCTGGGTGCCTGGCTGCCCTTCCTGCTGATTTTCGTCCTGCTGCTCATCACCAGCAAGCTGGTGCCGGCGGTGTACGATTCCATTTCCCAGATCCGCACCTCCGTGCTGATCTATCAGGGTGAGGGAGGCACTCCCTACACCTTCCACTGGATTGCCACTCCCGGCATGGTGATTTTCTTTGCCACCTTCCTCAGCGGCTTCATCATGAAGACGCCCCTGTCTGATATGCTGCAGGTGCTGAAGAAGACCTTTTTCAGCCTCAAGCCTACTTTCATCACCATCATCAGCATCATCGCCACGGCGAAAGTCATGGGCTACAGCGGCATGACCACCACCATTGCTGACCATACCGTGGCGGCTACGGGGCTGATGTATCCCGTTATCTCCGCTTTCATAGGCTCGGTAGGAGGCTTCCTCACCGGCTCCTGTACCAGCACCTGCATCCTCCTGGGCAAGCTGCAGATTGATGCGGCCATTGCCATCGGCGCAGGGGAGAACAGCCAGAGCTGGATTGCCGCTGCCAATGCGGTAGGAGCCTGTGCCGGTAAGCTGGTGGCTCCCCAGAGCATCGCCATAGGCGTAGCCGCCATCGGCGCCGCAGGCAGGGGCAGCGAGAGCAAGATACTATCCATGACCATGAAGGTCTATGTTCCCTTTACCATTGCCCTGGGCATCCTGGTTTACCTGGGCAGCGGCATGCTGGACTGAGATTGCATAGTGACACAAGTTATGTGGAAAAGAGGTATGAAGAAAATGAGTACCACGACAAAAATAGGAATAGGGCTGGTGACTGTCCTGGTCCTTCTGTTCGGAGTTGCATATATGTTCATGGGCTCCCAGTACATCACCAAGAGAATTGGCGGCACTACCACCATAGACCTGCCGGAGGGGAAGAAGCTAGTGCCCTATACGGTCCAATGGGAGCCCAACGGTAGCCATATCTGGTACCTGACGGAGGACGCAGAGCCCGGGTACAAGCCCAAAGCCTATACCTTCCACGAATCCAGCAACCTGGGGATACTGGAAGGAACGATTATTTTCCAGGAAAAGTAAGGACCTGGGGGACAGAAGGAGCGTGGGGAAATGTTCAGAGTGCTTTTCCTTTCCTTGATGGTGATGCTGGGCAGCAGTGCTTTCTGCCTGGCGGGGGTGCAGACAGCTCAGGAGCAGGTGGAACCAGCGGAGAAGACAGCTTTTGTGCTGCCGCATAAACACTCAGTCTCCTGTTACAAGACCACCCCGGAGCCTGTGCAGATTGTCTGTATCCTGGACCGTTCAGGTTCCATGCGGGCCCTGACGGAAGATACTATTGGCGGCTACAACTCCTTTTTGGCCAAACAGCGGCAGGAAGAGGGCCGGGCCGAAGTCACGACGGTGCTCTTTGACGATAAGTATGACAAGATTGTGGAGGCTGTGCCCCTGGACAAGGTGCCGGAACTTACCTCCAAGGAATATTATGCCCGTGGCATGACCGCCCTTTTGGACGCCGTGGGCAGGACTATCGTGGACAAAGTCGCTGCCATGGACAAGGAGGGAATCTGCCCTGCCAGAAGGCGCGTGCTGTTCCTCATCATGACGGATGGCAAGGAAAATGACAGCAAGGAATATTCACGGGATACAGTGAAAGCCATGATAGAGGAAGCGTCCAAGGATTACGGCTGGAACTTCATCTTCATGGGCGCCAACATTGACTCTGTGGCTGAGGCGGGGGCCTTGGGCATCAGCGCCGACCACGCTGCAGATTATGCCCATAATGCCCGTGGCGTGCAGCAGTCCTTTGACAGGATGAGCGCGGCTGCCACGGAAATGCGAGAGACCGGCAGCGTCAGCGAAGCCTGGAAAAATACTCCGTGAGAGTGATATCAAGCAGCAAAAAGCCCTGTTCAGACGGAATTTGCATCTGAACAGGGCTTTCCTTATGCACTTAGCTGGCCTTGGGAGCCTTCTTGGCAGGGGCTTCGGAGACGGCGGCTGCGGCGATGGCAGCCTTGGCACTCTCGCGGTCCATGCCAGTGACGTTCACATTGCGGGTGACTTTGGCATCGTAGCTGTCGGCCTTCATGATTTCGGCGATGTCTACGCCGGTGGCCTCCTTGATGGCCTGGATGGTCTGGGCCATGATCATGGGCACGTTGCCGGACATGGTGGCTACGCCGCTTTCACCGCTGTTGCCGAAGATAGTGACCTTGTCGATGGTGCCCAGAGGCTTGGCCACCTCGGCGGCAACTTTCGGCAGGATTTCAATGGCCATCTGGGCCATGGCAGCCTTGCCGTATTTCTTCAGGGCTTCTGCTTTCTTGTCCATGGCGGCTGCTTCTGCCTCGCCCTTCAGGCGGATGGCTTCTGCCTCGGCCTGAGCCTTGGCGGTGATACCGGCAGCTTCCTGCTCCATGGCATATTTCTTAGCCTCTGCCTGGGCCTTCTGGGCTTCGGCATCACGCTGCTGCTCGTAGAGCCTTGCTTCGGACTCGCGCTGGCGCTTTGCCAGCTCTGCCTCAGCCTGCTTGCTGATGTTGTACTTCTCCGCATCGGCCTTTTTCTGTACTTCGGCAGCCAGTTCCTGCTCGCGGACGGCGACCTGCTGCTTGCGCAGGGCTTCTTCACGATTGGCCTTGGCGATTTCTGCATCTACAGTGGCAGTCTCGATGGCCTTGCGCTGTTCCTGTTCCTGGATGGCGTAAGCGGCATCTGCTTCTGCTTTCTTGATATCGGACTCACGCTTCAGCTCTGCCTTGCGGATGGCCAGCTCATTCTGGCGCTGGGCGATTTCCAGCTCTGCCTTCACCTGGGCATCGTTGGCTTCTTTGGCAGCCTCGGCCTGCTTCACGGACACGTCCCTGTCTGCCAGAGCCTTGGCAATGGAGGCGTCCTTGCGGATGCGGGCCGTATTATCGGCACCTAAATCGGTGATAAGGCCCGTCTCGTCGGTGATGTTCTGGATGTTGCAGGAAATCACTTTGATGCCCAGCCGCTCCATGTCCTGGGCGGCTGCGGCTTTCACCTGCTCGGAGAAGGAATCACGGTTGGTGCTGATTTCCTTCAGGGACAGGGTGCCCACAATCTCACGCATATTGCCTTCCAGAGAATCACGGAGCTGGTCGGCGATTTTTTCCGGGGGCAGGTTCAAGAAGTTCTTGGAAGCCAGCAGGCGGGCTTCGTCCGTGTCGTCCACGGAAACCTTGGCCACGGCGTCCACCTTTACGTTGATGAAATCATTGGTGGGCACGCTCTGCTGGGTGCGGATGTCAACGGTCATCTGCCCCAGGAAGAGCTTATCCACACGCTCCAGCAGGGGGACCTTGACACCGCCCTGTCCTACCAGCATCCGGGGCTTGGCCCTCCAGCCGGAAAGGATAAAGGCCACATCAGGCGGGGCTTTCACCCAGCAGGTCAGGGCAATGGCCATGACGGCCAGGGCAAATATAGCAGGTAAGATCAATATTGACAATAGAATTACACCCTTTCTTCGTATACTGGTATTTTGGTCATCTATGATGAATCTGCCTGGGCAGATGGTTTTCCTCAATGGCCCGGTCAAGTTCCCCCTCAATGACTGAGAACTCAATGGAGCGTGCCAGGTTATTGTGCCCTGCAAGGCTTTGTGCCTTGGCTTCCATAAGCTCATTTATCTTTCGAAAGGCAAAGATAAACCGCTGTGACATTTGTTCCGTCAGAGCCCCGTGGTGCTCCCGCAAACTCTCAAGATAGGGCTTAAGGTACTGAAGGCAGCGGGTCTGGACAAAGAGGTCGTATTCCTCACGGGTGGGGAACAGGGGGGCAAGCTTGTCCAGTTTGTCCTGTATCCTGCCCATCTCCACATAGAGGGAGGGATAATCGCCGCCTGGATAAATGCTCTCAAAGACTTTTATCTTGTCAGTGAGCTCCTTGAAGGGCCAGTGTATTTCTCCGCCCAAAATCAGCGGAAGCTTGCTCTCCGTCTCCAGGCGGCTGAAATAGAAGTCCCGCAGGTAGCTGTGGAATTCCCGGCTCATGAGCTCCAGCACCTGCCCCCGGTCAAGCAGGTAGTAGTGGAGCCCTTCATCTTCGCCGCCTGCAAGGTCATCGCACTCACTGAGGCTGTCTTCCACGATCTGCCTCAGGAGCCGCGCCTCCGGGCGGCGGTCATTCTTGAAAAAGTCCGGGTTCTTCCCAGGTTCCAGCAACACCCGCAGGGCGTAGTAGCGCAGGAACAGGGCCTCGCCGCAGCGCCCGTCATAGTCCAGCAGCCTCCCGGACTCCGTATAGGCGGTGCTGGAAGTGAGTTTTCCTGACCGATACTGCCGAAAAAGGACTGCCAGCTCTTCACGGATAAGGCTGAACTCACAGTTCTCCCTAAAGTCTCCCATTAAACTCTCTCCTCAAGAAAATTGCCATAAAATCACCGCAACTTCCTCGTAATAAGAACCTATATCAGTTATATTACACGCCTATTATTAGATTTTCCTTAGATTCAGTAAAATTTATGGATAAAATTTAAGGTTGGAAGGATAAATTATGAGTATAATAGTCTTAGATAATATGACTTAGGGAGTGAGATCATGGATTTTTGCAGGGAAATATTGGAAGATTTGAAGGCGGGAAGGCTCAGTGTGGAGGAGGCGGCTCTGAAGCTGAAGGCAGAACCTTTTGCGGATATTGGCGTGGCCAAGGTGGATTTCCACAGGAAGCTGCGCAAGGGGGCCCAGGAGGTCATCTATGGGGCGGGGAAGACGGGGGAGCAGATAACTGCCATCCTGCAGGCCATGAAGGAGCGGCAGGCTTTGCCGGTGCTCGTTACCCGTCTGGAGGAGGAAAAGGCGGCAGCCGTACAGCAGCAGGTGTCGGAGTTTTGCTATCACCCGGAGGGGAAGGTGGGC
>ODAI013737522.1_pt1 | contig 11709 bp, 13 predicted proteins | sample 1539321 | NCBI WGS metagenome assembly ODAI01 (sample SAMN02144231, study PRJEB22623) | gut metagenome | biome: sheep rumen | host: Ovis aries | place: New Zealand
AAGCACACAAGAGGAGTTCTTTCAATGGCACGTTCTATGATGCCCGATTCAGCAGGTTCACAGTTCTTCATCATGCATCAGGACGCTCCCCATCTTGACGGTCAGTACGCAGCATTCGGCAAGGTCATCGAGGGAATGGACGTAGTTGATGAGATCGCTGCAGCAGAGACAGATTTCAGAGACAAGCCCATAAAGCCTCAGGTTATGAAAAAAGTGACCATAGAGTAATGAACGCAGACTGTCGTATCTATATGCGGCAGTCTTTATTTTATACTAAAAATTATAAGGAGTAACCAATGAATACATCTGACATCATAATTCTTGTGACTATTCTCGGATATATGGCCATGATGGTCATTATCGGCATAGTTTTTTCAAAGAAAAACTCCAACGTCGGCGACTTCTACCTCGGAGGCCGTAAGCTCGGCCCTATAGTAACTGCTATGAGTGCTGAGGCCTCGGACATGAGCAGTTGGCTCCTCATGGGACTCCCCGGAGTCGCCTACCTCACCGGAGGCGCAGAGGCCGGCTGGACTGCCATTGGCCTTGCTGTCGGTACATACCTCAACTGGCTCTTCGTTGCAAAACGTCTGAGAGTATACTCCCAGAAGTGCAGCGCTATCACTATCCCGGACTTCATGTCCAACAGGTACCGTGACAGAAAACGTGTCCTTATGTGCGTTACTGCAATTGTAATACTCATTTTCTTCGTGCCCTATACCGCTTCCGGATTCTCAGCCTGCGGCAAGCTCTTCAGCTCTCTTTTCGGATGGGACTACCATGCTGCTATGATAGTCAGTGCTGTTATAATCGTTGCATATACCTGCACCGGAGGTTTCCTTGCTGCCAGCTTCACTGACCTTATCCAGAGCATCGTCATGACCCTGGCACTCATCAGCATCGTCATTTTCGGTCTCAGTTCCGCCGGAGGTCTGGGAAACGTCATCGACAATGCAAAGTCTATCCCCGGCTACTTCTCCCTTTCAGAGATATACAATACAGAGACCGGAAAGGCTGATAATTACTCCTTCCTCACTATCGCATCACTTCTCGCCTGGGGCCTCGGCTACTTCGGTATGCCCCACATTCTCCTCCGATTCATGGCTATAGAGGACAGGCACAAGATCAAGACATCCAGAAGGATAGCGTCTGTCTGGGTAGTCATCTCCATGGGTATCGCCATTTTCATCGGTTTCATCGGAAACAAGCTCACTGAACTTGGAAAAATAGATGCCCTTGAACAGACCGACTCTGAGCGTATAATCATCAAAATTGCTCAGTACATGAGCGAACATCACACCGGTCTCGCTATAATTGCCGGACTGGTCTTTGCCGGCATCCTCGCCTGCACAATGTCTACATCCGACTCACAGCTCCTGGCTGCTTCTTCAAGTATGTCTGAGAACATCCTCAAGGGAGTTTTCAAGCTGAAACTCTCTGACAAGCAGTCTATGCTCGTTGCAAGAGCCGTTCTTTTGGTCATCGCCATTCTCGGTGTTATCCTCGCCTGGGACGAAAACAGCTCTGTATTCAGAGTAGTTTCATTTGCCTGGGCAGGTTTCGGTGCCACCTTCGGACCTGTTATGCTGACTGCTCTCTTCTGGAAAAGGTCTAATGTATACGGTGCTGCTGCCGGTATGATCTCCGGTGCTGTAATGGTATTCGTCTGGAAATTCGGCATAAGCAAGCTGGGCGGTGCATTTGCTATATATGAGCTGCTCCCCGCTTTTGTGACCGGACTCGTGGTCATCGTGGCAGTCTCACTGCTCACTCCGGCTCCCGAAAAGGAGATAACTGAGGAATTCGACACTGTAAGCCAAGAGATACACACATGATAATGTAATGTCAAAGGAGGCGGTCGTATGCCTTTCAACATCGTTCGCAGTGACATAACTAAAATGGAAACAGATGCTATCGTCAATGCCGCAAACAGCTCCCTCCTCGGCGGAGGCGGTGTTGACGGCGCTATCCACCGGGCCGCAGGTCCGGGACTGCTGGAAGAATGCCGGAAACTCGGCGGATGCAGTACCGGCGACGCTAAGCTCACCGGTGGTCATGGACTTAAATGCAGGTACGTTATACATACTGTAGGCCCTGTCTGGCACGGCGGCAGCTCCGGTGAGAAAGAGCTTCTCAGGAGCTGCTACAGAAAAAGCCTCGAACTCGCCGCAGCAAATAAGTGCGAGTCAGTGGCATTTCCGCTCATCTCTGCCGGCGCTTACGGCTACCCCAAGCGTGAAGCTCTCGATATTGCCGCATCTGTTATAGGTGAATTTCTTGAAACTCACGAGATGGATGTCACTCTTGTAATCTTCGATAAGGCCAGCTTCAAAATAAGCTCCGAACTCTATGAAGACATCCGGCAGTATATCGACGACAGCTATGCTGCCAGATATGATGACACCGAAAGACGACGTCAGTCAATGATGAATGCTCATTCGGCTCCGCTTGCTAAGCTGCACAACAAAAAACTGCGGCCAGACAGTATGCTGTCCGGACTTCTGAAGCGAAAGTCAGATAAAAATGAACAGTCTGCAATGGAGATACACTCCGCTGTGCCTGCCCCTCTCCATGAGGATGAGCTCTGTGCTGATGTAGACACTGAACTCGGTAAAATCCTCAGACAGCAGGATGAATCATTCTCGGAGTCGCTGCTAAGGCTCATAGACCAGAAGGGCTACACTGACGTACAGGTCTACAAAAAGGCCAATATCGACAGAAAACTCTTTTCAAAGATAAGGAGCAACCCTTCATACAAGCCTAAAAAACAGACGGCTGTCGCCTTTGCTATCGCTCTGGAGCTGAGCATCCCGGAAACTGAGGCCCTCCTCGAAAAGGCAGGATATGCCCTCTCAGGGAGCCTCACCTTCGACCTGATAGTCAGATACTTCATCGAGCACGGGAACTTCAATATCTTTGAGATAAACGAGGCTCTCTTCGCATTTGACCAGGTCCTCATTGGAAATTAAAAATGTCGCTTTTCAAGCGACCTCAATACCTCCGTAATGGTGTATACTGTAATTACAGTAAAGGAAACGGACTTGATGTCCACACATCATAACGGAGGTATTATTATGAAAAAGAACTTAACTGAAATGGTATTCATCCTTGACGAGAGCGGTTCTATGAGCCCTCTCACTGACGACACTATAGGCGGTTTCAACTCACTTATCGAAAAGCAGAAGTCCGAGGAGGGACAGGCTCTGGTATCAACTGTTTTCTTCAGCAATTCCTCTAAGGTCATCCACGACAGGACTGAGCTCTCCAAGGTCGCTCCCCTTACCCGCAGGGACTACGTCCCCGGCGGATGCACCGCTCTTCTTGATGCTGTTGGCGACGCTGTAAAGCATATCGCAAATATACACAAATACGCAAGAGAAGAGGATGTACCAGAAAAGACTATCTTCGTCATCACCACTGACGGCATGGAAAATGCAAGCAAAAAGTACACCAGAGAAGAGATAAAGCGCATGATAAGCAAGCAGCAGGAAAAGTACGGCTGGGAATTCATCTTCCTCGGCGCTAATATCGACGCTGCTGAGACCGCTGAGAGCATCGGTATCTGCGAGGAAAATGCTATAAACTACCACGCTGACTCCGTCGGTACTCACTGCCTGTATGAATCCGTCGCCGGAGCCGTAAGCAGCGTCAGAAAAGCTGTCCCCCTCGCAAGCTCCAACTGGAGAGCTTCCCTTGATGCCGATAACGCAAGACGGGAAAAAGTTCCGGAAAGAAAAAAGTCCGGACTCACAGGACTGTTCCGGAAATAAATCTGTAGCTGTGTACCTCCGGGTACACAGCTTTTTTGTCTATACGGCGGTATGTACGAAAAATACTCTTTACAAAATCAATGTTTTCTGGTATAATTATTCTGATATATTTTGTTTTTCACAAGAAAGAGGTAAAACAGTTGGCTAACGATAAGATAAGAAATTTCTGTATAATTGCTCATATCGACCACGGCAAGTCCACCCTTGCCGACCGTATCCTCGAAAAGACCGAGACTGTCGCTATCCGTGACATGGAGGAACAGCTCCTGGATAATATGGACATTGAGCGTGAAAGAGGCATTACTATAAAGGCAAGAGCCGTCAGGCTAAAATATACCGCTCAGGACGGTGAGGATTATATATTTAACCTCATCGACACTCCCGGCCACGTTGACTTCAACTATGAGGTCTCACGTTCACTGGCAGCCTGTGAAGGCGCTGTGCTGGTAGTTGACGCTTCTCAGGGTATTGAGGCTCAGACTCTCGCTAACACATACCTTGCTATCGAACATGACCTGGAGGTCGTGCCGGTCGTCAACAAGATAGACCTTCCCTCTGCTGACCCGGAAAGAGTCTGCTCAGAGGTGGAAAACGTTATCGGCATCCCTGCTATGGACGCTCCGAGGATATCCGCTAAAATGGGCACAAATATAGAGGCTGTCCTCGAAAAGATAGTAACTGACATCCCAGCTCCTAAAGGAGACCCGGACAAGCCCCTCAAGGCTTTGATCTTCGACAGCTACTATGACTCGTACAAGGGCGTTATCATCTACGTCAGAGTCAAGGAAGGTACCGTAAAGGTCGGTGACAACATCCGCCTTATGGCTACAGGCGCTGTTTTCAACGTTGTTGAGGCAGGCTTCATGGATGCGACCTCCCTCGTGAACAACGGCTCCCTTGAGGCCGGCGAAGTTGGCTATATCGCCGCATCTATAAAGAGCATCGGTGATACTCAGGTGGGCGATACCGTCACTAACAACGATGAACCATGCGACGAACCTCTCCCCGGCTACAGAAAGGTAAATCCCATGGTGTTCTCCGGTGTTTACCCTGCTGACGGTGCCAAGTACGGAGACCTGCGTGAAGCTCTGGAAAAGCTCCAGCTCAATGACGCCTCCCTCTCATTTGAGCCTGAGACCTCAGTGGCTCTTGGATTCGGCTTCCGATGCGGTTTCCTCGGTCTCCTCCACATGGAAATAATCCAGGAGAGACTTGAAAGAGAGTACAACCTGGACCTTATCACTACTGCCCCCTCCGTTATTTACAAGGTCACAATGACCAACGGAGAAGTGCAGTATATAGACAATCCTACAAACTACCCTGACCCTGCCCTTATACGTACTGCTGAGGAGCCTATGGTCAAGGCAAGCATCCTGTCCCCCTCAGATTATGTCGGAAATATTATGGAGCTCTGTCAGGACAGACGCGGAGTTTTCAAGGACATGAAGTACCTTGACGATACCCGTGTGGAGCTCCACTATGAGCTGCCCCTCAACGAGATAGTCTATGACTTCTTCGATGTTCTCAAATCAAGGACCAAGGGCTATGCGTCCTTTGACTATGAGATGTTGGGGTACGCTCCTTCTAAGCTGGTCAAGCTGGACATCCTCCTCAACGGCGAAGTCGTGGACGCTCTCTCATTTATCATCCATGCTGACAAGGCCTACGGCCGTGCCCGTAAAATAGCCGAAAAGCTAAAGGAAAACATCCCTCGTCAGCTCTTTGAGGTGCCTATCCAGGCGGCTATCGGCGGAAAGATAATCGCCCGTGAGACCGTCAAGGCTATGCGTAAGGACGTACTTGCCAAGTGCTACGGCGGCGACATCACACGTAAGAAAAAGCTCCTCGAAAAACAGAAGGAAGGTAAAAAACGTATGCGTCAGCTCGGTACAGTAGAGGTGCCTCAGGAGGCCTTCATGAGCGTTCTCAAACTCGATAGCTGACACAAGTCCGGAGGTTATCATGATAAACTATATCATACTTTGCATCCTCGGCGCTGCTATGATAATGAGCATTATCTCCGCTCTGGCCGAGATGTTATTCAGACGCAATTCCTCTGCCGGCAGATTCTTCCGGTTCTTCCGGATACGTCTGCGTGAAGTCTCTCCTATGAATTTCTGCGTTGTTTCTGTTCTCCTCCTTATCTGGGGCCTCATCTTCAATGACGACTTCCCCGGTATATGGTCCGCTATCCTGATGCTGTTCATCATCCTCTTCACTCTTAGGACCGAGGACATCATCGACCTTACAAAGCGCAGAAAAAAAGCTAAGAAGCTCACTATGCTCCCACGTACAAAGCTCGCTCCTGCACCCGCAGGAAAGCCGGCTCTGCTCAGAGAGCTCCCGGAGCTCACACCTATGAAGTCCTCCGAGGACGAGAATACAGAAGAAAAGGACGGTTGAACCAATGAGCATTTACACCTGCCCTAACTGCGGCAAAAAGGCTTTCGGCCCTGTGACCAAAGCTCTGGCCGGACGAATGAATTCAAAGGGCAAGCCCTGCCAGAACTGCGGCAAGCTCTGCGTTAACGGAAAGGGCGCAACTATTTTTAATTTCTTTTTCAGCATCATCGGAATTATCGCTATGTTCGTCATTTTCATTATAGCACCTAAATTTGCGTTCCTGTCTCATTATGAAGTTCCGATACAGGCTGGGATAGTTTTAGCTCTGCTTGTGATCCCAAGAGTTATATTCGCTTTCTCCTTCAAGCTCCACCCCTCTATCCGTCTTGAACCATTACAGTAATGGATACAGGTATATATATCCACGTACCGTTCTGCGCCAGGAAATGCGGATACTGCGATTTCTACTCCGAAAAGTTCACTAAAGAACTCTCGGAAGGCTTTACAGATGCTGTCATCCGCAATCTGAGAGCTTTTTCCGGAGAGCACCACACTGCCAAAACCGTATATTTCGGCGGAGGCACCCCATCTTTGCTAAGTACCGAACAGCTCCGGCGCATAATGGATGAGGTCCGCCGGAGCTTTTGTCTTGTCCCGGATGCTGAGGTCACTATGGAGGCTAATCCTTCAACACTTACCGCCGAAAAGCTCAGCGGTACGCTCAGTACAGGTATCAACCGGCTCTCAATAGGTGTTCAGTCTATGTCTGCCGAAGAGCTGAGATTTCTCGGCAGGAACCATTCTCCGGAAAGAGCCGCTAAAGCTGTTGCGGATGCCGCTGCTGCCGGTTTCAGAAATATATCCTGTGACCTGATGCTCGCTCTTCCGGATCAGTCTGCGGATACTCTGATGAACTCTATACACCGCCTTGCAGAGCTGCCTGTACAGCATATCTCTGCGTACATCCTCAAAGTCGAGGAGGGTACACCCTTCTGTCAGCAGGGCATTGCCGAACTGCTTCCCGACGAGGACCGGTCCGCAGAGCTGTATCTCACAATGGTAAAAGAACTCGAAGCGCTCGGATTCATGCAGTATGAAATTTCAAACTTTTCAATACCCGGCTTTGAAAGCCGTCACAACTGCCGTTACTGGCAGTGCCGTGACTATATTGGCATAGGCCCTTCCGCTCACTCCTGCCACAACGGTGTACGCTATGCCGTCCCTCCGGATATTCAGTCATTTATAAGCTCTCCTGTTCAACAGACCGAGGTCACAGACCCTTCCCCCTGCGGACCGGAGGAGTATTCCATGCTCCGGCTAAGACTGAAAGAAGGCCTGATGCTCAGCAGGGTCCCTGAGCTCAGAACGGATATAGAAAAAAAGCTCCCGCTGCTCTTGCGGGAGGGTTACGTAAATTATGACGGGAACATACTGTCCCTTACTCCAAAGGGTTTCCTTGTCTCTAATCAGATAATCGGTCATCTTGTGTTCTGATTCACTCCAAAAGCTCCTTTCGCAGCAGTGCGAGGAGCTTTTTTTCACGCCTTGAGACCTGCACCTGCGTCATTCCCAGAACTGCCGCTGTCTTTGACTGAGTAAGCTCACGAAAGTAACGGAGCTCCAGCAGCGCTCTGTCCTTCGGCTCCAATGACGACATAGCCTGCCGCAATGCTAACAGGTCAACTATGCTTTCATCCGGCGGCTCTGTGGGAATGTCTGTCTCGGAGCCGTCATCCTCACCGCTCGTAAGGGAAAGCACAGGCTGACTTACGCAAAGCGCCTCTGAGACCTCGCTCTCCGACGCTCCGGACAGCTCTGCAAGCTCACTGACCTGCGGCTCCCGGCCATGCTCTTGTCTGAATATCTCCGATAACTTTTGCAGTTTCATCGAAAGCTCCTTCAGGCTCCTGCTGACTCTCACCGCTCCTCCGTCACGGAAAAGCCGCTTTATCTCTCCGAGTATCACAGGGACTGCATAGGTGGAGAAGCGTACTCCCCTCGTGCTGTCAAAGGCTTTTACAGCTTTCAGAAGTCCCACACATCCGGCGGAATAAAGTTCTTCATATTCTATCCCACGTCCCCGGAATTTATTGGCGCAAAGGTGGACAAGTCCCAGATTTTCCTCCGCAAGAGGCTGTCTGAGTTCAGTCTCCATGTTTTTTCAGCCTCTTACGCATTACAACGGTAGTACCCTTGCCCGGCACGCTCTTCACTCTGAGCTTGTCCATAAAGGACTCCATAACTGAAAATCCCAGGCCCGAACGCTCCTCCTCAGGTGCAGTTGTGAACAGCGGCTCCATTGCCTTTTCTACATCCGCTATACCGCATCCCTTGTCCTTGACTCTTATGTATATCTCCCGGTCTTTCAGCAGCCGGACTGTAAGCTCTATGCTTCCCTTTGTGCCTCGGTATGCGTGTACTACTGCATTTGTGACCGCCTCTGATACGGCAGTCCTTATGTCTGAAAGCTCCTCGACTGTTGGATCTGCCTGTATCAGGAAAGACGAAACAACAGCTCTTGCCGCTCCTTCATTTACTGAAAGTGAGGGCATCGAAAACTTTATCTCATTTAATGTTTCCATATCTCTTCTCCTTATGTGACCTTTACTATTCTCTCTATCCCGGATAGTTTAAGCACCCGGCGGATGTAAGGCTGCGGCTCACGGACTTCAAGCCTGCCGCCCCATTCCTTTATCAGCTTGCTTCTGCCCATTATAAGCCCTATCCCGGAGCTGTCCATGAAGGTGATATTCTTCATGTCTATCACCATCTCTTTCGGCTGGGCTGATATTATAAAACGGTCCAGCTCTGTGCGTATCTCACGGGCATTGTGGTGGTCTATTTCACCGCTGAGCCGTGCAATAGGCCTTCCATTTTCATTTTTTATGTCTAATTTCATCCTTTCTCCTCCTTTTTGCAGGTCATGCCTGCCTTCTACTGCCTTATTTTACCACGAAAGAACTGCGGATATTGTCGCAGTCAGGATGGCGGATATTTGACTTTACAGACTTGCTTTGTTGATATTGGATGTGTTATAATTATTATTATCAGAAAGCGCCGAAGTCCGGCGCAGACTTTCGCAGAAAAGGAATGATACAATGGCAAAACAGTTCTGGAAGGGCAGTGCTCTGCTCGCTCCCGTTCCCGCAGCTCTTGTTACCTGCGGCTCCACTGAATCCCCTAATGTTCTTACTATCGGCTGGACAGGCATAACCTGCACCCGTCCGCCTATGACATATATCTCCGTCCGCCCGGAAAGATTCTCACATGACATTATCAAAAATTCCGGGGAGTTCGTCATCAACCTGACTACCTCCGCTATGTGCCGTGAAACTGACTTCTGCGGTGTCAAAAGCGGAAAGGATACTGATAAATTCGCAAAGTGCGGATTCCACCTCCTCCCTGCTCAGAAGGTCAGTGCTCCCATTATCGAGGAATGCCCTGTCAGCCTCGAATGCAAGGTGACTGAATCAAAGCTGCTGGGTTCACATACTATGTTCCTCGCTGAGATAGTCGGCATAGATGTGGACGAAAAATTCATCGACAGCAAGGGAAAGCTCAACCTCCAGCAATGCGGACTCATGGCCTACGCTCACGGTGAGTACTTCGCTCTCGGCCGCAAGCTGGGAGACTTCGGCTGGTCTGTTCGCAAAAAGAAAAAGGCTCACAAAAAGCCATCTCAGCGCTGAAATGAGTTTTCACACAACTTAGCCCCTCCGCATATCCTGTAGTGTACCACGTTATTCTGACCTGCTGCTGATACGGTCAGGGGTGATACTTTTTGACAGTATGCATTGTGGAGATGCCCTCGTACACCTACGCTGTAAAAGGCGAAAAGCTCCTGAGTTCAAGAGGGTATCCCTGTAAGATAAAAAGAAACGTCAGCGCCTCACCCGAAAGCTGCGGCTACTCCCTTTATGTCTACAAAAACGGTAAGGATGCACTGAAGGTCCTTGATTCCTATAAGGTGCCGTATACACGTTTCTACTGGGGAGGCGGCTGATATGCTCATAAATTTTGACAACGCTGCTACTACCTTCCCGAAACCTCCTGCTGTAAAACGTGCCGCCGCTGAGGCTATAGAACTATTCGGCGGAAATGCCGGAAGAGGCGGTCACAAGCTGGCTATGAGGACCTCCTCGGCCCTTTACTCCGCCCGTGAGACTGCCGCCGGCTTCTTCGGAGGAACTCCTGAAAATACTGTTTTCACACTCAACTGCACCTACGCTCTCAATATGGCTATCCAGGGCATTATGGCAGACGGAGGTCACCTTATAATAAGCGGGCTCGAACACAACTCCGCTGCACGTCCTGCCGCTGAACTCGCACGCAAAGGCAGGATTACTCTTTCTGTTGCGCCAATATACCCTGATAAGGAAAGAACTGTCAAGTCCTTCCGTGCCCTTATCCGCAGAGACACAAGAGCCGTTGTATGTACCCTCGCCGGGAATGTCACCGGACAGATACCTCCCTGGAAGGAATTCGCAGAGATATGCCGTGAAAAAGGCATCTGCTTCATTGCCGACGGTGCTCAGGCCTGCGGTGTCTCAGACATCAGGCTGGGTGACGGCATAAACATCCTTTGTACCGCAGGCCACAAGGGTCTATATGGTATAACCGGCACCGGTCTGCTGCTCTCCGACGGAAAGTTCAGAATAAAGCCTGTCATACAGGGCGGCACCGGAAGCGCATCCCAGAGTCTTGTGCAGCCTGAGCTGCTGCCTGAGTCCCTTGAAAGCGGCACCCCCTGCATCATCGGAGCTATGACTGTAAAGGCCGGTATCGGCTTCATAAACAGCACCGGCCGTGAGAATATCCTCGCCCATGAGGAAAAAGTCTGCTCACGTTTCATCAGGGAGCTGAGCTCTGTTCCCGGCGCAGTCATCTATCGGGACCCTGCCGCAGAATACGTTCCTATCGTCTCCTTCAACATTGAAGGTGTCCAGCCGGAAGCTCTTGCTGACGATATTGCCGAAAAGGGGTTCTGCCTTCGTGCAGGATTTCACTGCGCTGCTCTTGCTCATGCTCAACTGGGGACCAAAAGCGGAACTATCCGCTTCGCTCCGTCGTTTTTCAGCCGTGAGGACCATGCTGCCGCTCTTGCTAATACAATTAAAAATCTGTTAAATTCTGGGAAATATCAAAAAAACTATTGAAATTATCTGAAAATGTGGTACAATATTAATATGTATAAGTGTGCAGTCAGAACGGGGAGCTGCCCTCCCCGTACATATATACGTACACACACCGAAAGGATGTGAACGGATGTCCTTAAAAGACATTAAAGACGCTTTCCTGAGTATCATCTCAACTCTTGAATTTATAGATATCATTGACGTCGCTATCCTCGCGTATATAGTCTATATGCTCCTGAGACTCATCCGTGAGACCCGTGCAGGACAGCTCGTAAAAGGTATCCTATTCCTCGTTGCAGGATATTTCGTAAGCAGTTTCCTACAGCTCAAAACTATCACCTACATACTCAAGCAGACCCTCGACATCGGTCTCATCGCTATGATAATCCTCTTTCAGCCGGAGCTGAGAAGAGCTCTCGAAAAAGCCGGCCGTACCAAGCTGGGTGTCCGGCTCTTCGGTA
>ODAI011358885.1_pt1 | contig 11708 bp, 9 predicted proteins | sample 1539321 | NCBI WGS metagenome assembly ODAI01 (sample SAMN02144231, study PRJEB22623) | gut metagenome | biome: sheep rumen | host: Ovis aries | place: New Zealand
AAAGCCGATGCCGTTTCCGTATTCCTCCATTTCGCGGCTGCCCACGTTGGAGGTCATGATGACAATCGTGTTTTTAAAGTCCACCGTGCGGCCGTTGCTGTCCGTGAGCCGGCCTTCGTCCATCACCTGCAGCAACAGGTTGAAGATATCCGGGTGCGCTTTTTCAATCTCGTCCAGCAGCACCACGCAGTAGGGTTTGCGGCGCACCCGTTCACTGAGCTGGCCGCCTTCTTCGTACCCCACATAGCCCGGAGGCGCGCCAATCAGCCGTGAAACGCTGAATTTCTCCATGTACTCGCTCATGTCGATGCGCACCATGTTCTTCTCGTCGTCGAACAGCGCTTCGGCCAGTGCTTTCGCCAGTTCCGTCTTGCCGACGCCCGTGGGGCCGAGGAACAGGAAGGACCCGATCGGCCTGTCGGGGTTCTGGATGCCGGCACGGCTGCGGAGAATGGCGTCGCAGACCTTGGAGACCGCCTCGTCCTGACCGATGACGCGCTGGTGCAGCGTTTCGTCCAGATGGAGCAGCTTCTCGCGTTCGCCTTCCATGAGCCGGGCCACGGGGATACCGGTCCACCGCGCGATGATCCGGGCAATCTCTTCCTCTGTGACCTTGTCGCGGAGCAGGGAATGATCGCTGCGCGCCTCTTCGGCCAGCTTTTCCTGCCGGCTCAGTTCTTCCTGCAGCTGGGGCAGGCGGCCGTACTTCAGTTCGGCGGCGCGGTTCAGGTCGTAATCCCGCTCGGCAGCGGTAATCTCCGCGCCGATCTGCTCAATTTCCTCGCGCAGTTTCTGCACTTTGCTGATCGAGTTCTTCTCGTCCTCCCAGCGAGCTTTCATCGACGAGAAGCGCTCGCGCATGTCGGCCAGCTCCCGGGTGAGAACGTCCAGCCGCTCCTTGGAAAGGGGGTCGTCTTCCTTTTTCAGCGCGGCCTCCTCGATTTCGTGCTGCATGATCTGCCGGCGGATGTCGTCCAGCTCCTGCGGCATGGAATCCATCTCCGTGCGGATGGTCGCACACGCTTCGTCGACGAGGTCAATCGCCTTGTCAGGGAGAAAACGGTCTGAAATGTACCGATTGGAGAGGGTGGCAGCGGCGATCAGGGCCTGATCCTGAATTTTGACGCCGTGATACACCTCGTAGCGCTCTTTGAGGCCGCGCAGGATGCTGATCGTGTCCTCGACCGTCGGCTCCGAAACCAGGACGGGCTGGAAACGGCGCTCCAGCGCGGCGTCCTTTTCGATGTATTTGCGGTATTCGTTCAGCGTCGTGGCGCCGATGCAGTGCAGCTCGCCGCGCGCCAGCATGGGTTTGAGCAGGTTGCCGGCGTCCATGCTGCCCTCGGTCTTGCCGGCGCCCACGATGGTGTGCAGCTCATCGATGAAGAGGATAATCTGTCCGTCGCTCGCCTTGATTTCGCCCAGGACGGCCTTGAGGCGCTCTTCAAACTCGCCGCGGAATTTGGCGCCCGCGATCAGCGCGCCCATATCCAGCGAGAAGATCGTGCGGTCCTTCAGGCTGTCGGGAACGTCGCCGCGGACGATGCGCTGCGCGAGCCCTTCGGCGATGGCCGTCTTGCCGACGCCGGGCTCGCCGATGAGGACCGGGTTGTTCTTCGTCTTCCGGGACAGGATGCGGATGGTGTTGCGGATTTCCTGATCCCTGCCGATGACGGGGTCCAGCTTGTTCTTGCGGGCGAGGTCCACCAGATCCTGGCCGTACTTCTTCAGCACGTCGTAGGTGGATTCCGGGTCTTCGCTGGTGACGCGCGTATTGCCGCGGACGGACTGGAGCGCCGTCAGGAAGGCGGGACGCGTGATCTGGCTGCCGTCAAACAGGGCGCGCGTCTGCGCGTCCGGACGGGCCAGCAGCGCGAGAAACAGGTGCTCTACCGAAATATACTCGTCGCCCATCTGCCGCATCTCGGATTCGGCCTGGGAGAGCGCCGCGGTAAAAGCGGAAGAGGGATAAGGCTGCTGATTGGATCCGCTGATCCTGGGCAGGCGGGCGAGCAGCGCCTCGACGCTGTCCCGGAACGCGCCTGATTGTACGCCCATCTTTGTGAGGAGGTTGGGGATGAGGCCGTCCTCCTGCGAGGGAAGCGCGAAGAGGAGATGCGCCGGCTCAAGCTGGCTGTTGCCGTACTGCTGCGCAGAACTCTGGGCGCTTTGGATGGCTTCGATGGATTTCTGGGTAAAACGGTTCATATCCATATGATCGACCTTCTTTACTGTGAAGTCCGAATATACTTTCTTTGTCCTTCGGCAGCTGAAGTATAACACAGCGTCAAAGGTCAGTAAAGGTCAAAAATAGACAAATTTGTCAAAATGAAATGCAGGGTGTTGTCCATCTTACGGGATGAGAAGGCCGGGGGATACCCTGAATTTGCGGTAACGGCGACCTCTCGCGTCCCGGTAGGCGCCCCACGGATCCGGCACCATGACGGTCACGGTCTTGCCCACGCGGGCGACGGTACCGGTAAGCGGCCTGTCTTCGAAGACGAAGCGGACCTGTGCGCCCGGAACGATGCCGGCGGCAGCCGCCTCAGCTGACCGGGTCGGAAGCGCGTGAACGGTTTCGGTATGCCCGAACAGCCCGTGGGCCAGGGTGAGAAAACGCTTTGAATGGCCCGTACGGCCAAAGAGCGCGTACTCTGCCGCGTGGATAACCTCGTGCTCGAAGACGATGAGAAAGGCCTCCTGGGGCGTCTGGACCGTGAGCCCGTTCAGTTGGAACGGCCCCTTGCGCAGGCGAAAGAGAAAATCGGTCGACAGGCGGATCTCACACCCCGAAAAAGAGCCGGGCTGCCGGCTGTAAACGAATTTGCCGGCAGCGCTGGTCATACGGGAGGAGACCGTTACGGGGAGGTCTCCGTAGGTTCTCAGCAGGAAGCCGCCTAAACAAAGGCGATCGACCTCGTCCCGCATCCTTAGGAGGGTGGCGGTACGGATCGATCGGATCGGCAGCGATGCAAATCCCGGGTCGGACGCGGCAAGCGCGGAGAGGATCTGCCGCCGGTTCTCGCTGATCTGTCCGGGGGCCAGCGGGAAGGGGAAAGGCAGCGCCCGGGAAGCGCGGCCGCTCATCTGACGTCATCCAGCGCGATCTCGACCCGGACAGCCCGGCCGACGATGCGCACGTCGCTGATGTGCAGAGCCTCCGGTTCCACGTCGCGGTCTCCGCTCTGGATGAGAATCTGCGAGTTGCCCAGCAGCATGATTTTCCGGAGGCAGCGGTGTGCACCGTATTCCAGCAGCATGATGGCGCCGTTGACGGGAAGGTTCTGCGGAACGATCAGCACGAGATCCCCTTTTTCGATGCGCATGCTGTGCATGGAATTGTCCGGCGCCTGGAACCAGACGACCTTGTCCGGGTTGGCTCCGCAGATCTTGCCTTCCTGTACGGGCATGAGCTTGCGCCCGGTCTGCATCCATGCGGCGTTCATGATCGGGACCGGCTTTAAGACGCTGCTCAGCGCGTCCAGCCAGATTCCGGACGGAGAGCCGCCCTTTGTTTCCTGCTTGGGTGAGGGGGCGGCTTTGGGCTCGGCTTTGGGCGGCTCGGATGCGCGCTCCCCGGCCTCTTCCGCCTTCTGCGGGGCGGTCAGCGTCTGCAGATCGACCGTCGCCGCAATTTCGTCCAGCGAGAATTCCGCCTCCTGATGCTGCGAGATGCCGATCCGCTTGAGAATGCGCCGCGCCTGATCGTCCTGTATGATGCGGCGTCCTTCCTCCACGTCTTTGAGATAGCCCTCGGAGATGCCGCACATCCGAGCCACCTGCTTGCGGGTCATCTTCTGACGCGTTCTTTCCAGCAACAATAAATCGCCCAGTCTGCTCATCGTCAAGTCCTCCTGATTTGGTGCATAGATTATAGCCCAAAGGCGGGCGGAAGACAACCCGGGAGGAGAAGGCACTGCAACACCCGCACCGGGCGAGATATACGGCGTACCTTGAAAAAAGGACGGGGAATCGGTATAATGTCGCTGTATGGTTTTATCATGGCGGGATGGAGTTGTCTGCTATGCCGAAAAGGGGACAGCAAACGGGGCTTGAGCAGCCCGCAAAAAGAACGAGCACTGTCCGCAAAAAGACGAAACAATCGAACGAAGGCCTGTCCAAGCAGATCACGACGCTGATCGGCGTCGTGATCGTCCTGGTCCTGATTCTCTGTGCCCTTTTGCTGGCGGAACGGATGCTCAAACAGCGCCTGAGCGTCCGCGGACAGGCGGAGAATACGGGAGGCGCGGCGCTTTTACCGAGTCCTGCGGCGGAAAGCCATGCGGCAGAGACGGAAGGCGCACTGCCCGCCGGGCAGATGGAGGCTGCAGCGGTGATAGAGCAGCCGGAGGAGACGCTGCCGATCATCATGACCAATACGCCCACCCCGACCCCAAGCCCGACGCCGACCGCGACCCCGGAGCCGACTCCGACGCCTTCGCCGTCCCCCGTGCCTGATCTGGCACACGGCGTGACGCTGAAGTCGGCCAACCTGCGGACCAGCGCGTCGGGCTCGGCCAAGGTCCGCAAGAAGGTCAAAAAAGGGGAAGCGCTGACCGTCCATGACGCCGTGACGGATTCACAGGAGCACAAGTGGTACTATATCACGCTGGATGACACGGGAACGACCGGATGGATGAGGGACTATCTGATTGAACTGACAGACGCGCAGCCCGACGCGCTCGGCGGCGCCCCTGCGGCGTCGGCGGAACCGCAGGGGACGGCTGCGGCTGTGACCGCTTCCGGCAAGGCGGAAATCGGCCGGGCCAGAACCAACCGTCCGGCCAACATCCGCAAGAAACCCATCACCAATGCCGGCATCGTCAAGCAGGTTTCGGAAGGGACGCAGCTGATTATCGTGGGCAGGGTCAGTTACCAGGATATCGAATGGTTTGAAGTGGAGACGACTTCCGGAAAGGTGCACGGTTACGTCCGGCGCTATACGCTGAACGTCCAGTCTTTGGACGAGAACGCGGAAGTGGAACCCTACCGTGAATGAACGGCCGGGCGGGCACGGGGAGTGCGTTCTCCCTTGCGCGGATTGGCGGCAAAGAAGACCGGGAGATGGCAAGTTTTGCTTGCACCTTTGCATTTTAACTGCTATACTGAAATATATGCAATTTAGAACGGAGTGTTTTCCTGATGAGTAAGGCACATGTTTCGGATGCCGTAATCCGCCGGCTGCCCATGTATTACCGGCACCTGAAAGAGCTGGAAAGGGCCGGCGTGGAGCGCATATCATCCCGGGAGCTGGGCGAGAGGATGAACCTGACCGCCTCGCAGATCCGTCAGGATATCAACTGCTTCGGCGGTTTCGGCCAGCAGGGATACGGTTATCGCGTTTCGGAACTGCGGTGGCACATCGGCGAAATCCTCGGCCTGGAGAAGAATTACGAGGTGATCATCGTCGGTGCCGGCAATATCGGCCGGGCGGTCGCCAATTACGACGGGTTCACCAAAGAGGGGTTCTTCGTGCGCGCGATTTTTGACGTCTTGCCTGCACTGATCGGCACGGACGTCCACGGCATCCCCGTACAGCCGATGGACAGCCTGAACGGCTGGCTGAGGGAACACCGCGCGGACATCGCCGTGCTTTCGGTGCCTGCGTCACAGGCCCAGCAGACCGCGGATACGCTCGTGGAAGCGGGAATCAAGGCGATCTGGAACTTCGCGCCCGTGGATCTTCACCTGCCGGAGGATGTGGTCAGCAACCACGTCCATCTTTCCGACAGTCTCCACATCCTCACCTACCGGATGAACGAGGAAGCGCTGTTCAAATCAATTGAGGAAAATGCCCGGACAGGCGGGCAGGAGCAGATTTAATGCCGCGTGAACATCAGAATGCAAAAAGGGAAACCGAGCGTTTCCCTTTTTGGGCTGTCATTCTTCTTTTGCTTTGTGTGGTGCTTTGGCTCTTTGGTGCCAGAGAGGCGATGCGGATCCGGGCGCAATACGACGCATACAGGGGAAAAACGCTTCTGCTGAAAGCAGCGGAAGGCGTTTTTTGCAGCGGCGTGACGCTGGACGGTGTCGATCTGGGCGGCATGACACAGGCGGAGGCGAAGGCGCTTTTCGACGGGAGACAGCAGCAGCAGGCGGCGGATTTTACGCTGACCGTCTCCGTGGACGGGCGCCAGTGGCGCCTGAGCAGCGAAGTCGTGCCGCTCGTCTTCAATGCGGGGCGGCAGCTGGAGCGCGCATACCGGATCGGCCATACGGGGACGATCGAAAGGCGTCTGTCCGAGATCGAGACGGCAAGAACGTCCGGCGTCGCGTTTTCTTCTTCTTATGAATATGACCGGGAGGCCATCGACGATCTGGTGTCCATCATCGCTTCCAACGTCGACAGGGAACCGAAGGATGCGGCCCTGGACGCGTTTGATCCCGTCAGCAGGACGTTCTCCTTCCGCAGGGAGGAAGACGGCTGGCAGCTCGACAGGCAGGCGCTGGCGCAGCAGATTCTGACCGCGCTGGACGCGCGCAACTTCGGCGAAACGGTGCAGGGAAGCGGAAACCGCGTGGAACCGGCGGTGAAACTGCAGGATCTGGAAGGCCGGTTTGGCCTGGTTTCCACGTTTACGACACAGACGACGGCCGACAGGGACCGCAACACCAACATTTCGATCTCCGCGGCCGCGCTGAACGGCAAGGTGGTCGCGCCCGGAGAGGAGCTTTCCTTTAACAACTGCACGGGAAAGCGGACCGGTGAGAAGGGCTACCGCGAGGCCGGCGCGATCGCCGGCGGCGTACTGGTGGACGATACGGGCGGCGGCGTTTGCCAAACCTCGTCCACGCTCTTCAATGCGGTCGTGCGCGCTGACCTTGAGATCGTGAAACGGTATGCGCACAGCTGGCCGTCTTCCTATGTGCCCAAGGGAGAGGACGCGACGGTGAACTGGCCGTCCCGCGATTTCATCTTCCGCAACAGCAGCGCTTACCCGGTCTTCCTCCTTTCGTGGTACGAGGACAGGACGATTACGGTTGAGGTATACGGAAGGCTGCCGGATGCATGGGCGTCCATCGACCTGGAATCCAAGACGGTCAAGACGATCAAGCCCTCCAACGACACGCTCTACACCCTGGACGAGTCGCTCCCGGTCGGAACGAGACAGGCCGGACACAGCAAACACACCGGGTATATCGTCGACACGTACAAGATCTACAGGGACGCGGGCGGCAACGAAATCCGCCGGAGCAAGCTCTGGACGACGGAGTACCCGGCGACGCAGAACGAAATCCTGTATCATTGACGGATGAAAGGCAGAACATGAAAAAAGGGGATACGCGGCGCATCCAGCTGATTGAAACGGCGGAAAGGCTGTTCTATACAAACGGTTACGAGAAGACGTCCGTTCAGGACATCCTGGATGAGATGCATTTCTCCAAGGGCGGTTTCTACCACCATTTCGACAGCAAGCTGTCACTGCTGGAGGCAATTTGTGAAACGCGCGCCGCTGAGACGTGTGAAGCGGCCCGCGTGTGGCTGGACCGGGAGGATCTCGCGGCAGCGGAGAAGCTGAACGGGGTCTTCCGGGAGGGAACGCTGTGGCACAGCGGCAATGCGGGCTTCGTGTCCCTGCTGATCGGCGTCGCGTACCGGGAGGACGGCGCGCTGATGCGCGAAAAGATGAAAGCCTGCCAGCTGAACGGAATGCAGGATATCATGGAAAAACTGCTGACGGAAGGACAGAAGAGCGGCGAATTCACCGTAACGGACGTCCCGGCGACGGCGCAGATGCTGCTGCGGCTGTACATGCAGTTTACCGATGAGATTGCCTTCCTGCTGGCGGCGGAAGACGACGTGAGCCGGCTTGGGGAAGCGCTGACCCGGAAGCTGTGGGTCTACCGCGGCGCGATCGAACGGATTCTGATCGCGCCGTTCGGCAGCATCATCCTGTTCGAGGCGGACGACCTGCTGCGCCTCGGGCTGCAGATCGTGCAGGACAGAATCCGCAGGGAAGCGGGGCTGGTCCAGATGCGGATCAACCTGTAAGCGTAAAGGAACGGAGGCATTTTTGTGCTGAAAAAATCGATTGTGGCGTTTTTCATCGCCATGCTGCCGCTGATTGAACTGAGGGGGGCGCTGCCGTATGCGCTGGCCAGCGGCATCCCGACGCTGCCGGCGTATATCATCTGCATCGTCGGCAATATGCTGCCGGTGCCCTTCATCTATTTTTTTGCCACGTCCGTACTGAACTGGGGCAAAACGAAGCCGGTGATCGGCCGCTTCTGCCGTTTCTGTATCGAAAAAGGGAACCGGGCGGGAAGGAAGCTCCAGTCTTCTGCCGGCATGGGGCTGTACGTCGCACTCATGCTGTTCGTGGGCATCCCGCTCCCCGGAACGGGCGCGTGGACGGGCACCTTTGCGGCGAGCATCCTGCACATGGATTTCAAAAAGAGCGTGCTGGCAGTGGTCGCGGGCGTCCTGCTTGCCGGCATCATTATGGGCGTGCTGACCTTCATGGGCATACAGATCCTGACCTGATAATCGACAGCTATACGGTTTTTGACCATTATGGCATGAGAGTATTGACAATTAAAGACTTGTTTGATAGTCTACCCCCGCTAAAAGCCTTATAAAGAGTGGTTGAGGGAATGGGCCCGATGAAACCCGACAACCGGAACCTTCCGGTGCCAAATCCCACGGCTCTGCCGACAGATAAGGTTGCGAGAAAGAGTGCCGCCTGTTCTGTGCAGGAGAGGGCGCTTTTTTTTGCACAACGGAAAGGAAGAGAAAGATGAGAACACTGTTTACCTCCGAATCGGTTACGGAAGGGCATCCCGACAAGATTTGCGACCAGATCAGCGATGCGGTGCTGGACGCTATCCTGGCGGAGGATCCCGAGGCGCACGTCGCGTGCGAGACGTGTACGACGACCGGCCTCGTCATGGTGATGGGCGAGGTGGCGACCAAGGCCAATATCTCGGTTGACCGCATCGTGCGGCAGACGATTTGCGATATCGGTTACGACAGGGCGAAATACGGCTTCGACGGAAACACCTGCGCGGTCATCACGGCGCTGCACGAGCAGAGCCCGGACATCGCCCAGGGCGTCAACGCGGCGCTGGAGAGCCGGGAAGAGGGAAAGAAGGACATCGGTGCCGGCGATCAGGGCATGATGTTCGGCTACGCGTGCAACGAAACGCCGGAATTGATGCCGATGCCGATTGCACTGGCGCACCGCATCACGAGGCGGCTTTCCCAGGCCCGCCGCTCCGGCGAACTGCCCTGGCTGCGGCCGGACGGCAAGAGCCAGGTTACGGTGGAATACGACGGGCACAAGCCGGTGCGCGTCGATACGGTCGTGGTGTCGACACAGCATGCGCCGGAAATTGCGTACGAAGAACTGCGCCGGGCCATCATCGAGCAGGTCATCCGGGCGGCTGTTCCCGCGGAACTGATGGACGAGCACACGCGCTTTTTCGTCAACCCGACGGGGCGCTTCACCATCGGCGGCCCCATGGGGGATTCCGGCCTGACGGGCAGAAAGATCATCGTCGATACGTACGGCGGATACGCGCGCCACGGCGGCGGCGCCTTCAGCGGGAAGGATCCCACGAAGGTGGACCGCAGCGCTGCATATGCCGCGCGGTATGTGGCCAAGAACATCGTTGCAGCCGGCCTGGCGGACCGCTGTGAGATCGAGCTGGCGTATGCCATCGGCGTGGCGGAGCCGGTCTCCCTGCTGATCGACACCAAGGGGACGGGGAAGGTCAGCGAGGAAAAGCTGACGGCCATCGTCCGCGAGGCCTTCGACCTGCGGCCTTCCGGCATCATCCGGATGCTCGACCTGCGGCGCCCGATCTACCGGCAGACGGCCGCGTTCGGCCACTTCGGCCGCACGGACGTCGATCTGCCGTGGGAGCACACGGACCGTGTCGAACTCCTTCAGAAACTGGCCAACGCATAAAGGAAAGGGAGAGAAGCAATTCTCTCCTTTTTTGTAAAATGCTTGTTCACGGGGCGCCGAAATGCTATAATGAAAAATGGTGCATACAGACGTATTGTTAAAGGAGGAAAGCCCATGTCTACGGTACATGTTTTTGATCATCCGCTCATTCAGCACAAGCTGTCCATCATGCGCAATGAAAAAACAGGCCCGAAGGAGTTCCGCGAGCTGCTCACGGAGATCTCCACGCTCATGGCCTTTGAGGTAACCCGCGACCTCCCGCTGAAGACGGTGACGGTTAAGACACCGATCTGCGAAACCCAGACCCAAATGATCGCCGGCAAAAAGCTCGCCATCGTGCCGATCCTTCGCGCCGGGCTGGGGATGGTGGACGGCATCCGCGCGCTGGTGCCGACGGCCAAGGTCGGCCACATCGGCCTGTACCGGGATCCTAAGACGCTGGAGCCTGTGGAGTATTACTGCAAGCTGCCCTCTGACGCCGAGGAGAGGGAAATCCTCCTGGTGGACCCCATGCTGGCGACGGGCGGCTCCTCTTCCGCGGCCATCGGCTTTATCAAGAAGCGCGGCTGCAAGAACATCAAGCTGGTCAGCCTGATTGCCGCGCCGGAAGGGATCGAAAGGGTGCAGAAGGACCATCCGGATGTCGATATCTTCGTCGCCCACGTGGATGAAAAACTCAATGAGCATGGCTACATCGTGCCCGGTTTAGGAGATGCCGGAGACAGACTCTTCGGAACGAAGTAAGGGCTCTGGCGCACCGTTTGGTGCGCCTTTCTCGTCAGTTTATCCGGCTGAGACCGATACCGAAACGGTTGGGGGAGAAGCTTTTGATCAGCGAACAGATTGACAACCTTCTGGACAGCGTACAGAAGCCCGCCCGCTATATGGGCGGGGAACTGAACTGCATCCTGAAAGACTGGGACAGCGTGGCGGTCCATTACGCCTTTGCCTTTCCGGACGTGTACGAGGTCGGCATGTCCCATCTGGGGTCCAGAATCCTCTACGACATCGTCAACAGGCGCGAAGAAGCACTCTGCGAGCGGGTTTTTATGCCCTGGACGGATATGGCTGACCTGATGCGGGAGCGGAAGGTGCCGCTGTTTTCCCTGGAAACCCGCACGCCTGTCCGCAGCTTCGACATGCTGGGCTTCACCCTCCAGTATGAGATGAGCTACACCAATATCCTGGAGATGCTGGACCTTGCGGGCATACCGCTGCACACCCGGGAGCGCACCTGGGACGATCCGGTTGTGATCGCGGGCGGTCCCTGCGCGTTCAATCCGGAACCGCTGCACTGCTTTATCGACGCGTTCTCCATCGGCGACGGGGAGGTCAACATCCTCCAGACGATCGACGTCGTGCGCCGGGCGAAGGAGGAAGGCGTATCCCGGGAAGAGTGCCTGCTGCGGCTGTCGCAGCTGCCGGGGGTCTACGTGCCCTCGCTGTATGAAACGGCTTACAACGAAGACGGGACAATCGCATCTTTCCGCCCGTTGAAGCCGGAGGTGCCTGCCGTCGTGCGCAAAAACATGATCGCGGACCTGGAAAGCGCGGCCTACCCGCTTGCGCCGGTCGTGCCGTATATGGAGATCGTCCACGACCGGATCAACATCGAAGTCCTGCGCGGCTGCACAAGGGGATGCCGCTTCTGTCAGGCGGGGATGATTTACCGGCCGGTGAGGGAGCGCAGCCGGCAGCGGGTGATGGAGCTCATCCGCGCCCAGCTGCAGAATACGGGTTACGAGGAAGTGACGCTCTCCTCGCTTTCCACCGGCGACTACTCCTGCCTCAAGGAAC
>ODAI012528004.1_pt1 | contig 11708 bp, 8 predicted proteins | sample 1539321 | NCBI WGS metagenome assembly ODAI01 (sample SAMN02144231, study PRJEB22623) | gut metagenome | biome: sheep rumen | host: Ovis aries | place: New Zealand
ATAATCATAAAAAACGCGCCTGTCGGGACGGCCATAGTAACCCAGCCGTAGCTGATACCTAGTGCGGTGATCTGGCGCTTCCAACAGGTCCTTGTCATGCGGATGCCGAAATACACAAGGATGCAGAGGAACACCAGAATCATAATCTTGAAAATGATGTCGAGCGCCTTCTGGGCTTTTTTCGGGAGCCGTTTTGCAAACATATCAATTCCGATAAGACCGGAACCACGCACGGCTATATCGCTGCCGAAGAAGATCAGCCATGCGAAAGCCACCAGGGCAACATCCTGTGCCCAGTTGAGCGGGTGCTTCAGTGTGCGCATAAGAGCAGAGATGAAGACGAGAGCCGCAAGGCCTCCGAGAAGGAACATGGCCAGAACCTCTTCAAATCTGCAGAAAGCTTTATAGATCTTTTTTATCATGTATCTTATCCTCAAAAACTTTCAAAAACGGGGATATCATCCACGCAGGTGATATCCCCGACTGAATTAATTGCTTTACCTGTGCGGGATCAGAAGCAGATTATGCAATGCCGGCTTCTTTGTAGAGCTGTTCACGAAGCTCTGTCCAGCCGAGCTGCTCATAAGCGGTCTTAGCTGCTTCTTCAAATGCAGCGCGGTCAACTTCCACGATCTGCATGCCGTTATCGGTAAGAATCTGTGCCATCTCATCCTGAGCTGCTTCCACTTCCTTAGCAGAGGTGTATGCGCACTCAAAGAAGTCCTTCTTCACGATTTCCTGATACTCTTCCGGGAGAGACTGGAACCAGGTCTCGCCGCAGACAACCATGTTGAAGAGGTTGATGTGCTCGGTCTTGCTGCAGTACTCGCAGACTTCATAAATCTTGCTGGAGACGAGGGAGGTGAACTGAGCCTCGCAGCCGTCAATAGCCTTGGTCTGGATGCCGTTGTAAACTTCACCCCAGCCGATGTTATAAGCGGTTGCACCGAGAGCTTCGATGGACTTGGAGTAAGGAGCGGCACCCGGAGTACGAATGACAACACCCTTCAGATCTTCCGGCTTGGTCCATGCTTCATGGCCGCAGAAGGAACGTGCACCGTCATAGTAGTTGTAGCAAAGGCCACGGAGACCTTCAGCTGCCAGAGCTTCGTCCCAGCCCTTGAAGGTTTCGGTTTCCATGACTTTGCAGCCGTCATCATAGTTGTTGACAAAGTAAGCCATGTTCATGATGCCCATATCGGGGACATAGCTGGAGAGACGGCCTGCGTCGGTGAGAACAGCAATGTTCATGCCCTGCAGAGCCTGGTCGATCATGTCTTCCTCAGCGCCGAGCTGGCTGGAGGGGTAAATGGTGACTTTTACATGTCCGTCGGTATCTTCAAAAATTTTGTCTGCTGCGGCTTTCATGCCGGCGTAAATCATGGAGGTATCGGTCTGTGTGGTGGAGAGCTTGAGCTCATAGGTCTTGTCTGCGCTGGCAGAGGCACAGAGTGCAAATACCATGCAGAGAGCAAGGATCAGTGCGAAAAGTTTTTTCATTTTCTTTTCCTCCTAAATAATTGCGGGATTACGGCCCGTACCGATCTGAGTATATTTTAGCGCAAAACATCCAACTTGTCTACTAGTAAACAAGCACAAAAAACGCCATCGTTTTTTGTGCAGGATAGACAAAAACAATGGCGTTGAAAAAGCGGTGCTTGAAAATAAGAAAGCCCCACGTTACACTTTATGATAGTCCGACTGAAGGAGAATGAAGAGCATGGTTCTGTATTCCGCTGAAATGAAGCACAGCGCCGAAACGGTGAAAAAGTTTACACTGCTGCAGTACAACACCTTTGAATGGTGGAGAAAGGGGCTTTTACTCCTGCTCTCGGCAGCGCTTGTCCTGTTCGGAATCTCTGTGCATTCTCCCATCCCAATGATCCTTTGCCTCTTTGCCGGCTGTTTTTTACTGACAAATATCAATTCAAGAGCATCTTCCGTTGCGGACGGGGTGATCGAGGCCATGAAAGGGAGCTTCCCGCATCTCACCTACAGCTTTACGGAATCCGGTTTTTCAGATGGGGAAGACAGGCCGACCGTTCCCTACAAAAACCTCTATCGGCTGATCTCCGATGAGCAGTATCTTTACCTTTTTATCAGTAAAGCGTCCGGCTATATGATAGACAGAACGACGGTTCAGGGAGAAGGCGGCCCAGAGGGATTGATGAAGCTGCTCTCTGAGAAATCGGGGCTTTCCTGGACGAAGCCGTTTTCTCTTCTTACCTTTAATCTTTATTCATTCCGATCAGGTCAAGGGCTTCGAAAGAAACGGTGAGGGTGATATCCTTCTTCGGATTGGGATAATGAATCAGCACGGCACGCTTCGTCATGCTGTAATACCAGCCCTTCTCAGCTGCCTCAAATTTACGCCGATTGAGGAAGTGCTCCAGAGACTCTTCTCCGAGGTCTACGCGGAGGGGACAGCGTTCTTTGCAGATCATCTCTACCGTGACGGTTTCCACAGAATCGGGATAAGGCCCTTCCGAAGTGAAGCTTATATTTACTACATTTTTACCGCTCATTTGAATCCGGGTTTTCCGGAAGAATCCTTTCCGGTAATCGTTTGAGACACCGTCGTCATCATAAAGCGTATATGTCCGGTCTTCACCGGGTACAACAATCAGATGAAGAGCAGTGACGGCATCCCGTGCCATGTTCATCGGCTGGTTATCCGCCATGGGGATGATAGCCCCTTCGCGGATAAAAAGCGGAATCGTTGACATGGTGACGGGAATTTCTATATTCTGTCCGCCTTCAAAGCAGTGAAAACTGTCATTCCAGTCATACCATTTACAACCGGCGGGGAGATAGACGTGTTTTGTCTCTGCACCGGGCTCGATAACATTTGCCACCAGAATATCCCTGCCGAAGAGAAAATCAAAGCTCTCCTCCCGCGCCTGGGGATCATCCTGAAACTCATAGACCAGTGCGCGCATGATCGGTGCACCGGTTTGGGTGGCTTCGTATTCCGCTGAGTAGAGATAGGGCAGCAGCCGATAGCGAAGAAGAATAGCGTCACGGATGAGAGGCAGAGAGGCCCGGTACATCCAGGGTTCGGTAACTGTGTTGTCGCTGCTGGCGGAATGGATGGAAAAGCGAGGCTGGAAGATGCCGTTCTGCACCCATCTCACAAACAGCTCTTCGTCCGGAGCAGGGCCTGCAAACCCGCCGATGTCAGCGCCTTCATTGGGCTGACCGGAGAGCCCCATCCCGGTGATCATCGGGATGTTGTACCGCAGGCTGTCCCAACCGGTATAGTTATCTCCGCACCAGGTTTGGGCGTATTTCTGAATGCCGGCGCTGCCGCTTCGACAGACGATATACGGGCGGGCGTCGGGGTTATGCTCTAATACCGCCTCCCCGCCGATTTTGCACATAAGGGTGCTCATCAGCGGCTTGAGCTGACCGATGGTACCGCCTTTGCCGTCAAAATCTACAGCCGCGTCCTTGTCCAGCAGGCTGTCGTATTCGCAGTTATCATTCCAGACCGAGTCTGTGCCGGTGGCGATGATGCTCTCCGTCAGATATTCTTTCCAGGCACGCCGGGCTTTCGGATTTGTGTAGTCCCAGAAGGCGCCGGGACCTCCCCACCAGCTGCCGACGGCACAATGAGTGAGATTTTTGCTGTCTCTGACGAAGACGTCTTTTTCACAGAACTCCTTAAACCGGGGATGGCTGAGCAGAATGCCCGGCTTTACATTCGGCACAGGCTGAGCACCATGCTCATTCATAGCGGCAAAGAAGGCACGGGGATTCTTGAAGCGCTCGGTGTTCCAGGTGAAGACACACCGCTTGCCGTCGCAGCTGGTATAGCCTGAGGAGAGATGGAACCCGTCAATCGGGAAGCCCTCTTCCTTCACGGTTTCAACGAAGGAGAGAATGGCATCATCACTGTCCTTCTCCAATTCCGCATAGTACATGGAAGAGCCCTGATACCCCAGTGCCCGTTTGGGGAGAAGGGCAGGGCGCCCGGTGAGAAGAGTGTAATTATCCACAACACGGCGAAGGGTGTTACCGCCCAGAAGAAAGAGATCAACATCTCCTCCGTCTGCCTGCCAGTAGGTATAGCGGGGCCAGTAATTGCTCTTTTCCCTGCCCATGTTGAAGACTGACTCATAAAAATTATGATAAAACAGGCCCACAGCCTTGCCGGAGCTGCGGCAGAGCCGGATATAGAAGGGAATGTGCTTATATAGCGTGTCCGTCCTGACGGGATCATAGCCCAGAGCATCCGTAGCACGCTGGCGAATAAAGTCCTTGTTTTTATTCAAGGCTCCGCCTTTTTCTCCGAACCCATAGAAACAGTCATCCTCTTCCATACGGCTGTAGTGGGTGATGCGTCGGTTGGAATCCAGTGTGAAAGGGCAGCCGGCAAGAGAGCTGTAGAGCTCAGTGCCGTCGGAATCGAGGAGACGGATACAGATGGGGTCTTTATCAATTTCCAGATGAAGTGCAGCTGAGGAGAGCGTGAGCCTGCTGTCATTTTCTGTTACGGCAGGGGTGACGGGAGAAAGGCGGGGACGCTCGCCTGCAAAGAGATCGTCCAGCCGGTCCTCCCAGGCTGTAGCAGCGAGAACATAGGATTCCTCCGCAAACTCTTTATCAAACGAGGCACGGACGCGAACAATTTCATCCGTGACAAAAATGATCTTGATGTCGGCACAGTTGGTGTGGACAAGGATGCTTCCGTTAAGACGCTCCAGCCCGGTTACTGCAGAGCAAATATCCATAATACGTGCTACTCCTGCATTCATAGAATCAACAAAGACAATATACTACATTTTCAGGCAAAAAAGAAGTGTTATGAAAAAGATGCATCGCTTACCAAGAAATAAATAAATCAGCCGGGCCTGCAGACCCGGCTGATGCTGTAATCAGAATTTTTCGCGGTTGATCCATAAGCCGAGAGCGGGATTGGGGATAAAGTAGATCTCCTCTCCGTCCGGCAGAGTGTTATATCCGTAATGTAAGGTGAAAGGATTATACCGCTGTGCCATCTCGTCATAGGACGCAGGAATAAAGCCGACACCCCGTATCTCTTCCTGCGAGATGTTTTTCACCGCATAGGTAATGCGGAAGCGACCGTCGGCAGAGCCGTGAATCAGATGGGCAGCAGCACCCATGTTTTCCCGCAGATCGCTGTTTTCCGGCTTCCTGAATTCCTCCAGGGTGTGGAGCCTGCCAAAATAACCATACTTCCGGATCAGAGAATCGCATATGGCGTCTTCACCGAAGTGCTCTACTCCAGGCGCGAGGATAATCAGGTCTCCGTCGTCTGCCATGGCCATCCGCGTGCGGTAGACTGCCTTGTTGCCGAGCCAGGTGCTTTTAAACTCTGAGGGATCCAGATAGACAACACACTTGCGGATGCCGTGGTCAACAAAGTCAATGTTCTTTTCCTGCGCAAGAGCTACTGCCTGATTCAGGCATTCTCTGCCTTCACCAATAAACAGACCGTGGGTTCTTATCTTCCCGCCCGGTGCAGTGGTTACCGTGAGTGCGAAAAGGATTGGCCTGTCGCTCAGAAAATGCTCCATGCCGTAGTCAAAAATCTTCCTCACGGGGGTGTAATCCTTGCCCATCATGCGCTCCATGCCATACACGGCACCGACCATGTGGGATTTGTTGATCATATCACTCCCACCCACACCGACAAACAGGTTTTTGGCGTGGTTGGACATGCCGATCACCTCATGCGGGACGACCTGCCCCGGAGAAAGAATAAGGTCATAGCTCTCATCCATGATGCGGCGGTTTACTTCGACGCTGACGGGGTCCGTCCACAGACCGTCGGTGATGGCTGCAATGTAATCACCCGGCACCTCACCGAGCCTGACCACGTTATGCCGCCAGTCATGCACAAGGAAGAGCTCCGGCGGAATATCCCCGTACATGGCCTGAATCTGTTCTATTGTCATGGGCGCGTGGGTGCCCAGAGCGGGCATGATGTCAACATGCACGCCTCTGTCTGTCAGCTCATGGTAGCACACATTGGTGATGTAGCCGGCATTGGAATGAAAACGGGTAAAATCAGGGGGAAGGATCAGCACTTTCTTCAGGCTTCTGCCTGCAAGTGCCTCCAGAAGGGCAGATCTGATTTCTTCGGGAGAGAGACCTTCTTCCCGGTCGGAAACTCTGAAGATATCCATCTGCCTGCCCTCACGCGTTGTAGCTGGAGGAGGCGGTGCTTCCGCCGTGCCCCGTCCAGTTGGTGTGGAACATCTGCCCGCGGGGTGCGTCGACGCGCTCATAGGTATGGGCGCCGAAATAGTCCCGCTGTGCCTGCAGCAGATTTGCCGGCAGGGAAGCGCAGGTGTAGCCGTCAAAGTAGCTCAGAGCGGAGGAGAAGGCAGGCATGGGGATGCCTGCTTTCACAGCATAGGCGACCACCTCACGCCATGCGGGCACAAGAGTCTGCATGACAGAGGAGAAGTAGTCATCGCAGAGAAGATTATCCAACTCGGGGTTCTTGACAAAGGCTTCTTTGATCTTCCCAAGGAAGACGCTGCGGATGATGCAGCCGCCGCGCCACATAAGAGCGATTCCACCGTAGTTCAGGTTCCAGCCGTAGGTTTTTGCAGCGGCACGCATGAGAGCGTAACCCTGGGCGTATGAGATGATTTTGCTGGCATAGAGCGCCTTACGGATGCACTCTACAAAGGCCTGTCTGTCCCCTTCAAATGCGGGAATTGTGCGGCTGTACAAAGCAGCAGATTTCACACGTTCGTCCTTCTGGGCGGAGAGGCAGCGGGCGAAAACAGCTTCGCTGATCAGCGTGAGGGGGATGCCTTCATCCAGCGCGGAGATGCTGGTCCATTTTCCCGTGCCCTTCTGGCCGGCGCGGTCTAAAATCCGGTCGACGGTGAAGGAGCCGTCTTCCTCTTTGTGGCTGAGGATATCGGCGGTAATCTCAATGAGATAGCTGTCCAGTTCGGTCTTGTTCCAGGCGGAAAACACCTCGTGCATCTCTTCGCATGTCATGCCGAGGCCGTCGCGCATCAGCTGATAGGCTTCGCAGATGAGCTGCATGTCACCGTATTCAATGCCATTGTGTACCATTTTCACAAAGTGGCCGGCTCCGTTTTCTCCCACCCAGTCGCAGCAGGGGGCACCGTCTTCCACTTTGGCGCAAATACTCTGGAAAATCGGTTTGACGTACGGCCATGCGGCAGGAGACCCACCCGGCATCATAGATGGCCCTTTCAGAGCACCTTCTTCCCCACCGGAAACGCCGGTTCCTATATAGAGAAATCCTTTACTCTCCACATAAGCGGTGCGGCGTGCCGTGTCGGGGAAGTGGCTGTTGCCGCCGTCAATCAGGATATCTCCCTCTTCCAGATATGGGAGGAGAGACTCGATCAGATCGTCAACCGCTTTGCCGGCTTTAACCATCATGAAGATCCTGCGGGGCTTTTCCAGAGAAGCAATGAGCTCTTCCAGCGAGTGGGCACCGATGAAGTTTTTCCCGGCTGCCCGCCCGGCAAGAAAGGCATCCACTTTTTCAACCGTGCGGTTATACACAGCTACCGTGAAGCCCTTTGACTCCATATTCATCGCGAGATTCTCGCCCATGACAGCGAGACCGATCATTCCGATATCTGCTTTTTTCATAGGTTACGTCCCTCCCGTTCTTATCTCTGTACTCTGGCGTTGCCGGCGTAGATATCCCAGAGCTGTTTTTCATCGGCCGGCTCGGCATAGTCATTCAGGCTGCAGGCTGCAAGCACACCGGATGCCCAGCCAAACTGGATCCACTTGGAAGCCTCCCAGCCTTTCAGAATGGCGTAGAGAATACCGCCGGAGAAGCCGTCACCGCCGCCGATGCGATCCATGACGGGGATGGGACGCGGTTCCTCAACAAACCACTGGCCGTCAGCCCAGAGAATTCCGCCCCAGAGGTGCTCGTTGGCAGAGAGTACCTGGCGGAGAGAAGTGGCATAGGCAATGGCATTCGGATAGGTTTCACGCACCTGATTGATCATGCCCTTGAAGCTTTCAATTTTGGAAGCGAGATCCTTGCCGCCGGCCTCCGGGCCTTTGAACCCGAGACAGAGCTGGAAGTCCTCCTCATTGCCGATGAGCACATCAGCCACGGAAGCAATCTTCCGGAAGGCCTCGCTCAGCTCCGCTTCACGGCCTTTCCAGAAGGTGGCCCGGTAGTTCAGGTCAAAGCTGACGAGTGTTCCGTATTTTTTCGCTACCTCTGCGAGGCGGAGACAGGTTTTGGTGGTCTGCTCGCTCATGGCTGCAATTAAGCCGGAGAGGTGGAGAATAGCCACACCCTCTTCACCGAAAATGCGGTCCAGGTCAAAATCATCGGGAGAGATCGTCCTGCCGATTTCGCCGGCACGGTCATTCCAAACGCGGGGGGCACGCATGCCGAACCCGGAGTCAGCAATGTTGAACTGATGCCGGTATCCCCAGGGGCCGCCCTGCGGCACGTCGGGGCCTTCAAAGCTGATGTTTCTCGCACGGAGTTTTGATTTGATAAACGCGGCAATGGGGCTGCCTTCCACGAATTTTGTCATGGCGAGGCAGGGCATGCCGAGGGAAGAGGCAACATTGAGCACATTGGTCTCGGCGCTGGTGGCCTGAAGATAAAATAGGTCACTGTTGTGCACTGCCATCCGGTCTTCCGGCGTGATGCGCACGCCCATGCTGGTGACGCATGCCTCTGCATATTTGCAGTTCTGTCTGATTTTCACATCCATGGTTTTTCCTCCTGTTGATGGTTGATTTTTGTGTATTTCAATATTTGCGCAAGGGCAGATTGAAAGCTGAGACTATTCTATCAAAGAATCCGACTATTATCAAGAGAAGGGTTTCGATCTGACAGGTGAGTTGTTCCCCATCTAATATCTACAGAGAATATAAGGCTGATGTCGCGTTTCCTGACGGATGATAGATGTTAATGACGAGATAAGGTTATTCTTGACACCCATAGTTGCAAATGATATTATGATAACAGCATAGGATCTCACTTACTGGTATATTTACCGGAGATCCTCCGGCGAAATATAAAAATTGAAAGGAGAGAACTGAAATGAAAAAGTTTCTCGCAATCGTCCTCGCGCTTGTGATGGTCGCCTCTCTGGGTGTCTGCGCATTTGCAGATTATCCTGACAAAGCGATCAACCTGATTGTTCCTTACAATCCGGGCGGCACCACCGACCTGACTGCAAGAGCAATCGCCAACGGCATGTCTGACTTCCTGGGTGTCACCATCAACGTGAACAACGTCGCCGGTGCAGGCGGCTCGGTCGGTTCACTGCAGGTGGAGAATGGCAAGAATGACGGCTACACCATCCTGGCCAATGGCATGCTGGCTCTCACAACCATGCCTGTCAACGGCTACACGGAGAAGACCTACAGAGACTGGGATATTTGGATTGCAACCTATGCTCCGAATGCTATTGTTGTTCCGGCCAACAGCCCCTACCAGACAATTGTTGACCTGGTGGAAGATATGAAAGCCCGTCCCGGTGAGGTCACCTTCGGCACAGCAGGTATCGGTTCCGGCGGCCACTTCGGTGCTGAGACGATGAAAGCGATTGCCGGCGCTGACTACAGCCACATCACCTATGCCGGCGGCGGCCCGGCTGTCACTGGCATTCTTGCCGGCGAAGTGGATGTATGCCCGCAGCTCCTTGCTGAGACCAAGGACCTGATTATTGCAGGCGATCTCCGCTGCCTTGCTGTCCTTTCCGAAGATGACATCGAGATAGCTGACGGCGTTGTATGCCCCTCCATCACCAAGTACTATCCGGATGAGGCAGCTGCCTATGTCCCGATGGGTGAAGTGACCGGCATTGCTGTGCCGAAAGGACTGGATGAAGCTATTCTTGCAAAGCTCGACGAGGCCTTTGCCTATGCAGCCGTGCAGCCTGAGGTTGCTGACTTCTGTGCGCTGAAGAGCTTCACGCTCATGCCTCTCACCAGAGAAGAGAGCCAGACCTTCCTTGACAGCTTCACTTCAAAAGCATGCTACCTGCTCTGGGATGCAGATGCCTGCGCAAATAACCCTGCAGACTTCGGTATCGAACGTTAAAAATTCTGATGGTGGTCTGCTGCCCTTAGCGGCAGCAGACCATATTTTTTATTAAGGATTGTGATCAAATGGCAAAGAAACTAAAAGATTTCGTGTTCTCCATCGTGCTGATTCTTGTGGGTTCCTATGTTATTATCGAAGGAATGAACATTTTTCACAAGGCAGCGGAGAAGCCTTACAGAATAACCAAGTTTACACTCTCCCCCGGCTTCCTCCCGGTTCTGCTGGGCATAGCGCTGGTGTTTACCTCCGTCCTGCTTCTGATCAGCAGCTTTCAGGGAGAAAAATTCGGGGAGGCTCTTGCAAACCGCAAAGCGGAATTTATAGAATGGTCCAAAACGGCCTTCAATTCCAATCTCCTGAATATGACAATCGGCTGCATTATGATGTTTATCTATACATTCTTCCTGATGCAGTGGCTTCCCTTCTGGCTTGCATCCATCATTTTCCTGATTGCAATGTTCCTTTTCCTCAGAATCGGGAAACCGTGGAAGGCGGTTGTGCTGGCGGTGCTGGTGGTTGCACTGATTGTGCTGCTGTTTAAGTACGGGTTCGGCGCCGCGCTGCCGGAATAAGGAGGGTTAACATGCAATATGTTTTGCAGGCTCTCGCAACTGCGATGCAGCCGTACAATATCCTTGTGATGATTCTGGCCACGGCGGCCGGGCTGATAATGGGCATGCTCCCCGGTTTGAGCGCAACCATGGCAATTGCGCTTCTGACCGGCCTTACATACAACTTCCCGACGCAGACGGCACTGATAGCGCTGATTGCCGTTTATGTCGGGGCAATTTCCGGAGGATGCCAGAGCGCCATCCTCATCAACATCCCGGGTACGCCTGCTTCTGCTGCAACGGCGCTGGACGGGCACCCGATTGCCAGAAGGGGAGAAGGCGGGCTCGGCATTTTCCTTGCCACAACCGCCAGTATGTGCGGTACGCTGATTTCGGTCATCTTTGTGCTCAGCTTTACCCCGATTCTCACGAAGTTCGCACTGAAGTTTGCTTCCTGGGAATTCTTCCTGATTGCTATTTTCGGCATTCTGATCTGCGGCCAGCTCACCTCGAACGGAAACGCGCTGAAAGGGTGGATCAGCGGGATTATCGGGCTGATTGTCTCCATGATCGGCCTTGATGTGGTTGACACTTATCCTCGATTCAGTTACGGCAACGTGAACCTGATGGCAGGTATTCAGCTGATTCCCGTTATGATCGGCCTGTTCGGATTTCCCGAGATTGTCAAAGCCTTCAAGCGGGATGAAGCCAGTGATGCCCAGCCGATGAGCAGCTTCAACATCAAAAAAGGTTTGTCACTCATTCGCAAACACTGGTGGCCCGTTATCCGGTCCGGAATTATCGGCGTATGCGTCGGGATTATTCCGGGCGTCGGTGAAGACGTGGGCGGCTGGCTCAGCTACTGGACCAGCAAAAACACCAGCAAAGACCCGGACAGCTTCGGAAAGGGCAACGAGCTCGGTGTTATTTCTGCCGAGACAGGCAACAACAGCTGCATCGGCGGTGCTATTATTCCGGTCCTTTCACTGGCAGTGCCGGGGAGTGCTCCTGCAGCGGTTTTGTTGGCGGCTTTCTATATGCATGGTTACCGCCCCGGCCCTCTGCTTATGTCAGAAACACCTGATTTCATCTACAGAGTGGGC
>ODAI012591167.1_pt1 | contig 11708 bp, 8 predicted proteins | sample 1539321 | NCBI WGS metagenome assembly ODAI01 (sample SAMN02144231, study PRJEB22623) | gut metagenome | biome: sheep rumen | host: Ovis aries | place: New Zealand
GATCGACATCACTTTCATGAAGATGAGTTCCCACAGATCGCTCAACACGCCGGTCTCTCATCTCAATAAGTTTTATTATACCTTCCATGAGCTCAAGGACCAGCGCTTCGACGGTCTGATCATCACCGGCGCGCCGGTGGAGAAGATGGAGTACGAGGAAGTGGATTACTGGCCGGAACTCTGCGAGGTCTTCGCCTGGAGTAAGACCAACGTCTTTAGTACTTTCCACATCTGCTGGGGAGCTCAGGCCGGCCTGTATTATCACTACGGACTCAAAAAGAGGCTTCTGTCCGAGAAGCTGTTCGGTGTCTACTCACATAAGGTCCGCCACAGAAAAGAGCCTCTGGTCAGGGGATTTGACGACTACTTCCTCATTCCGCACAGCCGCTACACGGAGGTCTCCGCAAGATCCATCCATGCCTGCAAAGATCTCAGGATCCTGGCAGAATCGGAGGAAGCAGGCGTTCTTCTGTGTATGTCGACGGACGGCCGGAAGATCTTTATCATGGGGCATGCGGAATATGACCGCAACACGCTCCGCGACGAGTACATGAGAGATGCCAGAAAAGGGCTCGGGACCGCGATTCCCGTCAATTATTTCCCGAACGATGATCCCTCGTGCAAACCGCTTTTGGAGTGGCGCGCACACAGCTATCTTCTTTACAGCAACTGGCTCAACTATTATGTCTACCAGTTGACGCCTTATGATCTCAACGAGATCCACTGATCATCACCGATCGCATGGGGAACAGAATGGACGATCTGCATTTGAAAAACACGGAGAAACGGTGTTTCGCTGTTCTCTCCGGAACGGCAAAAAACAGTGAAGAATTTATGGATTCACCGACCTTTTTCCTGAGCAGGGCGCCGATGAGGGACAGGCTTTGGCTTCTGATCTTCCTTGAGGCTCTCATTGCCATTGAAAACGGGTCGGAGGAATACTTCGAGACAGATTACATCATGGCAGTCAACGAATATCTTGTCCGCCGGTCTGATCTGTCTGTTCGTATGCTCAATACATGGATCTCCGGCCAGAATTTCAGGTCCATGCAGGAAGTGACGGACTTCTTCAATGACCGCTATCGCGTGACGGGCCAATTCTTCAAGGACAACCAGCTGCTGTGCCGCAGGGAATGGCAGGAGTCCGCATCTTTGTACAGAGCCTTCTGGATCTCCGCAGTCAGGGCACAGGAGGAGATCCCGGAAGAGACCGCAGCTTACGATATCAATCTGGGAGATCGGAAATTCCGCGAGAATCCGGTCGGATACCTTCTTTCGGTGAGGGAAGAGGAGAGGCTGCGCTATATCGTTCTCTTGGCCGGCACGATCTATGAGTATGAACATGCAGCGGGCACGACAGTAGCCGTGCGGTCCGAAAAGACCTGCAGAGAATTTGTCAGAGACTTCGGGAACCTGCTCAATAAATACATCAAATACCCGGAAGACCCCGAGATCCAGACACTGACGCTGATGGTCCATATGGATATGGACAGCAGGGATTTCAAAGACGACGTCAAGCGCAGGGCCTTTTTCAACGAGTACCTGCGTCGGGCCGCCTACAGGTGGCACACCAATCAGAGCGGCTGCCGCAAGGCGGTTACAGACAAGTGGGAGGAATACGGCGCTTATTTCCGCCGTCTGCCCGAGGACGGGCATGAGCCGATCGTACCGGAACTCTATCTGGACGAGGCCATTCTCAATATCCCTCAGTTTCAGACGGATCCTCTGGGTTTCTTGCGCAGTCAGGTCAAAAGAGAGCAGAGCATCCATTTTCTGACTATGCTGCATGCATCTTCTGCCACACCGGAGAATGCCGCATTGTCCGCATTTCTGATCACGAGATGGCTGAATGAGCCGGGAGACGAATCCGCAGTAGAACTGGATTCCTTCTTCGGCTGGACGGGCTGCAGCGAAGAGGACCGCACGTATCTGGTCGAGCAGGATATCTGGGACCTGGTCTCCGTCTGGAGATATAACCTCAAAAAGTGCAGGGAACGCATCAAGACCGGATGGGCGGCATATGAAGAATCCTACGGTCATATGATCGCCGAAAACGTCATCCCTGATGATCTGAAGCATTTCGGCGAGATTTTCGAAGACCCCTGCTTTATTGAAGATCCGATCAGCATCATCGCGGACATGGACCGCGGCGAACAGGAACGATTCGTCGATTTCTGCGCGGCACTCAACGGCAAGGACGAACATGACGCTGCGGTGCTCTCTGAAGCTGTCCTGGCCTGGCTGGAGTATCCTGCCAACGAAGGTGCCCGACAGCTCATGCACAGGATCGGCGGCTGGTGGGCTGCCGGCGTATCGGAAGAGATCGCTGCCATCCGTGACTTCTTTGAAAAAGCCGCCGTATCATGGAAGTTCAATTACGGAGGCCTTCGCAGCAATGCGGTGTACAACTACAGATCCTATTTTGCCAGACTGACGGACAGACAGGGCGAGAGCAGGGAAGAGGGCTTTGAGCAGGAATTCAAATCCTTCTACAGGATCATGGAGAACGAGGAGTTCATCGAGCATCCTTCAAGATACCTAAGGCATATGAACCAGCTGCAATGCGTCCGGTTCCTCATGTATCTGGCCGCTGTCTCGGGAATGGAGCCCGAGAATGCGCTGCGGTTTGCAGTTGTCTTTAAGAACGTTATCTTTTATCCCAATGACGGACTTCGAAAGAGAGTGGATACGATCCTGGGAAGGATCAGTCAGGACGACAGGCAGAGGACCGGGTACATCGACGAACTGCTGTCAGGGTCGGTCAGGGAGTACGGCGCTGACAGTGACAAGCGCGCCGCGGCGGAAGAGAACTGGGCCTCTTACGCGCATATATTCGAGGAGCATCAGGAGCGGCAGAAGAAGAATCACTGGGAGCTCACAGACCAGAATGTCAGAAAGCTGTTCCGCTACTGCGCAACGGGAAAAGAGAGCGCGAGCACAGTGAGACCGGAAGACCCCGGCGCCGTTGTCGTCAGGATTCTGGGAGATGAAAAGCCTGTGAAATTCCGATTCAAGGATGTGGCTCTGTGTGCTGATCATATTTACAGCGAACAGACGGGAGAGATCCTCCGGTTTATGCTGGGCCAGCTGGAGATGTTCCACTTAAGAGGACAGAACAAGAACCAGCGGACATATCCTGTCACCTATCCTGTGGAAATGGCAAGCACCCGCCGCAGCGGATACGGGGAGAAGATCCAGTGGACGGATTCGGAAACGGTGATCTTCCAGCTGCTCTACCTGGCAGTCGGATCCGAACTGATCCCGCCTCTGCACCAGTCAGTCAATGAGAGGACCGGTGAGGTGAAGCTGATCATCAAACTCGACGAAGGCGGAGCCGACAAGATCGAGACCATCCTCAAAGGCAGCTGAATGCGCATCACAGAGGCATAGACAGGACACTCACTGGGCAATCTTTGCCCAAACCTGTCAAGATTTCATAAGTTTTTATTTACACATTTTGATAACGAAAATATAATAGAAAAGTGAGAGTCCGGAGGAACCGGGCCGACAGAGTATATTGGTTACAGGAGGTTTTGAAACATGTCTGGTAAAGACCCGGAGTTGTCCCGCCTCGGCGAGGCGCTCAGCAGTGCGAGGACTGCTTATGCATCAGCAAAGAAAAATACAGATGAGACCAAGTCGCGTTTGAACGAAACAGGAAGCAGGATTCAGACATTCAATACGAAGATTGCGGAACTGAAGAAAAGCATTGATGCCGAGTATAACGCGATGAGGAGCGAGCGCGCGAACGGGGACAGGAACGCAGCAGATGAACACCGCTCGGCCGCTCAGGCTATGCAGGATGAGCTGACAGAGCTCTATGATCTCAAGAAAGCCTGCTTTGCTGAACTGGATGAGGCACGCGCTGCTTTTAATAAAGCGCTGGATTCACAGAAGACACTCCGTGATGCCGTGCAGCATGCATGGGACGGCTTTAATGAGAGACTTGAGTATCTCAAATCCGAGAATGCCAAGGAACAGGCCAAGTGGAAAGAAAAGCCGTGCAGGATCTGCGGCGTGCCGATCCGCTACAATGTGGAGTGGAAGCATATTCCCAACCTTTGCAAGGACTGCTTCGAGAAAGATAAAGAGAACTGGGAAGACAGAACCTGCGCCAAATGCGGCAAGAACTTCCGCATCAACAAGAGCTGGGAACACATTCCCACGATCTGCCCTGAATGCCGCAAGGTCGTAAAAGCCGAGAAAGCTGCCCGTGAGGCGGAGAAGGCGGCCAAACTGGAGGCACAGAGGGAAGAATCCGAGATGCTCGAGAAGAGTGCCAGACAGGAGAGAGAGGAAGCAGCTTCTGCTCTCGTAGATGTAGCCAATGAGGAAATGCAGGTTTTAGGGAACTGACAGCAGACGACAAGACAGAAGCTGTGATCGCGAAGAAGGGACCAGCAGTGAAGAAAGAATTTGAAGTGACGATCCAAAGCGGAGAGATCCTCAAAGGGTGGCATTGGCCCGCTGACTCTGCCAAGGTGAATCTGACGATCATTACGGGAATGAATGAATATGCACTGCGGTATGCAGGATTTGCCAGCTGGATGAATGAGCACGGCGTAAATGTCTGGTGCCTTGATGCATTCGGACAGGGCAGGAACGCAGCTTCCGAGGACATGCAGTCCCGATGGCCGGAGAGAGGTTTCGAGAAGAACGTGGATGCGATCTACGAGATGATCCGCAAGGCAGCTTCGAACAAACTTCCCACCTATCATATGGGCCATTCCATGGGCTCATTTATGACGCAGTCTCTTCTGGAAAGATATCCCGAATGTGCGAAGGGCATCATTCTGTGCGGATCCAACGGAGGGCAGGAAGCGCTGATGAAGAACGGTTTCAGGCTGTCCAAGCTTCTTGTCAGAGATAAAAACTGGTACGAGAAAAGCCCTCTGCTCCAGAGCATAGGACTTGGCAGCTTCTCCAAAGCGGTGAAGAATCGCAGGACAGACTACGACTGGCTCTCCTACAATGAGGACAATGTGAGATCATATATTGAAGATCCCTGGTGCGGACACTATAATACCGGCGGCTTCTGGAAAGAATTCATGCGCGGTATGTCAGTGATCTGGGACAGGAAAGAGATGGAGATGATCTCGCGCAAGGAGAAGATCCTGATCATTTCCGGCGAGGATGATCCCGTCGGACGCATGGGCAAGGGACCGGTGTGGCTCTGGAAGAAATACAGAAGCCTGGGGCTGTCCGGGACAGTGCTCAAACTCTACCCGCACATGCGGCACGAGATCCTCAATGAGGACGGGAAAGAGAGAGTCTACAAAGATATTTTGACTTTCATACTTCCCGGCTATTACTAAACACACAAATTGACAACAGTATAATTGTGGAAAATGACCAAAACCGTCTGTGAAGCGGCTTTCTTTTAGTGGATTCCCACGGCTTACAAAAATTGTGTCCGGATGATAAGATTAGCGTATTAAAGAACAACATCCGATTCTTGATGTAAGACTTAGTAAGGAGGCCGGTTCATGGGTGGTTTTTTTGGTGCTGCACTTCGCGAAGATGTCGTATTTGATCTGTTCTACGGAACGGATTATCACTCTCATCTGGGCACAAGAAGAGCGGGAATGGCGGTATATGATCCCGTAAAAGGATTTGACCGCGCGATTCACAATATAGAGAGTTCCAATTTCAGGCCGAAATTTGAAAAAGACATCATAAAGATGAAGGGTAATTTCGGGATCGGATGTATAAGCGATTTCGAACCGCAGCCGCTGATCGTGCGCTCCCATCACGGCACTTACGCGATCACAACAGTAGGAAAGATCAACAATATACATGAGCTGACGAACAGTCTCTTTAACGGAACACACTCTCATTTCCTGGAGATGAGCGGAGGTGATATCAATCCGACCGAGATGGTCGCTTCCCTGATCAATCAAAAGAGCTCTATCGTAGAAGGCATTCTCTATGCGCAGGAAAAGATCAAAGGTTCCATGACCTTTTTGATCATGACTCCCAAGGGCATCTATGCGTCAAGAGACCGATGGGGAAGAACCCCGGCCGTGATCGGCAAAAAAGATACCGGCTACTGCGTGTGTTTCGAGAGTTTCTCTTATCTCAATCTCGGCTATGAGCCTGAGAAAGAACTGGGACCCGGAGAGGTCGTGTTCATCACCCCGGACGGCTATGAGGTGATCGTCCCTGCCCGCAGTGAGATGCGCATCTGTTCCTTCCTCTGGATCTACTATGGATTTCCGGCTTCTTCCTACGAAGGCGTCAATGTAGAAAATATGCGCTACGGATGCGGACGGAAATTGGCTGAACGCGACATGCGCAGGGGCAACATTCATCCTGACTGCGTCGCAGGCGTTCCGGACTCCGGGATCGCACACGCCATCGGATATGCCAATACATCCGGCGTGCCTTACTCCAGGCCTTTCGTCAAATACACGCCTACATGGCCCAGATCATTTATGCCCACACACCAGAGCAAAAGAGATCTGATCGCTAAGATGAAGCTGATCCCGATCCACAAGCTGATCGGCGGAAAGCGCCTTCTCCTGATCGATGATTCGATCGTGCGCGGCACGCAGCTGAGGGAGACAACGGAATACCTCTATAACAGCGGCGCCGCGGAAGTCCACATCCGTCCGGCCTGCCCTCCGCTGGTCTTCGGCTGCAAATACCTCAATTTCTCCAGATCGGATTCGGAGAAGGAACTGATCACAAGAAGAAAAATGGAGATGCTGGAGGGAACCGCGTCCTTCTCAGAGGCAACGCTGGAGAAATACACGGATCCTGATTCCGACCAGTATCATGCAATGCTGGAAGAGATCCGCAAGGAACTCAATTTCACGTCGCTTCATTATCACCGTCTCGATGATATGATCGATTCGATCGACATCGCTCCGTGCAATCTGTGCACATACTGCTGGAACGGAAGAGAATAAAATAAAGAGGCCGCCCGGGAGATCATCTCTCCGGGCGGCTGTTCATTTTTCCTGTGATCTGTGAACCGCACAATATTTTGAAGCGGTCACCGAAGTTTCATCGGTACGTAGTGCTGATGCTCGCCGATATACTTGGTCGCGGGCCGCATGATCTTTCCGTCGTACATCTTGTTCTCCATATTATGTGCGACCCATCCGGCAACGCGGGCGATCGCGAAGAGGGGCGTATACAGATCCTCGGGAATGCCGAGCATCTTGTAGGCAAAGCCGGAATAGTAGTCCACGTTGGTGCAGATCGTTTTCCCTTTTCTCTCCATGACGACCTTCTTGACGACCGTTTCGAATGCCTCGTAGAAATCATATCTCTCAGGGCATCCCTGCTCCTGGGACAGTTTGTGGCAGAGGTCCCGCAGAAGCTCACATCTGGGATCGCTGAGCGTGTAAACGGCGTGGCCGAATCCGTATATGAGACCTGAGTTGTCAAAATAGTCCTTGTCCAGAATTCTCTCGACAATGGTGCGCAGCTGGTTCTCATCACAGGAGTAATGCGTATCCGCGATGATCTGCTGCATCATCTTGGTGACGCTGATATTGGCACCGCCGTGTTTGGGTCCCTTGAGAGAGCCGATGGATCCGCATACGGCCGAGTAGAGATCAGTCCCTGTGGATCCCATAACGACGTTCGTGAAGGTCGAGTTGTTTCCTCCGCCGTGCTCCGCATGGATCATGAGGATGGCATCGAGCACAGAGGCTTCCTGATCGGTGAATTTGCCGTCCGTGCGGAGCATGTAAAGGATGTTCTCCGCGATGGAGTACTCGGGCCTGGGATAGTGAATGATCAGGGAATTTCTGTAAAAATGGTGCATCTTGGCAAAATAGGAATAGCACCCGATCGAAGGAAACTTTGCGACCAGATCGATTCCCTTGAGCAGTGTCTGATAAGTATCCTGTGCATCCGGATCCGGCGCGTAGTTGTACAGGGAGATCGTACAGGACTGCAGCTTATTCATCAGATTTCTCGACGGTGTTCTCAGGATATCATTGGTGAGGAAATCGGAGGGCAGATCATAGCGGTCGGACAGACACTTCTTGAAACTCTCGAATTCCGTGCGGTCAGGCAGAAAACCGAACAGCAGAAGAAAGACCGTCTCCTCGTATCCGTAGTGACTCTGGCGGTTCTTGAGAAGTTCACGGATGCTGTAGCCGCGATAGATCAGGTCACCTTCACAGGGAATGACATGTCCCTCATCGTCCATGGTATATCCTATGACGTCGCATACTTTGGTAAGACCGATGCGGACACCGGTGCCGTCGTCATTTCTGAGTCCTTTTTTGACATTGTATTCTTTGAACAGCGGGTTGGGGATATCAGTGTAATTGGAGGATCTCCCGAAAAACCGTGCCAGTATATTATCGTCATGAAAAATCAGGTTATTATCCATCGATTGTCTCCTTTGGATTATTGTATACAAGAATTCAACATTTCTGCCTATTATATCATGTTCTCGATATTTTAGAACAGTAAATTACCGCCGGTGTTGAGATTTTTATGCCTGAAATGGTATCATAGTAGAAGTATCCGGACCGAACATTTATTTCCGGTCCGGGATCATAACATATATTTGAGATGGATCTAATGCGAAAAAGGCAGCATATATGAGTAAAAAAGGTGTAAAAAGTCCCCAAAGCACAGCACAGGAAATTTCCGAAGGACTCTCATCCATACAGAAGGTCGTGCTGGAAGCCCTCTTGAGAGAATATGAGATCGCGATGATGCTGGATCTCAACGACGACTCCTACGAAATCTTTAAAATGGCCGGAAGATTTGCCAGATTTCTCTCCGGCATCTTCAGAAAGAGGTTTTCCGCGACCATGCTGGAGATCGCGGACAGCTGCATTTATTCTTACGACTACGACCTCTTTATCAGCGCAGTCAGCCTCGACAGTCTGAGAAACCGGCTGGAGACGGAGTCCTACTACAGCTTTGTGTTCAGGGCGATCACCAGCAGGGGACCTGAGTATTTCCGAATGAGGATCATCAAAGCGGAGGAGGGATCCAAGGCTTTTGTAGGCGTATCCTGTATACAGGATGAGATGAGCAGGGAGCTGCAGCAGAGAAGACTCTTCGAGGGGGCGCTCGACAGAGCCAGAAGCGCGGACTCCGCCAAGAGCACATTCCTCACCAACATGTCCCATGACATCCGCACACCTATGAATGCGATCATCGGTTTTACCAATATCGCATCCTTACATCTGGACGATACGGAAAAGGTCAGGGACGCGCTCGACAAGATCCGGACTTCCAGCAATCATTTGCTGAGCCTGATCAATAACGTCCTGGACATGAGCCGGATCGAGAGCGGCAGGATCACGATCAATGAGAACCGCTGCAGCCTGGAAAACATCGTGGAGAACATCTGCAATATCATGCAGCCGCAGATGCAGGCCAAAAAACTGACTTTCCACGTGGAAATGAAATCCGTGTCGGATCCGGAAGTCTACTGCGACGACACCCGGATCACCCAGCTTCTTCTCAATCTGCTGAGCAATGCTGTGAAATACACGCAGGAGGGCGGAGAGATCATCCTGACCGTAAGGCAGAAAAAGACTGTGCACGGCAGCCGCTACAACGGTTATGAGTTTATTGTGCGCGACAACGGGATCGGGATCAGCAGAGAATTCCTCCCCCATGTGTTCGAGCCCTTCGAGAGAGAGAGCGGAAGGATTGAGAACAATTCCTACGGCAGCGGTCTCGGGATGTCCATTGCGAAGGGGATCGTCGATATCATGGGCGGCAGCATCCGCGTCGAGAGCGAAGTCGATGAGGGAACTGTATTCGTCGTCAATCTCGAATTCAGGCCTGTCAGGAACAATGAAGATCTCTATGCAGAGCTGAACGGTGAAGAGAGCAGCGATCCGGAGGACTCGGAATATTCCCTGACCAGTGAAGACAATATGGCGGTCTTCCGCGGGTACAGAGCGCAGGACGGCACCAAATCCGGCAATCTGGGCGTGGTCGAGGGACGAAGGCTCCTCCTGGTGGAGGACAACCCTCTGAACCGGGAGATCGCAGAGGAAATGCTGGTCGAAGACGGTTTTAAGGTAGACACCGCGGAAAACGGAAGAATAGCACTGCAGAAAATCATGGGTTCGGATCCCTGGTACTATTCAGCCGTCCTCATGGATATCCAGATGCCTGTCATGGACGGCTATGAAGCGACGGAGAGGATCCGCCTTCTTCCTGACAGGAGCAGGGCGCAGATCCCCATTATAGCGATGACGGCAAATGCCTTTAACGAGGACCGAAGCAAAGCGGCAGAGTGCGGCATGGATGCCTATATCACGAAACCCGTGGATCTTTTGACGCTCCGCTATGTACTCCGGCGGGTTCTCAGATAACAATACACTGCAAATCAGGAGGAACTACTATGATACCGGCTTATTCAATTGATCCCGCAAGACAATACCATATTCAGGTGGCAAAGGGGGAAGTCGGGAAATATGTCCTGCTTCCCGGTGATCCCAAGAGATGTGCGAAGATCGCAAAGTATTTCGATGACCCGGTCCTGGTCGCGGACAGCCGTGAATTTGTAACCTATACGGGAACGGTCGACGGCATCAGGGTCAGCACCGTATCAACGGGGATCGGAGGTCCCTCCGCGGCGATCGCATTGGAGGAACTTGTCAACTGCGGGGCGGATACATTTATCAGGGTCGGGACCTGCGGAGGAATGCAGGAAGAGGTGCTCAGCGGAGATCTGGTGATCGCTTCGGGCGCGATCCGCATGGACGGAACGAGCTCCGAATACGCGCCTTCCGAATACCCGGCGGTCCCGGATCATGAAGTGCTGTGTGCGCTTTGCGAAGCGGCCGAAAGTCTGAACGAAAGACACCACATCGGCGTCGTTCACTGCAAAGATGCCTTCTACGGACAGCATAATCCGGAGCTTCTTCCTCAGAGCAGCGTCCTGCTGCAGAAATGGGACGCCTATCTCAAGATGGGCTGTCTTGCCTCTGAAATGGAGTCGGCCACACTGTTCATCGTCGGCGCTTACAGAAAGGTGAGGACAGGAACCGTTCTTCTGACCATGGCCAATCAGACCCGCGCGGCCAAAGGGCTCAGCAATCCCATTGTTCACGATACGGACAGCGCCATCAAGACAGCGATCGAAACGGTGAGGATCCTGAGCAGAAAGGATCGGAAGTGACATGGCGGATGAGATAAAGACAATGAAGGTCAGCGCAGATATGTGTGAAGCGCTGATCAATACAGCGCTGCAGATGAGAAAGAAAGCTTATTGCCCTTACTCAAAGTTTTCTGTAGGTGCGGCTCTCCTGTGCAGTGACGGCACTGTTTATACAGGCTGCAACGTAGAGAACGCGGCGTATTCCGTCTCGATCTGCGCGGAGAGGACAGCTTTTGTCAAGGCAGTCAGCGACGGGAAGAGAGAATTCACAGCGATCGCCATAGCGGGAGGGATCGCGGAGCAGCCGGAAAAATACAGCTATCCCTGCGGCACATGCAGACAGCTCATGCGGGAGTTCTGCGAACCCGGGCAGTTCAGGATCATTGTCGCGATCAGTCCGCAGGATTACAGGATCTGCACGCTGGAGGATCTGCTCCCCGAATCCTTCGGACCGGGGAACCTTGTCTGAGCAAAGCCGGGATAGCAGCGCATAAGAAGCGGCAGCGGCAGCAGCATCATCAACAGCCCCAACATTCTTCTCATTCCCAGATGCAGCACCAGTAGCACTTCTCCTAGGTCTCCCAACAGCTCCCCTACCACTAGCATTACC
>ODAI011764991.1_pt1 | contig 11707 bp, 12 predicted proteins | sample 1539321 | NCBI WGS metagenome assembly ODAI01 (sample SAMN02144231, study PRJEB22623) | gut metagenome | biome: sheep rumen | host: Ovis aries | place: New Zealand
GACAAGAACACCAACACGAACATCCGTTACAAAGTGGGCAAAGCGCTGAATTGCAACTCGAAGAACGTGTTTACCATTGAACAGCCCAAACAAGTGGGTCTGCCGTGCCCGAACGTGAGCAGCAGTTACGCGTTCTGCACAGGAAGCGATTTCTTCGCCTATCCGAACCAGTTCAATTATTACGCCCAGTACTACCGCAACACTTTCCAACACGGCGGTATTTCGTTGGAGGAAATGATCATCCCGTTAGTAACTCTCACACCCAAAAAGTGAAACGGATAGCGTACATACTACTATTGTTTCTCCTTCCGGCGGCGCAGATACAGGCGGAAAAGACGCTTACCGTGCTGACCTGGAACACGTACCGTTTGGGCAATTTCAAGAAACCGGCACAGAATGAAGTGCTGCGATATCTGATGAGCCAGGACGCGGATGTGATCTGTTTGCAGGAGGTGGATATTTACAAAAACGGCAAGTATCTGACCTTAGCAGAAGTGAAGCAGCTTTTGGGCAAGAAATACCGGTATTCGTACCTTGATTTTGCGGTATATGACAAGCGTCATCAGTTCGGCACGATGGTATGGTCCAAGTATCCGTTGATACACAAACAGAGCATTCATTATGAGACGCGTGGTAACCTCTCCAACCGCTGCGACATTGTGATAGAAAAGGACACGATCCGGCTGTTTAACAATCATTTGGAGTCGTACAGTTTCACCGCCAAAGACTTGGACGACATGGATCAGATCCGCGCCAAGACGAAACGTGCTATTCCGTTGCGCAACAAACAGGCTCAGGTGATACGAAAAGAGATAGAGGCGAGCCCCTATCCCGTTATTGTGTTAGGCGATTTCAACTCCATAGCACTCAGTTTCGCTTATCTTCATATCAGCAGCGGCTTACATGACGCATGGCGTGAACTGCATCCCTTCCGCTGGGGTGCGACCTGCGAGCACCGAGGAATAGGTCTGCGGATTGATTATATTCTTTGCTCCGACCCTCTTGTGCCGGTTCAATGCACTATTCCCGATGCCCCGGGTTCGGATCACAAGCCCGTTGTGGCGAAACTGCGTTTTTAGTTTGGCGGCAAGCCGCTGGTTTGAAGTGGTTTGAAATCGTTTGAAATCGTTTGAAGTGGTTTAGACCCTCTTCTGGTAGTGATAATTGCTGAATCTGTCGGATTTGGAACTATCCAAACGTTGATGGCCACCGAATTTGTTTTTCCATTCATTCCATAACTCACCGGGTTCACGCCAGTTCGTTTTCTTCCAATAGAGCACTAATAGCCATCCGAAGAGCATACCTCCGAGGTGCGCGAAGTGCGCCACATTGTCCGCCGTGAAGCCAGCTACGGAGCCTAAGCCGGCGAAGAGTTCAATCAAGGCATATCCTATTACGAAAATACGCGCGCGTATAGGCACAGGAATAAAAAGGATATAAAGCGGAACATCGGGGTATAGCCATCCGAAAGCGAACAGAATACCGAAGACCGCTCCGGAAGCACCGACGGTGGTCAGCATAGAGGCATAATGCGCCAGCGCCGCGGCGCCGTAATGAGTGCTCATGTTCGCCAGCATAAGGCTCCAAACGCCCTCCTGGATCAGAGCCGCGCCGAGCCCGCAAACCAGATAATAAATCAGGAATCTCCTCTCGCCCCATTCATTCTCAATCATCGGGCCGAACATCCACACCGCGAACATGTTAAAGAAAAGGTGGCTGAGGTTCGCATGAAGGAACATGTAGGTCAGAGGTTGCCACAGATGAAAAGTGGAGGCGGAAAAATAATGCAAGCCTGCAATGTCATTGAGGTCAATACCATAGCGCTGAACCATAGAGGCCAGCAGATAAACAACACAGTTCGCTATTAAAATATAGCGCGTTACAGTTGGGATATTTCTCATAATTAGTCTTTTATCGTGTTTGCTATTTCGAGCACAAAATTACTGCTTTTTTTTGAATTATTCATACAAAAAGTACGCCAAAATGCAGAAAAAGCATTTTTTTTAACTAAAAACGTATTTTTTTTGAAAAAATAGTTGCATAAATCAAGAAAAAGTTGTAACTTTGCAGCCGATATTCCTAAAAGAGGGAAATTATTTACTTTTTTAACCATTAATAAACTCTAAAGTTATGAACAAAGCAGAATTTATCAAAGCAGCAGCAGCCAAGGCAGAGGTATCTGTAGCAGCCGCAACAAAAGTTATCGACGCAGCTCTTGAGGCAGCAGTAGAAGCAGTAAAGAATGGTGAGAACGTACAGCTCGTTGGCTACGCTAACATCGTCGTAGCTCAAAAAGCAGCTCACACCGCAAAGAACCCGCGTACCGGCGAAGTAGTAAACGTACCTGCAAAGAAGGTTGTTAAAATCAAACCGGGCGCTAAATTTGCTTTCTAATCGGCAATGTAGCTTTATAAACGAGTTGCCCTAAAAAACGGGTAACTCGTTTTTCGTCTGTTTATTTAATTTGGGCAAATTCATTTTGTCCGTTGTATTTTAACTTATGTTAAACATTATTTTATGCGGTGCGCCGGGTAGCGGCAAAGGCACTCAATCTGATTTTATTGTCAAGAAATACGGTTTGCAACACCTTTCCACCGGAGATGTTCTAAGAGCCGAGATCGCTAAAGGAAGTGAATTAGGTCAACAGATCGATGCACTCATTTCAAACGGAAACTTAGTACCGGACGAAATGATGTACGGTGTGATTGACAACTATTTAGCTTCTCTGCCGGCGGATTGCAAAGGAACAATCTTCGATGGTTATCCCCGTACAGTAGCACAAGCAGAGGCATTAACGGAGTTGCTCCGTAAATACAACATGGAGGCTATTATGATCGACCTCATGGTAGATGAGCAACTGCTGATCCAGCGTCTGATAGAGCGTGGCAAAGTGAGCGGACGCGCCGATGACAACCTCAACACGATTCGTCACCGCATTGCCGTTTATCACAACCAAACCGAGCCGATTGCGCATTATTACCTGCACAACGGTAACTACGAGGCTGTGAACGGAAACCACAACATGGAGGATGTATTCCTCCAGATTGAGCGCATATTGAACCGCGTCAATCATTAAAATCGTAATAAATCCCTTTATGGCTGCAAATTTCATCGATTACGTTAAGATCTACTGCCGCTCCGGTAAGGGCGGCGCAGGTTGCATGCACCTTCATCGCGCCAAGTATCTGCCCAAAGGCGGCCCGGACGGCGGCGACGGCGGTAAAGGCGGTTCGGTCATTTTGCGCGGAAACCGCAACTTATGGACGCTGCTGCACCTCAAGTACCAGAAACATATCATGGCGACAGATGGCGGCAAAGGCGGTCAGAGCCGTTCGTTCGGAAAAGACGGCGAAGACAAGATCATCGAGGTACCCTGCGGCACAGTGGTCTATGACGGCGATACAGGTGAATTCATCTGCGAAGTAAAGGAGCATAACGAGCGCGTGGTCCTGCTCAAAGGCGGCCGTGGCGGACTTGGCAACTGGCATTTCCGCACGGCTACGAATCAAGCCCCGCGGTATGCACAGCCCGGTGAACCGGCACAGGAACGGACGGTGATCATGCAACTCAAAGTGTTGGCAGACGTGGGGCTGGTCGGTTTTCCCAATGCCGGCAAATCGACCCTGCTGAGCGTTGTTTCGGCAGCCAAACCGGAGATAGCCGACTACCCGTTCACGACCCTCACGCCGCAGTTGGGTATCGTTTCCTATCGTGACGGACGGTCGTTCTGTATGGCAGACATACCGGGTATCATCGAAGGCGCGAGCGAAGGAAAAGGTTTGGGTCTGCGTTTCTTGCGGCATATAGAGCGCAATGCCGTATTGCTTTTCATGGTACCGGCTACGAGCAAGGACATTGAGGCGGAATACAATATCCTGCTCAATGAGTTGGAGCAATACAACCCAGAGTTGCTGACCAAGGCGCGCATTTTAGCGATCACCAAATGCGACCTCCCGCGGATAGACGAAGAGGGCAACGAACTGCCCGCTATCAGCGATCAACTCGCAACGCTCAAGTCCAAACTCGGAATAGAGGTTCTTCCTATTTCTTCCGTAGCAGGAGAAGGTATTGATGCCCTCAAAGACGCCCTGTGGGAGGAGTTGAACAAGGAACAGAACCAAGTGATTGAGATCTCTCACGCGCCGATTGATATAGAGAAGATCGAGCGTGAAGAGCCCGAAGCACGCGAGGAGGAAGAAGAGGGAACTATCTACCTCAACGAAGTAGAGGAAGAATGGGATCTGGACAAATACAAAGGCATCGGCTGGGATAATTGATAATTGACGTGCGAAGCACCTTCTACGATAGAATGATCGAATGGCGTGAACGCCATATCTCCGAGAAGCATCTGGTGTTGCTGCTCTCGTTCTTCGTAGGCGTGTTCTCCTCCATGGCGGCGGCGATCCTCAAATCGTTCATCCACCTCATTCAGTGGTTCGTCGAGGAGCAACTGATCGCCAATGAGCATACCTGGTGGTACCTCATTACGCCGGTGATCGGTATTACCCTCTCGGCGATTTTCGTCAAATATGTGGTCCGCGATGATATTTCTCACGGTATCACGAAGATCCTCTATGCCATCTCGCAACGCAAATCCATCATCAAAGCACATAACATGTGGTCCTCGGTGGTGGGTTCGGGTCTAACGATCGGTTTCGGTGGATCGGTCGGCGCCGAGGCACCTATTGTGCTCACCGGCGCAGCCATCGGTTCAAACCTCGCGAAAGCCTTCCGTCTTGACCAGAAGACGATGATGCTCATGATCGGTTGCGGCGCGGCAGGAGCTATCGGCGGTATTTTCAAAGCCCCTATCGCCGGCTTGGTCTTCACGTTGGAAGTGCTGATGATGGATCTGACCATGACCTCGGTGGCGCCGTTGCTCATTTCGTCCGTCACCGCCACGGCGATCTCGTATATCCTCACCGGCACAGATCCTATGTTCCCGCTTGAGGCGAACGAGCCGTTCTTGGTACAACGTATTCCCTGGTATCTCGTTTTGGGCGCTGTCTGCGGCCTCATCAGCCTCTATTTCACGCGCGGCATGAACCGCCTGGAGCAATGGTTCAAACATACCATTACGAACATGTGGCTCAAACTGCTACTCGGCGGAGCCACACTGAGTGTGCTCATTTTCATCTTTCCGCCGCTCTACGGCGAGGGCTATGACGTCATCCGCCAGCTCATCAACGGTGATTCGCTTTCCGCGTTGCAAAACAGTCCCTTGGAGCATAACGAATGGGCTGCAAGGAACGGCTCATGGCTCTTACTGACCTATTTCGGCTTTATTATCCTCTTTAAGATCGTGGCTTCGGTGGCAACGAACGGAGCCGGAGGTGTCGGAGGGATCTTTGCTCCTTCGCTCTTTATGGGTGCCGTAACAGGTTTCCTGACCGCCCGTATTATGAACATGTGCGGTCTCATCGTGCCGGAGACGAATTTTGCGCTTGTTGGCATGGCGGGACTGATGTCCGGCGTCATGCACGCGCCCTTAACCGGTATCTTCCTTATCGCCGAACTGACCGGCGGCTACCACCTTTTCATGCCGCTTATGATCGTCTCCGTCATATCGTATCTGACAATTATGCTCTTCGAGCCGCACTCCCTCTACGCGATGCGTTTGGCGCAGAAAGGCGAACTGCTCACCCATAACAAAGACCGCAACGTGCTCACGCTGCTCAAGATGGATTCGGTGTTGGAGACCGATTTCGTCACGATTTTCCCGGAAATGACTTTAGGCGAACTGGTCAAAGTGATCTCCGAAAGCAAACGCAATATCTTCCCGGTTATTGACCATGACGGCAGGCTGAAAGGCATTCTGCTGTTGGACGAAGTGCGCAATATCATGTTCCAGCCTCGGCTGTACAAACGTTTCACGGTGGGTCAGCTTATGACCTCGCCCGCGGCTATTTTACGCTTCGATCTGCCGATGGAAAAAGTGATGGAGATATTCGAAGACACCGGTGCATGGAATCTTCCCGTAGTGGATGGCGAGCGTCGGTATTTAGGTTTCGTCTCCAAATCCAAGATCTTCAATTCCTATCGCCACGTCCTCGTCCATTTCTCTGACGAGTAACAAACAAAATACGCTCCACTTGCTACTCTCTTGCCGAATTGTATAAAAAAAATTTGCATATATCAGAAAAAATTTGTACCTTTGCAGCCGCAAAGAAAAATAGATTATTAATAATATATGGCTGTGCGTAAAATTAATATTGACAACTCGGAAATATCTGTCATCTTCGGTCTTCACGATGAGGATTATATTTGCCTGACGGACATGGTGAAAGCCGGAGATAATAGCGATAGAACGAATATTGTTATCCAAAACTGGATGCGTCGCAAGGATACTATTTCATACCTTGGTGTATGGGAAAATCTGCACAATCCGGATTTTAAAAGCATCGAATTCGATGCAATTAAAAATGCATCAGGAACAAACCGTTTTATCTTAACAGCGAAAGAATGGATAGAACGCACAGCAGCTATCGGTATTATCGCTAAATCTGGTCGTTATGGAGGGACGTACGCACATAAAGATATAGCATACCATTTCGGCATGTGGTTATCTCCGGAATTTAATTTACTTGTTGTTAAGGAGTTCCAGCGTCTCAAAGAGGAAGAACAAAAAGCACTTGGATGGTCAGCAAAGCGCGAGTTAGCAAAGATTAACTATCATATACATACAGACGCGATCAAAGCAAACCTTGTGCCGGAAGAGATAAGCCAATACCATCGCTCGCTGATTTATGCCAACGAAGCTGACGTGCTCAATGTGGCTTTGTTTGGAATGACGGCAAAAGAGTGGCGCGACGCTCATCCTGAGGACAAAGGTAATATACGCGATTATGCAACGATAAACCAGTTGATCTGTTTGAGCAATATGGAGAACCTCAATGCAGTTTTTATCAACGAAGGTCTGCCGCAACGCGAGCGTCTCCAAAAACTCAACCAGATAGCTATTCAACAAATGACCGTTCTGGAGAACGTAGAAAACAAGCATATTTTGAAATAATACTCGTCCCCTCTCCGAGACGTAAAAGAAAGGAGAAATACAAGCGCAAAGCGTTGCGCTAAATAAATATAAACAAAGCATTACTATTATTTCGCGTTCAAGAAAAAGCCTGAGAAACTGATTCTTAAAATCGGAATAAAGTGTTCACGATTGTCTGTGACTTGATCAATATGCTATAATAATCCCTTTAGGTGTGGATTATCTAAGCATATTGACGGGTTTATTCTCAGGCTTCCCGTGAACGCGAATAGAGGTTCACACCTTTTTTATTCCCTAAACGATTGATAGTAAGCAAATCGAATTACTATCAATGGATCAAAACAAACTATATTTACCGGGATTAAACGGGATTCGTGCAGTTGCAGCAATAACGGTATTATTTGGGCACATGTGGGCTCCGTTCGGAAACTGGGGAGTAACTCCTCCGTGGAATATTCCGTGGCCGAATGGTCCTGTAACTACTTTTTTTGTTATCAGCGGTTTCCTCATTACTTATCTGCTAATGAACGAAATAGGTAAGACGAATGACGTCAGCATCCCCAAATTTTACATGCGCCGTATTCTGCGTATTTGGCCTCTCTATTACACCTATTTGGCACTCGCGCTATTAACCACATGGCTCTTACATGACGAAATCAATAATGCCGCTTGGTTCTATACGTTCTTTTCCGGCAATATATCTCATGCAATCGGATTAGGCATTATTCCTCTCTTCCATTTTTGGAGTTTAGGCGTAGAAGAGCAGTATTATCTTTGGTATCCATGGATGGTGAAATATAGCAAGAAACGCGTCCTTACATTTGTATCTATTCTGTTTGTCTGTTGGTTCGTGGCAAAATTGGCGGCGTACATATTCATCGGTAAAGGTTTGACTTATCGCATATTAGGCGTGACGCAGTTTGATTGTATGATGTTGGGTGCGATGGGGGCAATCATGTATTATCGCAAAACAGAATGGTTCTGTAAGTTATGTTCAAATCGTTTTGTAGCCATCGTAGCATGGGGATTGTTTTTTACTTCCGGCTTGTATGCGGATTTTATACCATCTCCTGTGCGTAATGAATTTATTGCGTTCATTTCGTTACTTGTCATTATGGCAGGATTATTGCGCAAACCTATCTTGGAAAATCGCGTAATGAACTATTTAGGTCAAATTTCGTACGGCATTTATGTTATTCATCCCTTGCTGATATATGTGTTAACGCGTCTTATCAGACCGACAGATTATCTATCGAACGATGTAGCATCCGTAGTTATTTTTATCACTATGACCATTTTGACAATCGTTCTTGCGGGTCTATCGTATAAATTCTTTGAAATGCCTTTTTTACGTTTGAAAAGTAAGTTTAGTGTTGTACAAAGTACAAATTCCAAAGAATAAACCTTTCAACTACAATTATTTAGGCGAGCATTGCAAGGTTGGATTGATGCAATTTTGCGCAAATTCACACTTCCACAAATTCACACATCCGTTTCGGTTTGCGTGTATGTTACGCGTATGTTACGCGGAGGTTAGATAGTTGGGGGGGTCTTAAAAATCGTACATTTAATCACACGGTATCTCGTCGGTGTCTCGTCGGTCTCTCGTGATCTATCGTCCCGTATGTCTCCCGTAAGCGAGTCGTAAGCGAGTCGTAAGAGGGTCGTGTGAGAGGCGTGTCAAGCTAAATCTTAATAATCGGCAATTAAAGGACAAAATGAACTTGCATAATTGAATAAAATTCAATTGAAGTTAAGAGCGGAGATGTCATCCTTGCACTGTTTGAGAAGCGTAGTCGCTTCGGAGGCTAAACGCTTGTACTCGTCCATGCCTAAGGCTTCAGCTTGCTCCAAACGGAGAATGATGGACTCGGCTTGCTTTATTTTTTCATCGAAAGACATAAGATAATTGACGATTTATTTTCCTTTTCCTTTGATGATGACACCGATGGTGAAGAAGAGGATCTTGAGGTCAAGGAGGAGCGACATGTTCTCAACATAGACAATATCGCAATTCAGACGCTCGATCATCTTTTCCATGGTATCGGTATAACCGACACGGATCGGTCCCCATGAAGTCAAGCCCGGACGCACTTTGTAAAGCAGGCAGTAATAGGGCGCCTCTTTCATGATCTGCTCAATGAAATAGGGTCTTTCGGGTCTCGGTCCGACGATAGACATGTCTCCGCGGAGGATGTTCCATAACTGCGGCAGTTCATCCAAACGGTATTTGCGAAGCCACTGCCCCACTTTGGTGATACGGGGGTCATGATCCTGCGTTATTTGCGGCACGCCATCTGCTTCTGCGCCTTGGATCATCGTGCGGAACTTATAGATACGGAACGGCAGTCCGTAGTGCCCGATACGTTTCTGGCTGTAGATAACCGGTCCTTTGGACGAACACCACACCAAAGCGGAGATGACCAGCAGTAACGGCGACAGGAAGATCAGTCCAAGAACCGATGCCACGATATCGAACGCACGCTTGATACAGAGTTCCGAATCCAACATGTTATACTCGGTGATACGGATGAGTGAAGGTCGGTCGATAAAACCGATACGTGCGGCGCCGGTTAACATGTCATATACACGCGGGACCATGCTGATCTGGCACATGAGCGGGTATAGTTGCGCGATGATTTCGTATAACTGCCTGTCGGTATGTCCTTCCGGCAGGTCGATGATCACCTCATCCAATTCGCCGACCTGAAGCCGTTTCGCCTCATCCATAGAATGAATAGTGCGCGTACGCATGACACCACGGCGACGGGAAAGGAGCGTGATTGTCAGACGCGGGATATAGCTGAGGGTGAACTGCAAGCCAAACAGCACAATCAACGACACCAGATAGCGGTTATACGACTCCACTTGGTCGTCGATGATGATAATAAAGAAAAAGAGCAGGGATATGAAGGCGGCGGACAAGAACGTGCGCAGGAACTCTCGCCAGAGGGGTTTCTGGAAAGGCCTGAGGTAATAGCCGGAGAGGTAATAGACGCTCAGGCAGATAAGAGGATAGACGACCAAGGGTAGCCAGAAACTGAATGCAGGTATCAGGACATCGCTGAAAGTAGCCACTCTGCCATCATAGACTAACCAACGAAACGCCAGGAAACACAGCCAAACCAGCTCACTACTGATGAGGTCCGCTAAGATATACCATAATTGTTGTTTGCGCCTAAGGGTCATAAAGTAAAGTACAATGCAAAGGGTTATTGGCGAATGATTGCAAAGGTGTTGTCCGTGTTCACTTTGATGATGGACGATGGTTGATGTGGTGTTTCATCGTCGCGCCGGAAGAGGCACACGTAATCCGCTCCGTCGAGCACTTCCTGCGCTATTTCTTTGAAGAAATGCGCCGTGGGTTGACCGCTGATATTGGCAGATGTGGAGACAACAGGTCGTTTGAGTTGCGCGCAAAGGGCTTTGCTGAACGGCTCATTCGTGATACGGATACCGACCGAGCCGTCTTCCGCAATGAGGTTTGGCGCCAAATGCCGAGCATTGGGATAAATGATTGTCAGGGGTTTTGCGTCATCCTCTTCATCGTGATCACGATCCGGAGAAACGGACTCCAGCAGCATTTCCGCCGTTTCGGGGACATCGACATAGTAGTTCAGTTTAGCCGCCGAATCGAGCAGAACGAGCATGGATTTGGAATCCTCACGCTGCTTGAGGGCATAGATCTTTTTCACAGCCTCCTCATTCGTTGCATCGCAACCTATTCCCCACACCGTATCGGTCGGATAGACCACTACTCCACCATTGCGCAACACACGTAACGCTTCCTGTAAATCTTCTTTATTGTATCGCTTTGCATCCATAATCGGTGCAAAGTTACTGCTTTTTTCTGAAATTGACAAACAAATTATGCAAATTTAAGAAATTTTCTTAAAAAACGTACTCAATATTTGCATATTTGCAAAAAAAGTAGTAATTTTGTAGCCGATTTAATAGGGCTTAATGGTAAACGTTAAATTGTTATGCCGTTAAATCGTTCAATTGTTAAGATAAACAACTAAATATTTTACAAAAATGGAAACATTAGATCTTACCAAGTATGGTATTCAGGGCGCAACTGTAATCGCCCACAACCCCTCTTACGAGTATCTGTTCGCAGAGGAGACGAAGCCGGAGTTGACCGGTTATGACAAAGGTCAGTTGACCGAACTCGGCGCAGTAAACGTAATGACAGGTATCTACACCGGTCGTTCTCCTAAAGACAAATACATCGTAGATGACGCTCAGAGCCACAACAACGTTTGGTGGACCACTGAGGGTTACAAGAACGACAACCATCCGATGTCCGAGGAAGTTTGGGCAAAGGTAAAAGAGCTGGCTATCAAGGAGTTGAGCAACAAGAACCTCTATGTAGTTGACGCATTCTGCGGCGCAAACAAAGAGACCCGTCTGGCTGTTCGCTTCATCGTAGAGGTGGCATGGCAGGCTCACTTAGTTAAGAACATGTTCATCCAGCCGACCGCAGAGGAGTTGGAGAACTTCGAGCCGAACTTCGTGATCTACAACGCTTCCAAGGCTAAAGTAGAGAACTACAAAGAGTTAGGTCTGAACAGCGAGACTTGCGTGGCATTCAACACCCCGAGGCGCGAGCAGGTGATCATCAACACCTGGTACGGCGGCGAGATGAAGAAAGGTATGTTCTCGATGCAGAACTACTACCTCCCGCTCCGCGGCATCGCTTCGATGCACTGCTCC
>ODAI012503924.1_pt1 | contig 11707 bp, 12 predicted proteins | sample 1539321 | NCBI WGS metagenome assembly ODAI01 (sample SAMN02144231, study PRJEB22623) | gut metagenome | biome: sheep rumen | host: Ovis aries | place: New Zealand
AAATTCTAAGTCCTCAAGTTTAAAATCACCAAGGAATTTGTGAGTCAGCGGATCCATACATGTATAACGTCCCATGCTGATGTCTTGAATTTCCATTGTCTTAGTATCTCCACGACGGCGGCACTTAGCACCAGTACGCAGGCGAGCTGGAGGAGTAGAAGTCCACCCAGAATCATTATTATTATTGTGCAAAGTACTTGCAGCAGGCTTTAATGGCTGAGGGGCAACAGGCTCTTCACTTGCATTGTTCTGCTTGCCATTGCTATACTCTCTGCTCATTTCCTCTTCGCTGTAGATATTAGCAATCTTTGCCTCCTTGCTATAGTATTCTGCTTCCTTATGTTCAAGGACGATAAGTGTTGCAGCCTCAGTAATAATGGCTATTGCACGAATGATATATACAAAGAAGAATGCTACAAAGGCATGCAATACACCTACTGCTATATATAAAGCGCCAAAACCCAACATTCCCTGAGCTGCCATCATAACACCAAAAACAATGATTCCAGCAGCTACCAGCAGTATCAACGTCTTGATGATATTCGCCCACATGTTGAGCTTACTTGATGTCTGATAATCCTCACACAGACGAACAATAGAGAAGTTAGATGTAATCTTTGCCATAATCTTTAGTTATTAACTATGCTCTAAAAATTTCAGTTTAGTACTCCGTCCCAGAATCGAACTGGGATCTACTCTTTAGGAGAGAGTTGTTCTATCCATTGAACTAACAGAGCAGCCTTTTTTATTTAACCCGGATGCAAAGGTACAACATTTTTATTAAATAACCAAAAAAATTCTATTTTACATTATGTCCTTAATCTTTTTTTACTATTTTTGTAACCATGAAACGCATAGGCTTACTCTCTGACACACATTCATATTGGGATGAACGTTATTCTCACTATTTCTCGGAATGTGACGAAATATGGCATGTCGGGGACTTTGGCAGCATAGAAATTGCCGATAAACTCAGGGAAATAAAGCATGGAGAGAACAACATTATTCTTCGTGGAGTTCACGGAAACATCGATGGTGACATCATAAGGCGCGAGTTTCCTGAAGTATTACGCTTTAAGTGTGAAGAGGTTGAGGTGCTGATGAAACACATCGGAGGGTATCCTGGGCGCTATGACCGCTCAATCTACTGGCAACTGACGCACAAGCCACCACAGCTGTTCATCTCTGGCCATTCACACATCCTGAAAGTAATGTATGACAGACTTTATGGATTCCTTCATATCAATCCTGGAGCAGCAGGCCTGTATGGTCAGCAGCCTGTCAGAACTCTCGTACGCTTCACCATAGACGGAAAAGACATCAAAGATTTGGAGATAATTGAGTTAAAGGGGAGTGAAAAAAGGGAGTGAAAAGAGGGAGTTATATAAACAAATAAATATGGTAATTATGAAAAGGATTTTTGTTTTTCTTATGTCGGGAGTAATGTTTGCTTCTTGCAGCAGCATTGGTAGCGGAGCGGCTGGAGGCGCAATGTTTGGTGGCATGATAGGAAGCGCTATCGGCGGTATAGCAGGCGGTTATCATGGTAGTAATCTGGGAACCTTGATAGGAATGGCTGGAGGTGCTGCAGGTGGCGCAGCAATAGGTGCTGCCGTTGAAAAAAGAGAACAACGCCTATATGATAATCAAGAAATGCAGTATGACGGCACACCATATGATAATAGACAATATGGCAATATCAAGGAAGACGAATACCACTATGTCATACAGACATCAGATTCTGCCCAACAGGATTATAACAAACAGCCGATGCAGCAGAATATAGACATTAAACAACTGCAGGCAGCAGAAAAAATGCTGGAAAATACTGTAACAGAACCGATAGTGATAGAAAATGTCGAATTCATCGGTAAAGACGGTAATGCAGGCATTCACATCGGCAAGGGTGACCTCGTAAAGATAGCTTTCGATTTCCGCAATACACAAAAGAAGACATTTATGAACGTTATGCCTATGGTTGAAGAAACAACGAAAAATAAACATTTGCTTGTTTCTCCTGCCATTACAATAGAGAGCATCGGTCCAACGAAAGCCCTACGCTATACGGCTTTCATCAGCGCCCAGAAAAACCTGAAAGGAGAAAATGCACACTTTGTTCTATACATCAACTCTGAAGGAGTAACGATGAGCAATAAGGTAGAGTTTGATGTTCCACTAAACTAAAAACACTACGATTTTATCGTATTATATGAAATACAAAAGCCACCCAAAAAGTGGCTTTTTATTTTGGTGATACTTAAAGTCAAATCTTATAATATTTGCAATCTTATTTGACACATCTTCCTTACGAATAACTATTAATGGATGTTAAATGCTGCTCTTTTGCAGAAAAAAGTTATTTGTTTGTTTGCCTGTTTATTAAATCCATCCTACTTTTGCAATCGAAAACAAAAGTAACTGTATGAAAAAAGAAAACAAGTTAACGTTGACGAGGGCAGAACTTGAAGTAATGGAAATCCTGTGGAAGAGCGGCAAAGCCCTTGATGTGCATGAGATGGTGGAAAACTACCCAGAACCTCATCCTGCTTATACAACAATATCTACAGTAGTACGCCTGTTGACAATGAAGGGTTTTGTTGGATTCAAAAAAGGAAACGGTAAACAACACCTTTATTTTCCTCAGATATCAAAAGCGGAATACATCTCAAAATCCGTAAGTGATGTGAAAGCGAACTTTTTTGGAGGTAGCGTTTCTTCGTTCGTCAGCTTCTTTCTTCAAGAAGAAAAACTAAGCAAAGAAGAGTTGGAAGAAATTGCTACCCTGGCTCTTTCACTCTCACACTCTGTATCTATTAAATAACTAAATAGATTCATTTACATTATGGGATTTATAACAATATATGCCATCAAATCAGCACTGTGTCTAACATTGCTTTACTTGCCTTATGTACTACTGATGCGTCGTGATACTTTTCATTCATTCAATCGCGTGTTATTGCTCTGTATTGTAGTGCTTTCACTATTGATGCCTCTATTCAATATCCCCATCATTTCAAATGCCCTTTCCATCGAAGAGTTTTCTGTTTCAAGTGAACTTAACGAAGCTTTTGGTTATGCAGACGAAGATATGCCGATAATGGAAGAAATTTATGCACCTACAACTAATGAAACGAATATGGAGTCTGAAATTACATGGATATCCACCATCGTACTATTATATATTATTGGAGTGTTTTTGTGTATAGGATGGAAAGCTCTACAACTCATACAACTCTATCGATACATGCCCTCCAATTGTCTCTGGAAAGATACAATAGACGGTATTAAAATCTATGGTCACCTCGACGGAGTCTGTCCATTCAGTTGGATGAATACGATTGTTATTAGTGACGAAGATTATAAGAATAATCCCTCTGTAATGCAACATGAGCGGGCACACATTCGTCTGCACCATTCGTGGGACAATCTGTTTGTTTCTGTTGTCGAAGTACTGCAATGGTTCAATCCCTGCATATGGATGCTTGATTACTCCCTCCGCGAAGTACATGAATACGAAGCCGATGCAGCAGTACTTAGTCATGGAGTCACCCTGCAAAACTATCAACGTTTACTCATAAGGAAAGCCATAGGTACCAGTTCTTTCACTTTTGCCAATGGCTTCAATCATAGTTTACTTAAAAATAGAATCAAAATGACGATGAAAAAGAAATCAAATCGCTGGAGTTATACAAAAGCTTTGTATTTACTCCCAGTTGCTGCTGTAGCACATATTGCATTTGCCACACCAGAGTTTACAGAGAAAGCTGATAATATCAGTAAAAGTAATGTTGAAGCATTAGTTGTAAACACTTCGTTTAACCCTGCTTTGGTAAAAACATCTTCTTCCCTTGGAATAGAAAAAAAAGAGAGCTCTTCTTCTATCACTCATCCTCTGTGGATTCTGAACGGAAATATTGTGGATTGGACATTCAGTATCGATGAAAAAATGATAAGAGAGAACCTATCAAAAAATTATATTTCTCAGATAATCAACATCCCTACAGATGCTATTGAATCTATCTCTATTCTTAAATCCACATCTGCCACAAGGAAGTGGGGAAGTAAGGGAAAGAATGGCGTGATTGAGATTGTTGCATCTGTAAAGAACAATCGTTTCAATAAAGTTGAAAGCGGAGAAACTATCACTGGACATCTGTATGATAACAATGGTCCTGTCAATGCAACAATATCAGAAGTGAAAGATGACTACAAAACAGTTGTTCAAAGCGTTACTCCGAATAAAATGGGAGAATTTCAGTTAAAGGTCATCAACCCTGACAACAAACTGTTAATTACCTCTCCAGATTATAAACAGGTTAGACAGCCGATTCGCCGAACATTTTATAATATTCAAATGCAGAAAACAGACAAATCGCTTGTCGCTTGTCCTCCTGAGAAGGTTTTTGTTAATAACTACAACTAAAAAAGTAAATTCCGCAAAATTTCCGTCCCTTACGGAAAAAGTTTCCACTCGGGACGAAAAAAGTTTTCGTTAACTACGAAAAAAAAATTGCCACACTTCAAGTAAGAGTGGCAATTATTATATCCTTTTAAAGTTTCTCACCATACATCAGGTCACCGGCATCTCCCAGTCCTGGAACGATATACTTGTGGTCATTAAGGATAGGGTCAATGGCAGCTGTATAAAGCACAATATTTGTGTTAGGGAACTTTTCATGCAGTCGGGCAATTCCCTGTTCGGTTGCTATGACAGAGGCAAGGATTATCTTCTTTGGCACTCCCCTTGTTACAAAAGCCTTATGTGCCAGGATAATACTTTCACCTGTTGCCAGCATAGGGTCAACAAGGATGAAGGTTTTCTTGTATAAATCAGGAGTTGCTATATACTCAATATGAACGTCAATATTATTGCACTCGCGATCTGTGTAATAGCGATAAGCTGAAAGGAAGGCATTTCCTGCTTTGTCAAAGATATCAATGAAACCCTGATGAAAAGGCAAGCCAGCACGGAAGACAGTACCTATGACAATATTATCTATCGGCAGATTCATCTTTGCTGTGGCCAAAGGGGTAACAACGTCTGTCTCCTTATATTTGAGGGTTTTGCTTATCTCGTATGCCATCAGGTTACCTATGCGTCTGATATTGTTACGAAAACGCATACGGTCTTTCTGAATGTTTACATCACGCAGTTCTGCTACAAACTGATTTATAATAGAGTTATTTGCTCCAAGATTGATAACTTTCATTATTCTTTTTCCTTTCCTTTGAACGATTTTACTTTCATACCAAGTTTGTCAGGCATTATTGCATTGAGGAAGATACCCACAAGTGCAGCAATGGCAAGCCCTGAAAGATGAACAGGACCTATTGCTATATCATCATTGGCACCATATTTCACACCAATAGCAAGTACCAATATCAAGGCTGCTACAAAGACATTACGAGAACTCTTCAGGTCAACCTTCTCCTCAACAAGATTTCGTACACCTACTGCTGATATCATTCCGTAAAGTATGAGGCTGACACCACCTATTGTAGCTGCTGGCATCAACTGTATGAGACAGGCAAACTTAGGACAGAAAGCCAGTATAATGGCTATACATGCTGCAATTCTTATCACCTTTGGGTCGAAGACCTTTGTAAGGTTCAATACTCCGGTATTTTCACCGTAAGTAGTATTTGCCGGTGCTCCGAATATAGAAGCCACTGCTGTTGCCACACCATCTCCGGTAAGAGTGCGATGTAAACCTGGATTTGACAAGAAGTCTTTTCCGACTGTTGAACCAATGGCACACATATCTCCGATGTGCTCCATGATAGTAGCAAATGCTATCGGCATAACAGCAAGAATGGTTGACAGCATCAATGTGGTATTTCCATCTTCAAAAGCAGCAAAAACCGTTCTATCCATCACAATAGGAAATCCTACCCATGCTGCTTCACCAAGAGGTTTGAAATCAACCTCTCCCAAGCATGCTGCCAATACATAAGATACGATTACACCGAGAAGAACAGGTATTATCTTTATTATTCCCCTACCCCATATAGAAGAAACTATTACAGTTATAATTGCTATGATTGCCAGGAGCCAGTTGGTTTGACAGTTGGCAATAGCAGAACCTGAAAGTACCAATCCGATAGCTATTACAATAGGTCCTGTCACTACAGGAGGGAAATAATGAAGTATCTTCTGCACTCCGAAAGACTTTATGAGTGCTGCCATTATAAAATACATGAAGCCAGCACATGCAACACCTATGCAAGCATAATCCAAAGCAAGAGTCTCAGAAAGCCCTTGAGCCATTCCCATCTCTTTTACAGAGGCATAACCACCAAGAAAAGCAAATGAAGAGCCAAGAAAAGCTGGAACATTCCACTTTGAAATAAAATGAAACATCAATGTTCCTATACCAGCAAAAAGAAGTGTTACAGAAACGTCCAAACCAGTAAGAAGTGGTACAAGGACTGTTGCGCCAAACATTGCAAACAAATGCTGAACACCAAGTATCATCATACGAGTAGTACCTAACTGGCGAGCATCATAAATAGCATTATTAGGTTCCATATTAAATAATATTAAGGTTTATTTTGTGTGCAAAGGTACGATTAAGCGAGCAAAATACCAAACAAAAATAAGAATTTTTTACTATAAATATAGATTTTTCTGTTATATCATTTATCATTACTTGTGAGCAAGCAGCTACATATTATAGGATAGTGATCTGATGACTTCACTTCGTTGTCAACCCAACATTTCAAGGGGGTTATATCAGAAGTGCAAAGTATATGATCTATGCGAACTCGCATAGCATTATGGCAATAGGAAAATCCAAATCCCCTACCCCTTTCCTTGTAACAATCCTTCAATCCCTTTGAAATTACATAGTGGGTATATGAGAGGGGAATATCGTTGAAATCGCCACAAACTATAGTTGATATGTCTGAATTTTCTTTGATAAATTCTGCTATCAACTCTGCTTGAGGAGTCCTCTTCTGTGCTGATGCCGACAGTTTTTTAAGATAATATTTGGAACCTGATTTCATACTGTCTTTTTCCACTTCTCCATTTGCAACACCATGGACAAGCTTGGAGAATCTTTCCTTTTCTCCGACAGACATCGACTGTGTTTCAAGGTGACAGTTAATGACAAGAAGCTGCTTTCCGTTGACATCTACCCAGATAGCTCCTGCTGCATTCGCTTTACTTGGAATCTCAAGATTTTTCTGCTGCTTTATAGGATATTTTGAAAGAAATGATATTAGTTCTCCTTTTTCAGAAGATGATTTCATAGTGACACTATACTTCATTTCAGGCATGTAATCCTTTATTATGTCTTTAATTTTGTCATTCAATGCAGATTCCTGAAAACATGCTATATCAGGATTTTGGGAAGCAATGTATTCAATAATATTTTCTTTTCTATTTTCGTCTGTTTTATCATAATTTCCCCAATCGCATGTATTATACGATATAATCGTCAATTTTGTTTGTGAGGAAGATAATTCGGTAGGTTCATCTACCGATGAAGAAGTGAAAAAAGGGCAATAAAGGCTCAGAGGTTGGTAAGCAGCAATGAAACCTAACACAGGAATAATCAGATACCTCCAATTTACAAATACCCATAATGCAAGGAAGAAACCATTCAGAAACAGGAATACTGGAAAAAAGTATCCCATCAACGACAAATATGGCCAATTTATCGGTGATAATATATGAGAATATCCTGTGACGAGTAACCCCACCACAGAAATAACATTCAGTATTATAAGAATTATAATAGGCAGTTTAGCGAATTTCATACCCATCCCAACCATTGAAGGTATCACTGGTTTTACGCCAAAACTTTATCAGGAAATATCCAAATAACATTCCTCCAAGGTGTGCTACATGTGCTACTCCGTCTCCTCGTGAAGAAAGAGCAGACCATAATTCTATGGCAGCATAACCTATTACAAACCATTTTGCCTTAATAGGTACTGGTAATGGAAAAATAAAAATTCTCTCCTCTGGGTAAGACATACCAAAGGCAAGCAATATACCATACACACAACCAGATGCTCCGACAGTAGTAAAGGCATTGAGCGCCAATTTGTCAGCATAGCTAAGATGGAACATTTGAGCCATTGTTACCTCTGGCGGCATCATTGCATATATCTGAACAAACTGAGAAAGTTCCTGACATACTGCAGCACCTAATCCACATATTATATAATATACAAGGAATCGCTTTTCACCAAAAGTACGTTCCACAGTACCACCAAACATCCATAGCGCAAACATATTAAAAAACAGATGCGTGAAATTAGCATGCATAAACATATATGTCAGCAACTGATGAATGTGAAAATCTTCGGCAAGAAAGAAGTGAAGTCCAAAAATATTGTCGAAATCTATTCTGCCAGAAAGCACCATCTTTGCCATATAGCAGATGATGTTTATTATAAGTAAATTCTTGGTTATTGTGGGTATTTGTCTCATAATTGCCTGCAAATATACGAATTTTGCTTCAAAAGAGGGGTTTTTGTATATAAAAATTGACCCTAAATATATTTTTTTCTCTTTTTTTTGGAAAAAACTATCATTTTTTTATTGTTTTTCTTGCTATTTTGAAATTTAAATCATAACTTTGCAAACAGAAGTTTTATTAATTTCTAATTACTAATTTAAATAATTCACAGTATTATGAACAAGACAGAACTTGTAAAGAAGATTGCAGAAAAAGCTGATCTTTCTCAGGCAGCTAGTAAAGAAGCTCTTGACGCAGCACTTGAGATAATTCAGGGTGCTCTTAAGAAGGGCGAATCAGTTCAGCTCATCGGTTTCGGAACATTCAGCGTTCAGAAGCGTGCTGCAAGAACAGGTAAGAACCCAATGACAGGTGCAGCTATTAAGATTCCAGCAAAGAAGGTTGCTAAGTGGAAGGCAAGCTCTTCACTGCTTTAATCTTAATATAAGAAGCAGATATAGACCACGGCTTCACGCCGTGGTTTTTTTATTTGTGGAAAACATTGTGGATAACTTTTTCATAATATACGGAAAAAACATAACTTGTCCAATGATATTTTTCCATATGTAGATATCCACAAACTTATAAACATCATATACTGTAAATTATAAAAAAATTTCCAAATACAATATATATTGAATATCATACATTTACGATAATTATAAACATATTAACACACTCTTATTACTCTTCTTATAAATTTTAATCTTACATATATTATATAATAAAATAATAAAGACGTGGAAAAATTTACATCTTCTGCAAACAAAATTTTTAATCAGGCTATTAATGATTACCACATTAAGGATAATATAGATACACCTATTTCAAATCCTTATGATGAAAACTCTATCGAGGGTATATTGTATCATAAATGCTGGATAGACACAGTACAATGGCATTTTGAAGACATTATACGCGATCCAGACATTGATCCTGCTAAAGCACTTGTGTTAAAGCGCAGGATAGACAAGTCAAATCAGGATCGTACAGATATGGTAGAGGATATAGATACCTATTTCAGAACCAAATATAAAGATGTGAAGGTACTTCCTGATGCTACAATAAATACAGAATCTCCTGCATGGGCTATAGACAGGCTTTCTATCCTTGCATTGAAGATTTACCACATGGAGGAGCAAACAAAGCGTTCTGACACGTCTGAGGAGCATTTAGCAACATGTAGAGGTAAACTGGCGATACTGTTGGAGCAACAGAAAGATTTGTCTTTAGCAATCGACCAATTACTTGAAGATATAGAGGCAGGGCGTAAATATATGAAGGTCTATCGTCAAATGAAAATGTATAACGATCCTTCCACTAATCCTGTATTATACGGGAAATAATTTCTTCCGGTTCGATATCCATACAAGCCATGTCTCCTCTAAGGCATGGCTTGTTTCCGTATATAGAACAAGGTCTGCAAGGAAGATTCTTCTGGATGCAATCTTCCATTTTCTGTCCCCATCCTAAGAAACCGGCATATGGATGAGTTGCTCCCCATATACTGACAACTCTTAATCCTACGATACTTGCAAGATGCATATTTCCAGAATCCATAGAAATCATTACATCAAGCTTTTTCATTTTCTCAAGGTCAGCACGGATTCCTTCCCCTGTTGCTATAGTTAAGTTATATTTATCAGCCCATTTCTGCATTAAATCATGTTCTTCTCCTTTTCCACAAAAGAGTGAAATATGACAATTCGGCTGCTTTTCCTTAAGCAACTGAACTACTCTTTCCATCCTCTCAAGAGGATATATCTTTCCTTTGTGAGCAGCAAAAGGAGCTATACCAATGTTCATATCTTTAATGCTTCAAAATAGTTATCAAAAGCTGTAGGAAGCTGTTTCAGTACCTTCTTTGGAGGTTGAGCTGTTATAAGTTTACGTAAATTACGATGTTTATCTATTTTACGTACTTTATATCCATGTATTTTAAATAAGAATCTCAATACTTTTGTACGAAGAACATCATGTTCATCGATTATATAGTCAAAGTTCAGCTTATTGAGTTCTCTAAACAACCTGTAAATGCCAGGTAGTCCCTTGTAATCTTTCTTCATATCTGCTCCAATGAAGGATACATTCTCTCCTACCCCATCGAACAAAGGTTCGTATATGGGTTTAGAGAGAATGATGTATTCATTGTTTTTGTTGTCTGCAGAGACCTGTCTGAGCACAGGTACCAGCATGGCAACATCTCCAAGAGCAGAAAAGCGTATTACAAGGATGCGCATAAGTTATTTTATGACGATATTTATAATTCTGCCTGGTACTACAATAGTCTTTATAATCTGTTTTCCTTCCACATATTTCTTTGTACGTTCGTCGGAAAGAGCCAATTTTTCTACATCCTCACGTGAAGCATCTGCTGGTATCTGCATAGTAAAGCGTGTCTTACCGCAGAACTGAACTGGCATTGTTATCTCTGAATCTTTTGTCTTAGATTCGTCGAAAGCAGGCCATTTAGCATCACAGACAGATGTTTTATTACCGAGGGCATGATAAAGTTCTTCTGCAATGAATGGTGCAAATGGTGCAATAAGTATTACCAACTGTTCCAAAACAGCTTTTGAACGACATTTCTGCAGTTCTCCAGTTGCTATCATGAATGCTGATATGCTGGTATTGTAAGAGAATTGTTCAATGTCTCCTGTTACTTTCTTAATAAGCTTATGCAGCGACTTCTCTTCTTCTTGTGTAGGAGCAATATCTTCTGGCAGCCAATTACCTTCTCTGTCATAGAAGAGTCCCCATAGTTTCTTGAGGAATCTATGACAGCCGTCAATACCATTAGTATCCCAAGGCTTTGACTGTTCTACAGGACCCAGGAACATTTCGTAGAGGCGAAGTGTATCAGCACCATATTTCTCTACTATCATATCAGGATTGACAACATTAAACATCGATTTGGACATCTTTTCGACTGCCCATCCGCACTTATATTCATTCTGGTCATTCAGAATAAACTGTGCATCATTATACTCAGGTCTCCAAGCTTTGAAGGCTTCAATATCAAGTATATCAGCGCTGACAATGTTAACATCAACATGTATTGGTGTTACATCATATTCATCTTTTTTCTCGATTGTAACGAAGGTATTTGTGTCTTTTATTCTATAAACAAAGTTAGAACGACCCTGTATCATACCTTGGTTTATGAGTTTCTGGAATGGCTCTTCCTTGCAAGAAACACCCAAGTCATAAAGGAATTTATTCCAGAAGCGTGAATA
>ODAI012549907.1_pt1 | contig 11706 bp, 9 predicted proteins | sample 1539321 | NCBI WGS metagenome assembly ODAI01 (sample SAMN02144231, study PRJEB22623) | gut metagenome | biome: sheep rumen | host: Ovis aries | place: New Zealand
ATTTCTCGGCGGTCTCGGCCTTGTTCAGGCCCTGGAGGTTGCCGTAGTGCTTCTCGTTGAGGCGCCAGCTCTTCTCCACGGGAATCCAGTCCAGGTCCATCTGGTCCAGGATGTTGTTGAGGGTCTTGACGGCCCGCTTGAGGTAGGAGGTATAAGCCTTTCCGAAAGTGAAACCTTCGGCTTTGAGGAGCTTACCGGCCTCGACGGCCTCTTCCACGCCCTTGGGGCTCAGGTCCACGTCGGTCCATCCGGTGAAACGGTTCTCCTTGTTCCAGACACTCTCGCCGTGGCGAACTAATACGATTCTTTTCATTGACAGGTTGTTTTTGTGCGATTTAACACGCAAAAATACGCAAAAAAAGGGAATAATCCTTACATTTGTATGGATAAAGAAGAATAGGAAGATGAAAAGACTGCTCATCGGAGTCCTTACCGTCGCCGTCCTGGCCGGTTGCGGCCGCAGCCGGTACGACCATATCGACATCGCCGCGTCGGAGAAGGCGCTCGCCGCCCTGGAGGCGGGGTTCGTCTCGGTTCCGGATTCCCTTCCCGGGGGAAGGACCGCATACCTGATGGGACAGGGTGTTCCGGTGGCCGATATCTTCGTCTATCGGGGGGAAGTGGGGGACAGCCTGTTCAAACAGCCTTCCGTTCCCTACGGCTTTTCCTGCGAATCCATCGACACTTCCGTGCTGAAAGACAGCCTCCACACCCGTTCAAGACGGCTATATACCGACGGCGGCCTCAACGGGCGCCTGCTGTATCTCCAGGACAGCCGGATGTCCAAGGCCGTGCTGGACCGGATCGCGGAACTCGCGTCCCAGGGTGCCTTCATCGGCGGGATGAAACCGTCTGAATGCCTGGATACGGACAGCGAGGTGTTCCTGCGGACGGTGGAGAAAGTGTGGCTGTCGGGAAACGTGATGTCCGGCAAGACGGTGAAATCCATCCTCAAGGCCGCCGGCGTCCGGCCGGACATGAAGACCAAGGTGGAAGGCCTTGCCTTCCAGCATAGGCATCTTCCCGATGCGGAGATCTACCGGATCTGCAACACGGGGTACCATTCGGGGCCTGCCAAGGTCCGCTTCCGGGTCTGTGGGCGTCAGCCGCTGCAGTGGAACCCGGATTCGGGCGAGATCAGGCCGGTTTCCTACAAGATGAGCAAACGCGGGACCCGGGTAACGTTCAACACCGTCCCGGGCGACGAAACGTTCATTGTCTTCGCTTCCTTTGCGGACCGGAGGAAATTGAAGGTTAAATAGATGGAACTCAGACCGGTAGCCCATTACCAAGGGGCCCTCGGCTCCAAGTTCGGCATTCCGCGCCAGAGCGGGCTCGTCCCGTCCTTGCGCGGGCGCATCGTGTTCGAGCCCGCATTCCGTAACCGGGAAGCCCTGCGTGGGCTGGACGGTTTCGACCGGGTCTGGCTGATATGGGGTTTCTCCGCGAACAAGCCGGCGAAAGGGGACTGGCAGCCGACGGTCCGGCCGCCCCGCCTGGGGGGCAATACGGCGATGGGGGTCTGGGCAACGCGGTCTCCTTTCCGGCCCAATCCGCTGGGCCTTTCCTGCGTGGAACTGGAAGGGGTCGACGGGTTCGATCTGCTCGTAAAGGGAGCGGACCTGATGGATGGAACGCCCGTGTATGACATCAAGCCGTACATTCCATACGCGGACAGTTTCCCGGATGCCCGGAGCGGATTCGTGAACGGTGCTCCGGAAGCGACGCTGGAGGTGCGGATCCCGGATACCTTGCTCATCAGTCCGGAAGAGCGGGAGGCCCTGGTTGGAATCCTTTCCCTGGACCCGCGTCCCGCCTACCAGGATGACCCTGGGAAAGTATATGGGATGCCCTTTGCCGGGAAAGAGGTGCATTTCCGTGTTGAAAACGATATCTTGACAGTCATCGACTATGATTAACGTAATCGCCCTGGCCGTCCTGCCGGCCCTGATCCTCCTTTTCTACACCTACCAGCAGGACAAGATGCAGCGGGAGCCCGTGAAGATGGTTGCGAAAGGTTTCCTGTTCGGCTGCCTTTCCGTCTTCTGCTCGTTCTTCATTTCCGTTCCAGCGCTGAACCTGGGACTGTTTCCGGAGGAGATCCATTCCTTCTGGGATGCTTTCCGTCAGGCTTTCTTTGGGGCGGCCATCCCGGAGGAGACGGCCAAGCTCTTCTGCCTGTGGCTTTTCCTGCGGAAGAATCCCTATTTCGATGAGCGGATGGACGGGATCGTGTATGCGGTCAGCGTGGGCATGGGCTTTGCGGCCTTCGAGAACGTCGAGTATCTGTTCGCCGCCGGGACCGACTGGGTGACCACCGGCATCGGGCGCTCCCTTACCGCCATTCCGGGCCATTTCGGCTTTGCCGTCCTGATGGGCTATTTCTTCTCCCTCAATCATTTCGACAGGTATCGTGCCCCGGGTGCCGCCGTCAAGATGTGGGTCTATCCGGTGCTGGCCCACGGTATCTACGATACGGTCGCGATGATGTCCGCCGTCACGCCCCAGCTGAGCGGTGCCATCACCATCGCCATCCTCCTTTTCTGCTTCCAGATGGTGAAATGGGCCCGGCAAGGGATGCAGAAGCACTTGATTGCCGATGCTTCCGATTATTCCACGGGCGGAGGCGTCGACGAGCAGTAGGCACATGCAAGATTCCGTCCCGGCCGGGATTTCAATGATATGAACAAAAAGATCGTCCTGCTCCTGGCTGCGGTATTCCTGGCTGTCCTGCCCTCCCGGGGCCAGACGGGGAGAAGCGCCACCGTAAGCGGATATATAACGGATACCGGCTCCGGTGAAACCCTGATCGGTGCCGGCGTCCTCGTCGAAGATGCATCCCGGAAAACCCCGACCGGGGCCGTGACCAATGCCTATGGCTATTACACCCTGACCGTTCCATGCGGCAGGGTTTCCCTCCAGTACAGTTATGTAGGCTATGAGAGCCAGGCCGTGGAGTTGGACCTGCAGCGCGATACCACCATCAATATCCTCCTCAAACCATCGGCCGAGATCCGGGAGGCGACGGTCGTGGCCCAGAAGGATGCCGGCATCCAGTCCACCTATCTCGGCGCCATCGACATCCCGCTCGTCCATATCCAGCGTACTCCGGTCGTCTTCGGCGAGGCCGACGTATTGAAAGCCATCCAGTTGATGCCGGGTGTCCAGGGCGGCAACGAAGGATTCACGGGACTTTATGTCCGCGGCGGCGGCCCGGACGAGAACCTGATCCTGCTGGACGGCGTCCCCGTCTATAATGTGGACCATATGCTGGGCATCCTCTCCGTTTTCCAGACGGAAGCGGTGAAGAAGGTCACCTTGTACAAAGGGTCTTTTCCGGCCCGTTACGGGGGACGTGTGTCCTCCATCGTCGACATCCGGACCAACGACGGCAACATGAGGGAGACCCACGGCAGCATCGGCGTCGGCGCCCTGACGGAGAAATTCCATCTGGAGGGGCCCATCATCAAGGATACGCTCAGTTATTCCGTCAGCGCCCGCGGGCTGCATACGGTCTTTTTCGATCCGCTCATCCGCTATTTCGGGAAACGGATCGAGACGGGTACCGAGATGTATGCGAACTACTTCTTCTATGACCTGAATGGAAAACTCACCTGGCGCCTGAGCGACCGGGACCGTTTCTTCCTCGGGGCTTACAGCGGTCGGGACCAGATGAACCTGCGGTTCGACGAGCGGGAAGGGACGTTTTCCGATACGGACGGCTTCGACCGGACGCGGGTCGGGCTCGGCTGGGGGAACAATGTGGTCTCGCTCCGCTGGAACCACGTGTTTTCCAGCCAGTTGTTCGCCAATACCACCCTGGCTTACAATCATTACCGGATGAGCATGGATTCCGGGATGCGGAGTCAGGGGAGGGATTATGACGGGTCGCGGTATGTCTATGACTTCGACATCGATTACATTTCCGGCATCCGGGACTGGAGCGCGAAGATGGACTTCGACTATGTCCCCTCGCCGCGTCATCTGGTCAAGTTCGGTGCGGAATATGTGTATCATACCTTCATTCCGCAGACCTTGACGGCCGTTTCTTTCACGCAGGAGGGGGATGAAGAAGCGCAGGAAGAACAGAAATACGGGAATACGAAACCATACCGGGGACATGATTTCTCCGTGTATGCCGAAGATGACTTTTCCCTTGGTGACCACCTGACGGTCAATCCGGGACTCCATCTCTCCCTGTTCCGGACCGATGGGAAAAGCTACTGGAACCTGCAGCCCCGCCTGTCTGCCAAATATGCCTGGGACAGCGGCTGGTCCGTCAAGGCGGGTTATGCCCGGATGGCCCAGTACGTCCACCTGCTGAGTTCCGCGCAGGTCTCCCTGCCCATCGACCTGTGGGTTCCGATTACCAGGGACATCAAGCCGGTCACCTCGGACCAGTTCTCGGCGGGGGTGTATTTCGACGGGATCAGGGGCTGGGAGTTCTCGGTCGAGGGGTACTTCAAGTCGATGCGCAACATCCTGGAATACAAGGACGGGACCCTGATGGTCGCGACAAATACGGGTTGGGAGAACAAGGTGGAGATGGGGACCGGACGGGCGATGGGCCTGGAGTTCTTCGCCCAGAAGACGGCCGGCCCGCTGACCGGCTGGCTGGCCTATACCCTGGCGAAATCCGACCGGCTTTTCCCGGACGGGACCATCAACCTGGGCGAACGCTTCCCTTACAAGTACGACCGCAGGCACAACTTCAACATCAACCTGAACTGGCAGGTGGCCCCCCGTGTCGACCTGAGCGCCACCTTCGTCTTTGCGACCGGTGGCACTACGACCCTGCCGATGCGGCAGACGATGATCCTCCGGCCGGATGGCCGGCTGAGCAGCGCCGATTTCGTGGAGCACCGGAACAATTACCGCCTTCCGCCCAGCCACCACCTGAACGTCGGCGCCAACTTCCACAAGAAGAAGCGCCACGGGGAGCGGATCTGGAGCCTGAGCGTGTACAACCTGTATCGGCAGCTCAATCCGAACCTGGTGTTCTTCCATTATGAGACGGAGCGGCCCTCTCCGGAGGCCGAACCGGAGACGAAACTCGTGATGGACAAGCTGACCATCCTGCCTTTCGTCCCTTCCGTGAGTTATACATGGCAATTCTGACGGCGATGAAAAAGATTGTTTTCCTGTCTGTCCTTTCCTTCCTGGCGGCCTCCTGCCACGAAGAGGTGGTGCTTCCCGTCGGGGATAACGAGCCGGTCGGGGTGATGAATGCGCAGCTGAATACGCTGGAGCCGGTCCACACGGTCTTCCTCTCCGTCAGTCAGAAGAGCCGGGTCCGTTCGATGCCCGGGGCGCAGGTCCGCATTTTCGTGAACGGAATGCAGGCCGCGGTCGCAGAGGAGATCCCCGCTGCCTACGAAGGGGAGTGGGAAACGGCCTATACGTTTGAATCAGTTTTCAAGCCCGGGGACGAAATCCGGATCGAGGCCCGGTCCGGGGAGATGACCCTGTCTTCCACGGTGACGGTGCCGGAAGCCGTAACCATCTCATCCTTGGATACCTCGACGGTCCGGATGTCCTATATGGGGGATGCTTCCACCTATCTGCAGCTGAAGACGGAATTCGAGGACCTGCCGGGGACCTCCTTCTACCGGGTCGATGGCCGGATGGTGGACGAGTTCACCTATCTGGACGAGGAGGGCAACCCGGTTCCCGGTTATTCCGGTACCTCGGAATCCTCCCTCTGGGTGGAAACGGGTTTCGACCCGGTCATCAGCGAAGGGGCGGGCAAGACGGGCGGTGCCGACCTCGGGGCCCTTCTTGCGGCAGAGAATTCCTATCACTGTTTCTCGGACACCCCTTTTTCCGGCCGCGAAGGAACGATCCGGCCGCTGGTCTACCACGACAGTTTCCGTCTTCCGGAGGGTTTTCATTACGGTATCTATGTTCCGGATTGGATGGGGGACGAGATTGACTGGGAGAAACTCAGATCCATGAAGCGGAAGGTCTCCCGGTGCGTCACTCTCCAGCTCAGGAGTCTGGATTATCCGGAGTATCACTATTTCAAGTCGCTGGAGATCCTGGAAACCTTCGGGACGGACATGAGTTTCCTGGTGGAACCGACGACGCTGCCTACGAACGTGGAAGGAGGACTGGGCTTCGTAGGCGTGGAGACGGTGTCTGAGATTCCGTTCTACACGTGTACACAGGAATATCCACCCATGGACGACGTCATATACTATTAGAAATCCACGACCATCAGAAATCGAGATCGATGCCGATGTTCACGCAGAAATCCCGGCCATTGCGGTGGGTAAGCTTCCAGAAGCAGTCCACCCGGACCAGATGGAAGATGTTCGCGATGCCTACGCCAGCTTCCACGTAAGGCGTTTCCAGGGAGTTAAGGCCTTCCATCAACAGGAATGGAGCCTGGCTGCGGTTGCGTTCGGTGATGGTGCCCCAGGCGCCGCGAATGGTGACCACCTCGCGGAGGTTAAGTTCCTTGACAAGCGGGATGACACCCAGCATCAGGCCGTTGAAATTATGTTCGTAGTAGCCGGTGACCCAGCGGTCGGACCCGAACTCGTAGAAGTTCATCATCGAGAAGGCCGACTTCGCAAGGAGACCCACAACGGGGCTGCCGAACAGTTGGCTCTGGTTTCCTTCATGGAGCTTCAGCAGCGGATAGGGGACGGATCCGAGGATGGCACCGCCGTTCAGGTGCAGGTTGCCGAATCCCAGAAATCCGGCAGGAATCCGCCAGTCTACGGTAAGCTCGCCCCGCAGGAAGGAACAGTCGTCTGCCGTGATGCCCTTGATCCCGCCCAGAAGGTCCACCGATACGATAGGATACCGGGTGAAGATATAGGCCTTGTCAAAGACGCCCCGGTTGATACGCTCGTCCCAGGAGAAACGGCCGGTCCAGTGGATCTGGTTGACCGAGCAGCTCGCGGCCAGGGTCCCGTCAGGGCGGACGAGAGGAACGTCCGGATTCGCATAGATCCGCCTGTGCTGAAGGGCAATGGTTGAATTGAAGTTCGGGCTGAACTCGTACTGATGTTCAATCTGGGCGTTGAAAACCAGTCCTTGCTTGTCGAAACCGCCCGGAGCCAGCAGGGAGTTGATGATGTTTTTCTCCGTGAAGACGCCGGACCCCCGTCCCAGGCTCTCATAGTCGATGCCTGCCGAAACGGTGAGTTTGTTCGTCCGTTTCTGGTTGTCTCCCAGCATGAATTCAGTGGATGCGCCTCCTTTCCACCGGCGGTCCTGGAAGCCGTAGGCGGCGAAACCGAAGAGCCGGACCTTCCTGCTGAATTCCTTGGTCGTATGGCCGCCGACCTGCAGGCGCACGCCTTCCGTCCCGTTGAATGTGACGGTCCGTTCCCAGGGGCCATAGCCGATGCCGATGTCCGTATTCTCGAGGTATCCGGTCGTGAACATGTTCCCCAGGGCGGAAAGCCATTTGAAGGAGGGCTTCTCCTTGAAGCGTTCAGCCGTGGTAAAGATGGCCTTTTCCCGGACTGTCAAATCTCCGGGACGGGCCCCGTCCCACCAGAGGGAATCCTTTTCCGGCTGTTCTCCCACCTCGACCTTGTCGCCCCCTGTCATGCCCTCTACACCCGGGAAGGGACCGAATTCGACGGACGTGTACTGCATGTCACGTTTCATCTGGACGGAGACGACGGTGACTTTGTCATTCATGCGCAAGGCTGCGTCCAGGAACATCTGTTCGTCCCGGAAGAACCAGGTGCCGTCTTCCCGCCGCTCGTTCTCGCTGTCCACGACGATCTGCCTGATCCAGTTGATGTTCGATGTGGGGGACAGGCGTGCGTAGACGCTGTGGATGGCGAAGTCCTCCGCATCGATTTCCATCCTTCCCTCGAACGTGGGGGAGGTGATCAGTTTCTTGGGCGTGAACGTGACCGAATAGGTCTTCCGGCCGCCGAGGGAAAGGCTATCCACCAGGGAATAGTTATAAAAGACGTGCCCCATGGAACTGGCCGGGGAGGGGATGCTGATGTTGAAGACGGGGATGATGTCCCGGTAGAAGTTCATCCGCAGGGTGGAGGAGCCGGTGAACTGGCGGAGGACGTTCTGCTGGTCCAGGCCGGAGATGCGGCTGGCTTCGAACACTTCCTTGTCCACGGAGGGGTTGACGGAATGGTACCTCCGGAGGATGGCTTCGGAGAGAAGGACCGGAATGTAGCCGTTGAAGGCCGTGGAATCCTGCAGTTCCGGGATCAGGTCGTTCCTCTTCCGGAAGATGGCCTTTCCGACGATGTTGTCCACGTTGGCGACAGCCAGTTCCACCTTGCTGTAAATGCCGGCCTGCCAGGCGTCCCGCCGCTCCGGATCGTGCCGGGGACGGTTGTTCTCCAGTTCATACAGGATGGAACGGAGGTAGATCCCCTGGTCGGATTCAGACTTGTCTTCGGGATTGAGGACGATGTCCAACAGGGCGTTGACGCCGTTTTCAATCGGAAAGGACTGGGACTTGTATCCGTCCACGATGACCGTAAGCACCAGATTGGAGGATGCATCGTCGCTGTCGATGTGGTAATTGCCGGACCGGTCGGAGGATACGCCGTTCATCGTCCCTTCGAAATAGACCAGGGCATAGGGGATACCCTGACCCGTCCGGGAATCCGTCACGGTGCCCCGGACCCGGGTCACTTGGGCGGAGACCAGGGCGGGCAGCAGGAACAGCAACCACAACGCTATGAGACGGAATCTCGACATAATCCGTCAAATATACGTTTTTTTCGGGAAAGCCGCAAATGACTCAACTGTAGAGAAGGTTCAGGAGCCAGATTTTTCCCCGTTCGGGCAGGATCCGGACCAGGAGACCGACGGCCCCGTAGTCAATCCTCGGAATGACCCGGACGGCCATGTGCTTCCGGGTCAGCTGCTTCCGGATGGCCTTGCCGATCACTTCCGGCATCATGCCGCCCAGCTCGTCTTTTTCGATCTTCTTCAGGTTGCGGTCCATCCTTTCCCGGTAAGGGGAACCGGGATCCTGGGCGGCGACGGTGAACTTCCGGGCCGCCGTGAAACCGGTGGCGACATCGCCCGGGAGGACGCTGCAGCATTCGATGCCCGTCCCTTTCAGTTCCATCGAAAGGGATTCGCTCAGAGAGAGCAAGGCTGCCTTGGCAGCGGAATAGAAGCCCTGGAAGGGGAGTTGGAGGATGGCCATCACCGAGGTGACGGTGACGATGCGCCCGAATCCCTGCCGGCGGAAAACCGGGAGGCATGCCTGGACCGTCTTGAAGGATCCGAAGAAACAGGTTTCGAACTGGTACCGGAGTTCTTCGTCAGAGGACCCTTCCACCGGCCCGTAAATGCCGTTGCCGGCATTGCAGACGACGGCATCCAGGTGTCCCTGCTCGGAAACGATGCGTTCCACGACGCTTTTCAAGGAGTCCTCGTCATTGACGTCCAGTTGGACCGGGAATATGCGGGGGGCTGGTTTCTCGACGGTTCCGCGGCGGGAGCCGGCATAGACGGTGATGCCCGACTCGGCGAGCAGCCGGGCGGTGGCGGCTCCGATGCCGCTGCTTCCTCCGGTCAGGAGGACGACTTTCACTTGCTTGATTTCCATAATCGGGATCGGTTGACGAAGGTCTCCGGAAGAGGCATGTCGTAGACGCTGCTTCGCAGGAAGGCCTTGAATGCTTGTAAATCAGGGTACTGCTCCTGCTGCTCGACCGTGATGGGAGCACCGATTCCCACTCTCGGGCAGGTTCCGCGCTTGTTGAACACTTCGTGGAAAAGGCGGATGAAACGCAGCCGGTAGTCTATAAGGCCGAGCGCGTAGTAGAAACGGGAATTCCGGTCGAAGAAACGGACGGGAACGACGGGTACACGGGCTTTCCGGATGAGCCGGATGGCCGCGTCCTGCCAGTCGCGTTCGCTGAGCGTCCAATGCTCCCGCGGCTTGAGGTCGGCGACCGCTCCGGACGGGAACAGGCACAGGGGACCGCCTTCCCGCAGTTGGAGCAGGGCATTCTTGACGCCGTTGATGCTGGTATCCGATATCACGCCCTTGTTGGCGGCGGTGACAGGGTTGACGGCGATGAAACTCGGGGCAAGGCCGGGAATCCAGGTGAGCATCTCATTGACCATCACCTTCGTCTCGGGACGCTGCCGCCCGAAGATGTCCAGCAGGCAGATGCCGTCGATATGACCGTAGATATGGTTTGCGACGACGATGAATGGTCCTTCCGGCAGGGCGTCCAGCCTCTCCGGATTCCCGATGCGGAAATCGATGCCGACCTCGTCCAGGATAGCCTTGGCGAACGGGGGACCATAGGATACCCCGGTCTTGTCGACCCGGTCGTGCAAGGCGTTGACTTTCGCGATGCCGGTTATGTCGGTGACGAGCTTGAACAGCAACTTCCCTTTGAGCCCTTTGAAGGCCGGGGAAACCCTTTCAGCCGCGTCCTGCTGCGTGATGACGACCATGGACTACGCCTTGTCGAAAGGTTTCGGGGGGTCGATTCGCTTGAAATACCGGATATCCCTCAGGAAACTCACCAGGTAGAAGATAAAGAGGATGAGGGCGACCGTGACGGCGATGCCGTCCAGGATGCCGAATTCGAACTCGTTGTGGAAGAGGACGACATGATGTTTCCACTGGGAGAGGAACGGGATGTAGATGAACAGGGTGTTCACCAGGATGGCGAGAATGCGGAATTCCGTAGGACCAAGGCCGCCGTAAGTCAGGCGGTGTTCCCCCTTGAGATAGCAGTCTATGTATACGTATACGCTGAGCGCCAGGTAAGCCACCAGGACGCCCGCCATGAAGGTCATGTTCACCAGCGGAGAAAGGCCAACACCGGTAAACATGATGCACTCATTGATGACATCCACATTGTGGTCGATGAAAAAGCCGTAAATTTTCCGCTGGGTGCCGCGCACCCGGGCCAGACTGCCGTCCAGTGAGTCGCCGAACCAGTTCACGACGAAACCGAAGGAGGCAAGCCACAACCAGTTCAGGTTCAGGTTCGAAAGGGCATAGCCCGTCGCGACGATGACGGCACCGACAAAGCCGATGAAGGTGAGTTGGTCGGAAGTCATCCGGGCAGGAAGGCGCTCGGCTATATGGATGAGGACTTTTTTCTCCAGGGGATTGAGGATGGATGTCTGGATTCGTTTTGCTTGTTGCTGTTCTTCCATTTTAAAATTTATTTGCACGCAAAAATAGCAATAAAAAACCGGATTCTGCAAATATGCCCTTTTTTGATTATAAATGACATCATTCCGGACATTTATTCCTATATTTATGCGATGAAACTGAGGAAGAAGACCAAATTCTGGATGATCGTATCGGCCATTGCCACCCTGATCGTGGTGCTGTTGGTCGCCTGGATCGTGCGTTCGGTGAAAAGCTGGCGCTGGCTTCACGCCGGCCCCATCGAGAATCATCCCGTCCGGATCTGGGACGTCCCGTTCGCGAAGGAGTTCAATGACTTGAACGACGTCCAGCTGGCGACGGCGCAGGCGATCGGCGTTCCGCCGGTGAAAGACCGGGATGCCGCTGAACACTTGAAAGGGAAACTGGTGGAGATCACGGACAACAGGCTGTACACCGTGGACCAGCTGACGCACTCCATCCCCTTCCTGATTCCATCCGCGGCGGAGCTGCTGGAGCGGATCGGCCGTAATTTCCAGGATTCCCTGGCATCCAAGGGGTTGAATCCCAATAAGTTGGTTGTTTCATCCGTCCTTCGTACAGAGGAAGACGTC
>ODAI013285935.1_pt1 | contig 11706 bp, 8 predicted proteins | sample 1539321 | NCBI WGS metagenome assembly ODAI01 (sample SAMN02144231, study PRJEB22623) | gut metagenome | biome: sheep rumen | host: Ovis aries | place: New Zealand
AAATTACAGTAAAGCGGCGGGCGCGGATCAGGCAGTGATCCTGGCGAAGCTGGAATATCTGAACCCGGCAGGGAGCGTGAAGGACAGAGTGGCGCTCTCCATGATCGAGGATGCAGAGAAGAAGGGAATTTTGAAAGAAGGTTCGGTGATCGTTGAGCCGACATCCGGCAACACCGGTATCGGATTGGCCAGCGTCGGTGCGGCAAAGGGATATCGCACCATCCTGACTCTTCCGGAGACTATGAGCGTAGAGCGCAGAACGTTGTTGAAGGCATACGGGGCAGAACTGGTCCTGACAGATGGAGCCAAGGGGATGAAGGGCGCGATCGAGAAGGCGGAGGAGCTGGAGCGGGAGATTGAAGGTGCTGTGATCCTGCGGCAGTTTGACAATCCTGCTAACCCTGCCGTACATGCGGCGACTACCGGACCGGAGATCTGGGAGGATACGGACGGTAAGGTAGATATCCTGGTATCCGGCGTGGGTACCGGCGGTACTCTGACAGGTGTGGGGACTTATCTGAAGTCCAGAAATCCCAAGGTGAAGGTTGTGGCGGTGGAACCGGCAGATTCTCCGGTATTATCCGGCGGAAAGCCCGGTCCGCATAAGCTGCAGGGGATCGGTGCCGGTTTCGTTCCGTCTGTGTTGAACACGCAGGTATATGACGAGATCATCACGATCACGACAGAGCAGGCATTTTCGGCGGGCAGAGATATTGCGCACAAAGAGGGTATCCTTGTGGGTATCACATCCGGCGCAGCGGTTTACGCGGCAAAAGTGCTGGCACAGAGACCGGAAAATGTGGGGAAGACGATCGTGGCAGTGCTTCCGGATTCCGGCGACAGATATCTGTCGACGCCTATGTTTACAGAAGAGTGAGGGAATTATGAAGATTTCAACAAAGGGAAGGTATGCGGTGCGGGTCATGCTTGACCTCGCATTGCACAATACCGGTGAATGCATTAAGGTGAAGGATATTGCTGCCAGACAGGAAATCTCCGAGAAATATCTGGAGCAGATCATTGCAGCGCTCAGTAAGGCCGGCTATGTGACCAGCGTCCGCGGTGCACAGGGCGGATACAGGCTGTCACGGTCACCGGAGCAGTTTACGGTGGGGATGATCCTTCGGGTGACAGAGGGAAGTCTGGCGCCGGTGGCCTGTCTGGATGCCGGTGCGGAGGTCTGTGAAAGATGCGATACCTGTGAGACGCTGGGGGTGTGGAAGGAACTGGCAGAAGCCATAAACCGTGTGGTGGACGGCGTGACTATAGCGGATCTGGTGAACCGCCACAAACAGAGAGAGGACGCATTGGATTACAGCATATAAAACGGAAACAGCTGTTCCGTGACGGGATCATGGAACAGCTGTTAAAACTCATGCTCAGGTCAGCTTGATCACGACGCCCTGTTTACGGGCGAGAAAAGTCACCAGAGCCACAATACTTTTATTGAATGTACTCAGCCTGCAGCCGATGAGTATCCGGCCGTCAGGCTGTTTCTCTGTCCGGGCAACGGTTGCAGCGATCTTGTAGGTCGCGTTCAGCGCGGTGCAGCCAAAGGTGGCTTCCACGGGCTCGTCCTCTTTGACGGTCACACTGCCGGGGATGAGGAAAGCAATGCCGGATATGGATACATCCTTCGTCCGGACGGTGATGGGCGCTCTCTCACCGATCCTGACATTGGCGGCTTCGTCCAGATCCACCCGGATGGCATCGCGTCTGTCCTTGGGAGACGCGTTGTCGTGGGAATAGAGGACATGGTAGGTCTGTCCATTGCGTTTTAAGGTGGCAATGTTGCTGATCAGATATTTCACGGTCCGGTCGTCGCCGGGAAGGGTAATATCCGCAGTTACGGCAAAGCCTTCAAAATTGACAATTTTGCCGCCGTGTTTTACGCAATTGACGACCAATGCATGGTTTTGCCCGGTGCGATTGCCCTCCAGGGCGACGGTCTGCAATACGGCGGAAGCGCCGGCCTTATTTTTTACCAGTAAATGTACGGAAGCGCCTCGTTTAATCTCGCTTAAAAACATCTGCTTATACGCTCACTTTCTCTTTTTATGCCTGTTCCTTGTGTCAGTTAATGGTGCGCGACCCGGGGCCGGGGGGAAAGAAAATCTCCCAATCCGGTGATATCAATAGGACGAGAATACTTATAGCCCTGCAGATATCCGGCCAGCATCCGGATGCAGCGGGCCTCATCGTTTTCATCCTCAACGCCTTCATAGAGGACGTCATAGTCGAGCTTGCGGAACATATCCGCAAAAGTATTTACCATAAATTCCGAATTCCTGCTCTGCGCCGATTCGATGACCATACTGCGGTCGAATTTGATGATATCGAAGGGCAGCTCCATGATACGCTCCATATTGGAGTAGCCGGTGCCGAAGTCATCCAGATAAAAGGTGATGCCGTATTCTTTCAGATGATTGATCTTGTCGCGTACCATATTAAAATCTGTTTCATTCTGGCTTTCCGTGAGCTCCACGGCGATTTTCTCAAAGGGTATATCGTTTGCACGGATCACCCGGATCACATCATCGCAGAAATTATCAAGACGCAGCTGCTCGATGGAGAAATTCACGGAGATGCGCCTGATCAGTTTGTCCTGCTCCAGTAACTCTTTGATCGTACGGCAGGTTTTGTTCAACAGGATCAGACTCAGAGCGTGGATATATCCGTGGCTCTCGGCGAGGGAGATGAACTGATCGGGGAACAGCAGACCGGTTTCCGGAAGCCTGATCCGCATCAGAGCCTCAGCCGTATCGTAAATTCCGGTAGTCACATTGTACACCGGCTGACAGTATACCAAAACCCGTGGATCCTCCAGATCCATTTTGGAAGCGATATCGCCCAGTTCTTTTACAATATAGCGGTGCCGGGTGTAATCCGTAATGTCCTGTTCGGTCACCCGATGGAAGGAATTGGAAGCGGTACGTTCCTCTACAAAATGAATGAAGCGCACATAATCGTTTCTGGCGCTCAATTTATCGACAGATTCCATCAGGACAGCCTGAAATCCGGCGTGATAATGCTCGTACAGCGAGGAAAAGCTTTCGGTAAGGCGTGACATTACCTGATCGGGATCCTTGTTGTATTTTTCCCGGAATACCAGGATCAGTCGACCCTGAGGAAGCTTGAATAATTCTCCGTGCCGCACGATATCGGAGTAGAAATGATGGATATCGTAGCGCATGGAATCGGAAAGGGTCAGGATATCTTCATAATCATATAAACGAAGGCAGGCGAGAAAAAGCTTTTCCCGCTTCTTATAGCTTGCAGCGATCATGGCCTTGAAGGCCGATTCGTCAAAGGCACCGGAATTGGCGTCAAAAGGCGTCGGGTGCATAAAGTGGATCAGCTGCAGGATCGGCAGCAGGTATATCGCTGTGGTGAAGGAGGTCTGACCGTGACTGCCCTGTACGCCCAAAACGATCGCACAGAACAGATAGGTGATCGCCAGCCTTGTGTATACCAGTCGCACAATGCGGGACCGGTAGGTATACAGGATCCAAAGCACCAGCGCGATGAACGGTATAAAAGAGATCGCGGTCACCGGGATCCGCTTAAAGCCGGACAGACCGGGGATCACAAGAGAGAGAAAATCCGAGGTCAGTTCCAACAGCGTAAACAGGAGCAGACCAACGTGGCAGACGGACCGGACAACGATCATCTGCGACCTGGGCATTGCTGCCAGTTTGGCCAGATAGAGAATATTCAGAGCCTGCAGGATAATGAGCGAAACATAGTGCAGGACACCGAGCAGATGAACGGCCGGAGGAATCTCGCCGGTACTGTTCAGCAGGATCGCGTAATGAGTCACGCTTGCAGCTGCAGCTACATATGTAAACAGGATCATCTGCAGGAAATACGGGTAACCGGAATTGCGCTTCGTGTGACCTGCCGTGATCTGTGTCAGCAAAATACAGGTTATGATCGTTGTGAGAATATCGCCAATCGGCGAGTAATTAAGCTGTTCCATATATCATCCTCCGTGATGAAAACGTATGCCGCGGCGTCCGTGCCGCGCAACCGGATAGAGCCTTGTCCTGCCTTAAATAGAGTAGTGTTTTATATTATACCAAAAAACAGGGCTCTGTACAATAACAAAATCATTGAAACCGGACGAAAAATGATGTATCGTCTTAGGTGACCGTTTAGAAAGCTTTGGCGGGTGTCTGATCAGGAAAAAGAAGTGAGGTAGAAAGATGAAACGGATCCGGGAGAGATGGCAGGAGAGAACAAAACAGGGGATATTCAGCCCGGGAGGGATGATCTCGTTAGCGCTGTGTTTTATGCTGTTTGGGTTCGCCCCGATGGAGATCTATCTGAATAATCCTGCGGATTTCTGGTATGACGCCTGGTTTTTGCTGCCGTGGTGCCTGGGATGGTTTGCGGCGGCTTTTGCGGGCTGTCTGCTCTTGCTGGCTCTGTTGTGGCTTTGCGGGGACAGGGCATATGACGCAGGGCTGGCAGTGCTGTTCTGGCTGTTTGCGGGATGCTATTATCAGGGCAATTTTCAGGTGGGCAATCTGCCGGCGCTGGACGGTGCGGAGCTGGAGCTTGCGGAGTACGGGCAGGATGTGCGCCTGTCCTGCATTGTCTGGGTGCTTCTGGCAGCAGTGATCTGTGCGCTGGCGCTAAAACTGAAGCGGAACACGTTCCGTATGCTGGTCAGGGGGACGGGGACTTTTGTGTTTTTGATCCTTCTCGTGACGGTCCTGACGCTCTTTTTCACCACCGGGGGATATGAGAAAAAGGATTATCTCACCTGCATCAAGGATGATCAGTTTGAGATGTCTTCGGATGAAAATTTCGTGATCTTTGTGCTGGATGCAGTGGATGCGGGAAAATATGAGGAGCTTTATGCCGTGCATCCTGAATACAGGGAGATGCTCAGGGATTTTACTTATTTCGGCAACACACTTTCCGGGTATCCCTGCACGAGCTGCGCCATGCCGCTTATCCTGTCGGGAGAATGGTATGAAAATGATGAGCCGTTTGCGGAATATCTGCACCGGGTGTATGGGGAGGGCAGATTCTTTGATGTACTGGAAGACGCCGGATATGAGATGAGCCTGTATGACTCGGAGCTGTCGCTTCTGGAAAACCGCATCGGCAGCAGATATAAAAATCTGATCCACTCGAAGCTGAAGGTGTCGGAACCGGCGACCTTCGTGAAAAGGCAGTTCAAGATGATCGGTTACAAATATGCGCCCTGGATCCTGAAACGTTATTGCTGGTTCAACGCGCAGCAGCTCTGGAACCAGCGTCTGGTGGATACGGACAATGAGCTGTTCATGTGGGATGACTGGCTTTTTTATCTGGACGTGCAGGAGCGGCCGGTGACTTACACGGAGGCAAAGCAGTTCAAGATGATCCATCTGGAGGGAGCGCATACGCCGTTCCGGTATGATGAGCATGTCAATGTGGTATACGATACGGATTATACCTCCAGCGTGGCGGCTTCCATGACTGTGCTGGGAGCCTATCTGGAGAAACTGCGCCAGGCGGGGGTTTATGACAATACGGTGATCCTGGTCATGTCGGATCATGGATTCTCCGAGGCTCAGCGGACGGGTGACGGCAGGCAGCACCCGATCCTGTTCATCAAGGGCAGAGGGGAGTCACATGAAATGCGGATTTCGGACGCGCCCATCAGCCAGACAGACTTCGTGGACGCTTATGAGGCGCTGCTTGCGGGCGCCGGGTCTGACGAGGCCTTCCCGTGGAAGGAAGGGGATGTGCGGGAGAGACGGTACCTTTTTTACCGGGTCAAAACGATGGAACACATGGAGGAATTCCTGCAGCGGGATCACGCGAGAGAATCCGAATCGCTCGAGCCTACCGGTGTGACTTATGATTATGGAAAATAGCGATAATTCCATTGACCTTTCTGTTAAAATTTGGTAAAATTTACATTGAAAGCGCTTTCATAAAGTGCTTTCAGATGACAGATTGTACAAAACCAGAAAACAAAAACAGAAAGGAAGTAGTAAAAATGACAGCACTGATCATTGTCATCGCTGCAGCTTTGGCTGCACTGGGCTATGCCGCTCTGAATTACACGGGTGTCAAGAAGCTCGAAGAGGGAACCGACCGTATGTCGGAGATTGCCGCGGCAATCCGCGAGGGTGCCAACGCCTTTATCAACTATGAGTACAAGATCATCGCCATTGTCGTCGCTATCGTTGCGGTGGCATTCGGGCTGATCTTCAGCCTGCAGGAGGGGACTCTTCGCTGGGAGCCTTCCGTGTGCTTCATTATCGGTACGGTCATGAGTGCCTGTGCCGGCTATGTGGGTATGAAGATCGCGACCTACGCAAATGTGCGTGTGTCCAATACGGCGCGCAAGACCAAGAATATCGGGGAGACTCTGAAGGTTGCTTTGAAGGGTGGCTCTGTTATGGGACTGTGTGTGGGCGGCTTCGCTTTGCTCGGGCTGTTTCTCGTCTATCTGATCTTCGGCTTTGGTCTCGGTTACATTGCAATTGACACCATCGCGACAAAGGGCAGTATCTTCACTCAGTGCCTTTCCTGTTATGCGCTGGGCTGTTCTATCGTGGCGATGTTCAACCGCGTGGGCGGCGGCATCTACACCAAGGCGGCCGATATGGGGGCCGATCTGGTTGGTAAGACCGAGGCGCATATCCCGGAGGACGATCCCAGAAACCCTGCGACCATCGCGGATAACGTGGGTGACAATGTGGGCGATGTGGCAGGCCTCGGATCGGATCTGCTGGAGTCATACGTGGGAGCGATCACTTCTTCTATTATATTGGCGATCAGCCTGTTTTTACATGCTACGGTTTCTTCCGGTCTGATCCCTACCGAAACATTGGAAAAAATGATCTTTTATCCCCTGATGTTTGCGGCTATCGGATTGTTTGCCTCCATTTTGGGCATTGCCTATGTGCTTTTGAAAAAAGGTTCCGACAATCCCCACAGAGACTTAAACATCTCTACCTGGTCGGCGGCCGGCATCACGATCGTGGGCGGGTTCATCCTGACTTATCTGGTATTTAACGGCGCGGATTTCACCGGAACCGGCTTTGCAGTGGGATATCTCTCCCCCTGGATCGCAGCGTCCATCGGCGTTATCAGCGGCGTTGTCATTGGTGCGATCGCAGAGTTTTACACCAGCTATGATTACAATCCTACCCGTATGATCGCGGAGGCTTCCAGGGAGGGAGCAGCCCTGACCATCACCCAGGGTCTTGCCGTGGGTATGAAGTCCTGTATGGCTCCGCTGATCGTACTTGGTATTGCAACTTACGCCTCTTATGCAGTGTCCGGTATGTTTGGTCTGGCTATGGCGGCTATCGGTATGCTGTCCTTTGTGTCGGCGACTGTTTCCGTGGATACTTACGGTCCTATCTCCGACAATGCAGGCGGTATCGCGGAAATGTCCGAACTGGAGCCTGAGGTGCGTCAGATCACCGACAAGCTGGATTCTGTGGGCAACACTACGGCGGCTATCGGAAAAGGTTTCGCCATCGGTTCCGCCTCTCTGGCTGCTCTGTCTCTGATGGTATCGTTCCTGTATGCGTTCAACGAGTCCGGTACCACTCTGGAGCTGAACTTTACAGATCCGCTGATCCTGGCCGGTGCTCTGGTGGGTGCGGCTTTGCCGTTTTTGTTCTCCGGCATGCTGATCGAGGCGGTGGCCAAGGCGGCGAGAAAGATGGTAGAGGAAGTACGCAGACAGTTCCGTGAGATCCCCGGTATTCTGGAGGGCAAGGCAAAGCCGGATTATAAGACCTGTATCGAGATTTCTTCGCAGGGTGCGTTGAAGGAGATGAAGACACCGGCTATCATGGCGATCCTGTTCCCGTTGGTGTCCGGTTTTCTGTTCGGACCGTATTTCGTGGGCGGCGTGCTGATCGGCGCGACCATTACCGCGATCATGCTGGCGATCTTTACCGGAAATGCCGGCGGCGCATGGGATAACGCGAAGAAATACATTGAATCCGGAGCTATCGAAGGTCAGAAGAAGGGATCCCCGGCACACGATGCGGCTGTGGTGGGCGATACGGTAGGCGATCCGCTGAAGGACACGGTCGGACCTTCCCTGGATATCCTGATCAAGATCATGTCCACCGTATCCCTGGTGGCAGCGGTATTGTTCAACAGCTATAATCTGCTTGGATTTTTGATGAATTTATAAACGGCGAGCTCTATAGAACAGCGGATCGGTAAGATCCAAAACGGAGCAAACCATATGACAGAGCCATGTGTTTCCAAACACCGGGTGCGCGAGCGGACCGGACGGAGCACATGGCTTTGTTGCGTCTGAAAGACGGGGATCCATGCAGCGTACGGTGGTCGTCGTAGGCCTCCGGAGGCATCTGGAGGCGGGTTTTTGCAAAATGGACGATAAATCCAAAATGCGGACTAAAGAATTTTGGGTTTTGGTCGATACATAATGTGAATCAATTGATTTTGGCAACAACGGAAAGGAGGAATCCGATATGCGTATTGAGGCATATGGACAGGTGCAGCAGCTCTATAAGACACAGAGAGTGAACCGCACTGCATCGACATCTGCTGTAGGCGCAGTGAAGGATCAGCTACAGATCAGCAACATTGGAAAGGATTTCCAGACGGCGAAGGCTGCTGTGGCGGCGGCACCCGATATCAGAGAAGATCTGACGGCTGCGGTGAAGACCAGTATCCAGAACGGCACTTATCAGGTAGAGAACAGCAGTTTTGCAGAAAAATTATTAGAGAAGTACAACGCGCTGGCATAAGGAGGGAACCCTGTGGCAAGTTTGATGGAAAACCTGATCGATATACTGAACAGGGAGAGCACAGAATACGAGGGACTTCTTGAGATATCCCAGCGCAAGACGCCGATCATAGTGAGCGGCAATCTTGAAGATTTACAGAAGATCACGGATGAGGAGCAGAACGTGGTGAACCGACTCAATGTGTTGGAGAGGAAGCGCATTGAAGTCACAGCGGATATAGCCACAGTACTGAACAAGGATGTTACCAAACTTACGCTGACAAGTCTGATCGAGCTGCTGAAGGGCAGACCTGCAGAGCAGGGGGCGTTGGCCGGCCTGCATGACAGATTGCACAGGACGGTGCATGAGCTGCAGCGTGTGAACGAGCAGAACGGTTCCTTATTGAGGGATGCGCTGGAGATGGTGGAGTTTGAGATCAATATGCTCCAGGCTTCCAGATTGGCGCCGGAGACGGCGAACTACAATAAGGGCGCGTACAGCGCCGGAAGCACGATGGGCGTGACCAGAGGCTTCGATGCCAAACAATGATCACGGCCGGGGAACGGATCAGAGATGAGAAACAGGAACAGGAAGGTGAGAAGTTATGTCTTTGATGAGTGGCTTATATGTCGGAAAATCCGGATTGCAGACGAGTCAGAATTCGTTGAATATCACGGCACACAATCTTTCTAATGTCGATACGACAGGCTATACCAGACAGCAGGTGCAGCAGTCCGACAGACGTTATGTCACTTTGTCGAAGACGGCATCTGCTGTTGCTTATCAGCAGACCGGTCTCGGTGTGGATGTTTCCCGTGTAAAACAAGTCAGAGATTATTTCCTGGATAAGACCTATCGCAAGGAGTCCGGACGCAGTATGTTCTATGAGGTGTCCAGCGATGTGATGGAGGAAGTGGAGACACAGCTGGGCGAGATGAACGGCGAAGCTTTTCAGGGAACCATCGCGGATCTTTGGACTTCCATCCAGGAGCTGGCGAAGGATCCTTCCAGCAGTGTGACACAAGGGCTTTTCGTACAGCGTGCCTCGGAGTTCATTGAGCGCGGCACAGCCGTTTACGACAGTCTGGCGTCCTATCAGGACAATCTGAACCTGCAGATCAAGCAGCAGGTGGAAAAGATCAATGATTACGGCAACCAGCTGTTGGACCTGAACAACCGGGTGAGAGCCATCGAAAGCGGCGGCGTGGAGAAAGCGAACGACCTGCGCGATGCGCGGAACCAGATCCTCGATGAACTGGCGGAGCTGACCAACATTTCTTTCGAAGAGGATCCCTGGGGCAATGTGACGGTGCAGATCGAGGGCGTTGATTTTGTAAAAGGCTCTACCTGTTATGAGATCGGCCTGGAGGAGGATGCCACAACCGGCTTCTACACACCGTACTGGCCGCAGAATGCGTCCTATGTGCTGAACGATAAGGGCAAAAAGATTTATAACATCGACGGCGCAGAGGTGTTTAATTTTAATATTGAGATTTCGACGGATTACGGAACTGATGTGGGCGGACTGAAGGCGATGCTTCTCGCCAGAGGCGACCACAGAGCGGACTACACAGATGCCGCGGAAGGAAAGTATGATAAGGTTTCCCAATCCGTATTGATGAATATACAGACCGAATTCGACCAGCTGATCCACAATGTGGTGACCAGGGTCAATGACATCCTCGCAGATGCCGCGGGGCAGAAGCAGGGCGATCTGGAGATCGTGGGCGAAGACGGAACCGCTCAGACCCTCAGCAATGTAAAATATGCAGAGGACAGTGTGGGCGGATATATGCGGGCGGAGGACGGCAGCCCGCTGCAGATGTTTGACAAGATCACCGGGGATGCATACACCAGGGTGACGGGCACGGACGGCAAGACCTACTGGGTGTACAACGAGGAGGACGCGGAGGCGCCGGAGACATTGTATTCACTCAAGAATGTCCAGATCAACCAGAGCCTGATGCAGAGACCTTCTACGCTGGGGCTCAGGCTTCCGGACGGGTCGGAGGATCAGGCGACGGTGGAAGCGTTGAAATCCGCATTCACGGAGGAACATTACACGCTGAATCCGCATGTACAGAAGAAGGTTTCTTTCAATGATTATTATTCCGATATGGTGAGCCAGGTGGCGAACTCCGGGTATGTGTTTAGGACCATTCATGAGAGTCAGGAGAATACCGTGGAGTCCATTGAAGGGGCGAGAGCACAGGTGGTTGGCGTTTCCTCGGATGAGGAGCTCGCGAACATGATCAAATTCCAGAATGCCTTCAATGCCTCCAGCCGGTATATCAATGCGGTGAGTGAGCTGTTGGAGCATATCATCAACACCCTCGGACATTGATGGATGAAGATTTCGGCAAAAAGAGTTTCGCGATTACTTATAGAACAGGAAACGGGAGGAAAGGAGGCAGCACATGTCTTCACAGTTTTTCGGATTAAATATTGCTTATACGGGGTTGTTGGCGAGCAATGCGGCGCTGAACACCACTTCCAATAATATTGCAAATGTGCAGACGGAAGGCTACAGCAGGCAGCAGGTGAAGCAGCAGGCGGCGAATGCGCTGCAGATGTTCCAGACCTACGGCTGTGCGGGTGCCGGCGTAGAGACATTGGCGATCGAGAGAGTCCGGGACGATTTTTACGATACCAAGTACTGGAACAATAATGCCAAAGTCGGCGAATACAGCATGAAGCAGTATTACATGCAGCAGGTGGAAAATTATTTCCATGATGACGGACAAAATGCCGGATTCAAGACGGTGTTTGACCAATTCTCCATCACAGGTATCCAGGAGCTGATGAAAGCGCCCAGCGATGACGCGGCCAAGACGCAGTTTGTGGGCTTCGCCGGTTCTCTGGCAGAGTATTTCAACGGTCTGGCAGGCAACATGGAAGTACTGCAGAAGGATGTCAATCAGGAGATCAAGGTCAAAGTGGATCAGATCAATTCCCTGGCCAGCGAGATCGCCAACCTGAA